>Ga0157363_1000117_pt1 | contig 58853 bp, 61 predicted proteins | sample AttsexASBM1_FD_111477 | JGI IMG/M metagenome (GOLD analysis project Ga0157363, IMG submission 111477) | Fungus gardens microbial communities from leaf cutter ant in Ribeirão Preto, State of São Paulo, Brazil - Atta sexdens ASBM1 | ecosystem: Host-associated > Fungi > Mycelium > Unclassified ... | reverse complement strand
GAAATTGAAGAGCGTGAGCAGGAAGTGCTGGTGCGTACAGCGGTTAACCAGTTTGAAGGCTACATCAAGCTAAATAAAAAGATTCCTCCTGAGGTGCTGACATCACTGAATAATATTGATGATGCTGCACGTCTGGCTGACACCATTGCTGCACATATGCCACTGAAGCTGGCGGATAAGCAGTCTGTGCTGGAAATGACAGACATCAATGAGCGTCTTGAATATCTGATGGCCATGATGGAATCTGAAATCGACTTATTGCAGGTTGAAAAGCGGATTCGTAATCGTGTCAAAAAGCAGATGGAGAAGAGTCAGCGTGAGTATTATCTGAATGAGCAGATGAAGGCCATTCAGAAAGAACTCGGCGAAATGGATGATGCTCCTGACGAATTTGAAGCGCTGAAGCAGAAAATTGAAGCGGCTAAAATGCCAAAAGAGGCGAAAGAAAAAACCGAAGCCGAACTGCAAAAGCTGAAAATGATGTCGCCAATGTCGGCGGAAGCCACCGTAGTCCGTGGCTATATCGACTGGATGGTGCAGGTGCCATGGAACAGTCGTAGTAAAGTGAAAAAAGACCTGACTAAAGCCCAGGAAACGCTGGATACCGACCATTATGGGCTGGACAGAGTTAAAGACCGTATTCTGGAATATTTAGCGGTTCAGAGTCGTGTTAACAAGATTAAAGGGCCAATCCTGTGCCTGGTAGGACCTCCTGGTGTGGGTAAAACTTCTCTGGGGCAGTCAATCGCCAAAGCGACCGGACGTCAGTACGTTCGTATGGCGTTAGGTGGCGTGCGTGATGAGGCTGAAATCAGAGGTCACCGCCGGACTTATATCGGTTCTATGCCTGGTAAGCTTATCCAGAAGATGGCTAAAGTTGGCGTGAAGAACCCGTTGTTCCTGCTGGACGAAATTGACAAGATGTCTTCGGATATGCGTGGTGACCCGGCATCAGCATTGCTGGAAGTGCTGGATCCTGAGCAGAATATCGCGTTTAACGATCACTATCTGGAAGTCGATTATGATCTCTCCGATGTGATGTTTGTCGCCACCTCTAACTCGATGAATATTCCTGCACCGTTACTGGATCGTATGGAAGTGATTCGTTTGTCGGGTTATACCGAAGATGAAAAACTGAATATTGCTAAGCGTCATCTGCTTCCGAAACAAATCGAACGCAATGCACTGAAGCCAAAAGAGATTACGGTTGATGACACTGCGCTGATGGGAATTATTCGTTACTATACCCGGGAAGCCGGGGTACGTAGCCTGGAACGTGAACTGTCGAAGCTGTGTCGTAAAGCAGTCAAAGCACTGTTGTTGGATAAAAAGAAAAAGCACATTGCTATCACCGGTGACAATCTGAAAGATTACCTCGGGGTACAACGGTTTGATTATGGCCGTGCTGATGACCAGAACCGGATTGGTGAAGTTACCGGCCTGGCCTGGACCGAAGTCGGGGGTGATCTGCTGACCATCGAGACAGCCAGCGTTCCCGGGAAAGGCAAACTGACCTATACCGGTTCATTGGGTGAAGTGATGCAGGAATCTATTCAGGCGGCGATGACTGTGGTACGCGCCAGAGCAGATAAGCTGGGCATTAACAGCGACTTCTACGAAAAACGCGATATTCACGTGCATGTGCCAGAAGGTGCAACGCCAAAAGATGGGCCGAGTGCAGGCATAGCGATGTGTACCGCACTGGTATCAGCCTTAACCGGTAATCCTGTCAGGGCAGATGTGGCGATGACCGGAGAAATTACTCTGCGCGGTCAGGTACTGCCGATTGGTGGCCTGAAAGAGAAATTACTGGCAGCCCATCGTGGCGGTATCAAAACAGTACTGATCCCGGATGAAAATAAACGTGACCTGGAAGAGATTCCCGATAACGTGATTGCTGATCTGAAAATTTATCCGGTAAAACGTATTGAAGAAGTCCTGAAACTGGCGTTGGAACACGCTCCGGAAGGCTTTGAAGTGGTAGCAGCAAAATAAGCGTATCGTACAGGGAAGGTCATTGCTGTCGGGAAACCGCGCAATGACTCCTTTGTTTCTTCTGATATAGCATTGGCAGAAATTCAGAGTAATACCGTTGTGTATACCCGGGATGCTTGCTATAACAGGCTGTTCTTTGTCTGCAGAGCGTTCTGTCGATAAAGTGAAAAAATAAAAGGGGATGATAGAGTGAATAAATCACAGTTGATCGACAAAATTGCTGCGAGCGCGGATATTTCGAAAGCAGCAGCCGGACGTGTTTTAGATGCATTTATGGGTGCAGTGACGGATTCACTGAAAGAGGGTGATGAGGTTGCTTTAGTTGGTTTTGGTACTTTCTCAGTGCGTGAACGTGCTGAGCGTACCGGCCGCAACCCACAGACCGGAAAAGAAATCACTATCCCGGCAGGTAAAGTCCCTGGTTTTCGTGCCGGTAAAGCACTGAAAGACTCTGTTAATTAATAGTATTTAACCATCTGAAAGGATTTTCTTTGATGGATTGAGGACTGTACACTCGTTCTCATGTAACATACAGGCACATCATGGTGATGTGCCTTTTTTTATGCCGTCCGGCGGCAAATTTAAGACGTTACATCACCAGACACGAACGGAAATCATCAGCATTGTAGTCTGACTGGTTTTTGAGTTGAACGGCGACGGTAAAGCGTCATATTTATACTACAGCGGAGTGTTGCCATACCATGATGGACAATTTACGCACGGCCTCTAGCCACATCGTGCTGAAGATTATACTGGGACTGATCATTGTTTCATTCGTGCTGACCGGCGTGGGTAACTATTTGATTGGTGGTAATAATGATTATGCTGCCAAAGTCAACGGTGTCACTATCAGCAGTGCAGATCTGCAAAATGCATTCAGTAATGAACGTGCCCGTCAGCAACAACAGTTAGGTGCGCAGTATTCACAACTGGCAGGGACTGACAGCTTTATTCAGCAAATGCGTCAGCAGGCGATGTCTGATCTGATCGATCAGGAGCTACTGCGACAGTATGTAAAATCGTTGGGGCTGGATGTCACTAACGATCAGATTAAAGAAGATATTTTCTCTCAGCAGCCTTTCCAGACTAATGGTCATTTTGATAATGCCCGTTTTACCAGCCTGCTGAGTAATATGGGATTCACCCCGGATCAATACGCTGCAGCGTTGCGTAAAAGCCTGAGTACCGGTCAACTGGTCAATGGCGTCAGCAATACTGATTTCATGCTGCCTTATGAAACTCAACAACTGGTCAGCCTGTTAGCCCAGAACCGCGATATTCGTGAAGCTGTGATTAATACTGATGCTCTGGCTGCGAAACAGACCGTGTCTGAAGATGAAATCAACAGCTATTACCAGCAGCATAAAGACAGCTTCCTGGCGCCAGAGCAATTCCGTGTCAGCTATATTAAGCTGGACGCTGCCAGCCTGCAAAAAACCCCAACGCAGCAACAGGTGCAGGACTGGTATGACAGCCATAAAAGCGACTATACCACCCCGCAACGTACCCGTTACAGCGTGATTCAGGTGAAAACTGAGGCGGATGCCAATGCGATACTGGCACAGCTGAAACAAGGGGCTGATTTTGCTACCCTGGCAAAAACAAAATCTATCGACCCTATTTCAGCCCGTAAGGGGGGGGATATGGGCTGGCTGGAACCTGAAACACTTCCTGACGAACTGAAAAATGCCGGACTGACCACGAAAGGCCAACTGTCTGGTGTGATCAAGAGCTCTGTAGGTTTTCTGATTGCACGTCTGGATGATATTCAGCCTCAACAGGTTAAACCACTGTCTGATGTTTACGCGACCGTTGCACAAAGCGCTGAACAGGATGCTGCGGTCAGCGATTTCTATAAACTGCAACAGAAAGTCAGTGATGCTGCCAGCAACAATAACGCTTCCCTGGCCGGAGCTGAAAGCGCAGCCGGAGTCAAAGCGGTTGAAACGCCTTGGTTTACCCGCGATTCATTACCTGCAGATCTGAATTTTGACCAGGTCAAACAGGTGATACTGGGCGGGACCTTGTTGGGAAGTAATGGTGCGCCAGGCAATAACTCCGACATTATCACCGTTGATGGTGACAGAGCATTTATACTGCGTATCAGCGATCATAAGCCGGAGTCCACCAAGCCGCTGGCGGAGGTTAAAGATCAGATTACCGCTGCCATTAAGCATGATAAAGCGTTACAACAGGCTCGCAATCAGGCAAACACACTGGTGGCGCAGCTGAAACAGGGTAAAACCACTGATTTTGATGCAGCAGGCCTGAAATTTGGTACGACGGAAACTCTGCAACGTAACAGCCCGAATGCTGTCACAGAAACTGTTTATGAGTTACCTAAACCGCAGGCAGGCAAGCCTTCCTACGGTATCGGTGAAGATGGTCAGGGCAATATTGTTATTCTGTCACTGGATAAAGTCAGCGAAGGAACCTTACCACCAGCTCAGGTGAATTCGATGAAAACCGGCGTGGCACAGAACAATGCTCAGCTGGCATTTGCAGCCTTATTGCAGAACCTGCGACAGAACGCCAAAATTAAATATGGCGCTGCTGCGCAACAGGTTCAGTAACGTTCCTCAGATAAAACTGTAATGTTGTAATCAGAAAGGCTGCCTTGTGCAGCCTTTCTGCTTTTTAATCACTTCCTGAATCTTCCCCGACAAATCTCTGTCATGCTGCTCCTGAATTCAATCAGGGAGAATTAACTATGCAATCGGGAATCTCATACACTTTACGTCTGACACTTTTATTACTGGTCACCAGCGGTCTGCTACCATTTGAAGCCTCAGCAAATGAGGCTCTCCCGACAGAGCTCAGTCAGCCCACTGCTGTACCCCGGGTGTCAGAGAAAGTGAGTATCAATCAGGGCACCGCAGAAATGCTGGCCGGGGCCATGAACGGTGTAGGTCTGAAGAAAGCTCGTTCAATTGTTGAATACCGGGAACAATATGGCCCGTTCACCTCGTTGGAACAGCTGGCTGAAGTCCCGGGTTTTGGCAGAGCGTTGGTTGAAAGAAATCTTTCACGGCTGAAATTGTGAATTGAATCTCATATTTGTGTCTTGTTCAGGTGGTAGTGAGCGGAATTTGCCAGAATGTAGTGGTCATACCAGTTACTGCTACCGGAGAGTGTCGCTCATGACCACATTGATTAAAGTTCGCGGTTATCATCTGGATGTTTATCAGCATGTGAATAATGCCCGTTACCTGGAGTTTCTGGAAGAAGCGCGCTGGGAATGGCTGGACAGAAGTGGTGTTGCAGACTGGTTAATCCAACAACATCTGGGATTTATCGCGGTGAATATCAATATTAATTACCGGCGGGCCGCAAGACTGGGGGATTGTCTGGAAGTGACCTGCCAGATGGCGGAAATTTCAGAAAGGAGTGCAGTGATGGAACAAAAGGTGACTCATAGCGGCGAGGGTACTCTGGTGGCTGATGCTCGTATTACCTTTGTCTGTCTGGATTTAAAACAGCAGAAAAGTGTGCCGGTGAGCGGAGAAATAAAAACTTTTCTGGAGAGGATCAATCAACAAGCCTAAGGTCAGAACATCCAGAGCAACGCTATTGTGTTGCTCTGGACCACTGTTAACTCAGACCGGTTTTACTTTTCATAGCATTCATGACTGCCTTTGGGGCTTGCTGATATTCTGCCAGCCCTTTGGCCCGCAGATGGCAGGCTGCACATTCGCCGCATCCGTCGCCCTGCACGCCGTTATAGCAGGTCAGTGTTGAGTTTCGAATCAAAGGCAGTTGTTGCCAGTAGTCGGCCAATGCCCAGGTTTCGGCTTTGTTCAGCCACATTAATGGCGTTTCAAAACGGACGTCCCGCGCCATACCCAACTGAACGGCGGTGTTTAGTGCTTTAACGAAATCGTCCCGGCAATCCGGATAACCGGAGAAATCTGTTTCACACACACCGGTGATCACAGCCTCAGCATTTACCTGATAAGCATAAATTGAAGCCAGTGTCAGGAACAGAATATTTCTGCCCGGGACAAAGGTGTTTGGCAAACCATTACCCTCAGGGTCATAAGCTGGTACCGGAATGTTATCACGGGTCAGGCTACTGATTGCCAGTTCATTCAGCAGTGTGACATCCAGTACTTTGTGTGCACGTGCGCCTAATTGCTGGCTTAATTTACGGGCAACCTCGATTTCCTGACGATGGCGCTGGCCATAATCAAAAGTGACGCAGTGCACTTCATCATACTGGTTAAGGGCCTGTATCAGGCAGGTGGTTGAGTCCTGGCCACCACTAAAAACAACTACTGCACTTTTCATTATCTTTATTCCTGTCAACATTCAGCGGTATGTTAACGCCTGGCAGCTAAAAGGACAAAATTACGTGGCACAGGATTCCGAGGGTATTGATGAAATTTTCAGAAATCCAGCTCTGCCTGCCACGGGGCAATATCGCCAATATTTTCGGATACCCATTGCGAGTTATAGTAAGTGTCAGGATAGCGTTCACCACTGTCACAGATCAGTGAAACCAGCGCACCTTGTTGTCCGCGCGCTTTCATCTCTCTGGCTGCATGAATCATTCCATAAAAATTGGTTCCTGTGGAAGCTCCGACCCGCCGGCCAAGTATTTTTTCCAGCGAGTACATTGCCGCCAGTGAAGCTCCATCAGGGACTTTTAACATTCTGTCGACCACATCGGGTAAAAAAGAGGGTTCCACACGCGGGCGGCCAATGCCTTCTATCCGGCTACCCGTCGGACAGGTAAGGGTTTTATCGCCCTGCTGCCAGTAATCATAAAAGACGGAATTGTCAGGGTCGGTGACCATTAACTCCGTCTCATATCCGCGATAGCGGATATAGCGACCCAGGGTTGCGGTGGTCCCGCCGGTACCGGCACTCATGATTATGCTGGCGGGAACGGGGCAGGGCTCATCCTGCATTTGCCGGAAGATGCTGTCAGCAATATTGTTATTACCCCGCCAGTCAGTCGCTCTCTCGGCATAGGTAAACTGATCCATATAATGCCCGCCTGATTCTTTTGCCAGCAGGGCTGACTGCTGGTAAATCATTGCAGACGTTGCAGTAAAATGGCATTGACCACCATAGAAGTTGATCTGTTCTATTTTTCTTCGGGTGGTTGCCACCGGCATTACCGCAATGAAAGGCAGACCGAGCAAACGGGCAAAATAAGCTTCCGAGACTGCGGTACTACCGGAAGAAGATTCTATCACCGTAGTGTGGCGGGTTATCCAACCGTTGCTCAGTCCATAGAGGAAAAGTGAGCGTGCCAGACGATGCTTCAGACTACCGCTCGGATGAGTACTTTCGTCTTTAAGATAAAAACGGATGCCGGGAAATTCGCGCAGGGTAAAACGAATCAAATGGGTATCCGCTGAACGGCGAAAGTCTGCATTAATTTCATTGATTGCATCGCGAACCCATTGGTCGGCCATTACAAATATCTCCTGTCAGTAGCAAAAAAACAGCATAAAGCACCCTGCGGAAAATAAACTGATTAAATATCCGTTATTATGGCATCCTAAGAGAAAAATATTCTCCTGAGAGGGCGGAATGATAGATAAAACAGACCGTAAACTTCTGTCGCTATTGCAGAAGGACAGTACTTTGTCACTGCAGGCACTGGCGGATTCAGTCAATCTGACATCGACCCCTTGCTGGAAACGGCTGAAAAAGCTTGAAGATAACGGGATTATCCGTGGGCGGGTGACGTTACTGGATGCAGAAAAACTGGGGTTAACCCTGACAGCGTTTATGTTTATTAAAACACATCAGCACAGCAAACAGTGGTACCAGAGTTTTGCGGCACTGATTGATGAGTTGCCCCAGGTCATGGGATGCTTCAGGATGTCAGGAGAATATGATTACCTGCTGCGCATTCAGGTGGCTGATATGAAGGCCTATGATGCGCTCTATAAAAAGCTGGTAGAAGGTATTTCCGGATTAACGGAAATCACTTCCAGTTTTGCGATGGAAGAAATAAAAAATACCACTGCCATTCCACTGAACGTATAACCCCTAATAATGAGATTTCTCTGTGCTGTTATTTAGTCAGTTGCGCGAATATTTTGCTACAGAATGGCGAAGGTATAGTGGCGCTGTCAGCCTGCTAATCGTTGTTGCTTTACTGCAATTACTCCCACCGAAACTGGTTGGGATTATTGTTGACGGGGTCACTCAGCATGACTTGTCTCACCGTCAGTTGGTGGGATGGATTGCAGCTATACTGGCAATTGCTCTGGTCACCTATTTGCTTCGTTATGCCTGGCGGGTATTACTGTTCGGTGCGGCCTACCGGCTGGCCGTTGTTTTACGCGAAAAATACTACCGCCAGTTGAGTCAACAGAGCCCGGAGTTTTACCTGAAGCACCGGACCGGCGACCTGCTGGCCAGAGCCACCAATGATGTTGACCGCGTGGTATTTGCTGCCGGTGAGGGTGTTCTGACACTGATTGATTCGCTGGTGATGGGACTGGCGGTACTGGTGGTCATGAGTACACAAATTAGCTGGCAGCTCACCCTGATGGCCTTACTTCCCATGCCTCTGATGGCGTGGATTATTAACCGCTGTGGAAAGCAACTTCATCAGCGATTCCGTGATGCCCAGGCTGCCTTTTCGTCACTTAATGATCAGGCGCAGGAAAGTTTAACCAGTATCAGAATGATTAAATCTTTTGGTCTGGAAGAATTTCGCTCAGCTCAGTTTCTTAATACCTCTGAACAGACCAGCATTGATAACTTGCGTGTCGCAAGAGTGGATTCATTATTTGAACCGGTCATCTACCTGGCGGTTGCCTGCTCTAATTTTTTGGCAATTGCAGGCGGAGGCTGGATGGTCTGGCACCAACAACTCACCCTGGGCCAGTTGACCAGCTTTGTGATGTATCTGGGATTAATGATTTGGCCAATGCTGGCTCTGGCCTGGATGTTTAATATTGTTGAACGGGGCAGTGCTGCCTGGATAAGGATTGAGGCACTACTCTCTCTGGCCCCGACTATTGTTGACGGGCAACATCAGTTATCAGAAGGGCGAAGTGATATACAGATAGATATTCGACGCTTCTGTTACCCGCAGAGTGATATTCCGGCCCTGCAACAGGTCAGTATTCAGTTGGCTCGTGGAGATATTCTCGGAATTTGTGGTCCGACCGGCAGTGGGAAATCGACCCTGCTGGCGCTGATTCAACGTCATTTTGATATTACTGACGGTGAAGTGATCTATCAGTCGAAGCCTCTTCCCTACTGGAAACTGGATGACTGGCGCCAAAGACTGGCGGTCGTCAGCCAGGAACCGTTTCTGTTCTCTGATACCATTGCGAATAATATCGCTTTGGGAAATCCTCATGCCGACCCGCAGCAGATTGAACAGGCGGCTAAGATAGCCTGTGTGGATCAGGATATCCGGCGGTTGCCCGACGGATACCATACCCAGGTTGGGGAACGTGGAGTGATGTTGTCTGGCGGGCAAAAACAGCGCATTTCATTGGCCAGAGCACTGTTAATGGATGCGGAAATACTGATCCTGGACGATGCATTATCGGCGGTAGATGGTGGGACTGAACACCAGATATTGTCTAATCTTCGTCAATGGCTCGGGCAGCGTACAGTGATCATTACCGCCCACCGGCTTTCTGCGTTGGCGATGGCGGATGAGATTGTCGTTTTGCAGGATGGAAAAATTGTCCAGCGTGGTTCACATCTGCAGTTAGAAAAAGATCCGGGTTGGTATCGGGAGATGTCTCAGTATCAGAAAATTGAAGCATCTCTCACCATCCCCGCGGCTCCGGCCTGCGAACCACTTCAGGAGGTTTGAGTGTCTCAACCGGTTTCTTTTAATAAAACGCTGAAACGGTTGCTGGTTTACGGCATGCCGTGGAAGAAACAGTTGATTACTGCAGTGTTGCTGTTGGTACTGGCGGCGGCGGCACAGGTAGCGGGACCTGCGTTAATCAGTTATTTTATCGACCATTTTATCAGTGCTGAACAATGGCAGTGGGGCCCCGTATTAGCTGTAGGAGCCGGGTTTTTGTTACTCCAGATTTTGGCTGCCTTATTTAATTACCGCCAGTCGTTGTTATTCAACGAGGCCGCTATTGGGGTGGTACAGAAACTGCGTTGTGATGTTATGGATGCAGCATTACGTCAGCCACTGAAAGCGTTTGATACTCAGCCGGTAGGACAACTGGTCTCCAGGGTCACCAATGACAGCGAAGTGGTGAGGGACCTGTACATCACGGTTGTCGCCAGCGTGATGCGTAGTGCAACACTGATTATCGCCATGCTGGTGGCGATGTTTGCACTGAACTGGCAGATGGCGCTGATTGCCCTCTGTATTTTTCCGCTGGTTCTGGGAGTGATGATTGTCTACCAAAAGCGCAGCACCGGGATTGCCAGGCAGGTCAGAACTTATCTGGCAGATATTAATAACAGTCTGAATGAAGTGATCAATGGAATGACGGTGGTGCAGCAATTCCGTCGTCAGAAACATTTTGCTCAGCAGCTTAAACAACATAATGAAAAACATTATCAGGCCAGAATGAAAATTCTTCGGCTGGATGCATTTTTGCTGCGACCTCTGTTAAATCTGTTTACTGCGGTGATCCTGGCGATGCTGGTTTTAGTGTTTTGCCTGGCAGCGCCGGGACATTTTGAAGTTGGGGTGCTGTATGCCTTTATCGCTTATCTGGGAAGAATCGAAGAACCCCTGATCGAGCTGACTACCCGCCAGTCGTTGCTGCAACAAGCGGTGGTTTCCGCGGAACGTATTTTTGAACTAATGGATGCTCCGGCGCAGCATTACGGTCATGATAATCAACCGCTCCGCTCCGGCAGGCTGATGGTCAGTCATCTGTCGTTTGCCTATCAGCCTGGCCGTGATGTTTTGAAAAATATTCACTGCCAGGCCGAAGAAGGGGGCTTTCTGGCGTTAGTGGGCCATACGGGGAGTGGTAAAAGTACCCTTGCCAGCTTGCTGATGGGGTATTACCCGACAGAGCGAGGGCAGATAACCATTGACGGGCGGCCGGTGGGAGAAATGAGCCATCAGGTGTTACGTAAAGGCATCGGTATGGTTCAGCAAGACCCTACCGTACTGGCCGACACACTGCTACAGAACATCCGGCTGGGCAGAGATATTAGTGAAGAAAGCGTACTGGCTGCGCTACATCAGGTAAGACTGTCAGGCTGGGTAGAAAGTTTACCACAGGGTATTCACACCTTTTTGGGCGAACAAGGCAGCAGTTTATCGGCCGGGCAAAAACAATTACTGGCTCTGGCTCGTATCCTGGTCGATGTGCCTGTGTTGCTGATTCTTGATGAAGCTACGGCAAGTATAGATTCCGGTACCGAACTGGCATTGCAACAGGTACTGGCAGAGTTACGTCACAAAACGACGCTGGTGGTTATTGCTCACCGGTTATCAACCATTACCAGCGCTGATAATATATTGGTTCTTGATCGGGGAGAGATTACAGAAAGTGGTACTCATGAGCAGTTGCTCTCAATAGACGGGCGTTACCGGCAAATGTATCAGTTGCAGCGTGCTGGCCATGAACTATCACACAGCACAGTACCCTCCCTTCAGGCCGATGATGCACTTAATTAGTACATTTTAATCAGACGACTCCGATGGATGCACTACGTTGATGCCAGTGGCACCAATATGGTGCATTTCTGCGATTATTTTTTATTTCTCTCCCGACTCTCCTGTCGTGACTGGCGAACCAGCCGCGAATTTCGCGCTTTCGATTAACTTTAGATTAAGAAAATAAATGGCATGGTGTTTGCTTCTGATAGTGCAGGTTCAGTGCAACTTATAATTTCAATACCCGGAGGGAGTGATATGAAACTGGTGACCGTGGTTATCAAGCCATTTAAGTTAGAAGACGTGCGTGAAGCATTATCTTCAGTAGGTATTCAGGGATTGACCGTTACTGAAGTCAAAGGTTTTGGTCGTCAGAAAGGTCACGCAGAACTTTATCGCGGAGCTGAATACAGTGTTAACTTTTTACCAAAAGTAAAAATTGATATTGCGATAGCAGATGATCAGCTTGATGAAGTTGTTGATATTATTAGTAAAGCCGCGTATACCGGCAAAATTGGTGATGGGAAAATTTTCGTTTCAGAACTGCAACGGGTCATTCGTATCCGTACCGGTGAAACTGATGAAGCTGCGCTTTAATTTAGCCTTTGATTGTTGAGGGAAGGGAAAAAATGAATAAACTTCTGACGAAACTGGCTCTGGCGGGTGCGGCACTTTCGCCATCACTCGCATTTGCTGCTCCTGCGGTAGCAGATCAGGCCGATAATGGATTTATGATGATTTGTACTGCTCTGGTACTGTTTATGTCTGTACCGGGCATCGCTCTGTTTTACGGCGGTCTTATCCGTGGTAAGAACGTCCTGTCAATGCTGACTCAGGTTGCGGTGACCTTCTCACTGGTTGCGGTGATATGGGTAATTTATGGTTACTCTCTGACTTTCAGTGACGGTAACAATTATTTTGGTGGCTTTGGTTGGGTGATGCTGAAAGGTATCGAACTGAAAGCAGTCATGGGCACCATCTATCAGTACATCCACGTGGCATTCCAGGCTTCGTTTGCCTGTATCACTGTCGGACTGGTACTGGGTGGCCTGGCTGAGCGAGTACGTTTTTCTGCGGTACTGATTTTCACTATTATCTGGGTAACGCTCTCTTACTTCCCAATTGCGCACATGGTATGGGGCAATGGCCTGTTGGCTAAAGATGGTGCTCTGGATTTCGCCGGTGGTACTGTGGTGCATATTAATGCTGCGGTTGCCGCGCTGGTCGGTGCCTACATGCTGGGCAAACGTGCTGGTTTTGGTAAAGAAGCCTTTAAACCACACAATCTGCCGATGGTATTTATTGGTACTGCTATTCTGTATATCGGTTGGTTTGGTTTTAATGCCGGTTCTGCTGCATCTGCAAATGAAATTGCTGCTCTGGCCTTCCTGAATACTGTGGTGGCGACTGCGGGAGCGGTATTGTCCTGGGTATTTGGTGAGTGGGTATTACGTGGTAAACCTTCTCTGTTGGGTGCCTGTTCAGGCTTCATTGCTGGTCTGGTAGCAATTACTCCGGCTTGTGGCTACGTGGGAGTCGGCGGTGCACTGATCATTGGTCTGGTTGCGGGTCTGGCCGGCATGTGGGGGGTCACTTCACTGAAACGCTTCCTGCGGGTTGATGACCCTTGTGATGTATTCGGTGTGCACGGCGTGTGTGGGATCGTGGGTTGTATCCTGACGGGTGTATTCGCATCCTCTTCTCTGGGTGGTGTAGGCTATGCAGAAGGTGTCACCATGGGCCATCAGGTGTGGGTGCAGATTCTGAGCTGCATCGTAACTATCGTCTGGTCTGGTGTAGTGGCTTTCATTAGCTTTAAAGTGGCTGATATGGCCGTCGGACTGCGTGCTCCTGAAGATCAGGAACGTGAAGGTCTGGATGTTAACAGCCATGGTGAGAATGCTTACAACCAGTAAGTTAAACCGATTAACGGCCTGAGGCCGGTATATAAAAAGGGCGATCATCGCCCTTTTTTTTCGTCTCCGATTCGGCTTGATTTTATCCACGGGCCCGGTGTGACATCTTCAGATGTTGCGGCATGCATCACAACTTATTGTTGTGAGATAAAGCGCCTCAATGAGCTTATTATTCCGCGGCATTCCGGTTGCCGGAAGCTTTTGTGGACTGATCAGCGGAGGTGATATAAAGCCCGGCCATATAGCCAGGCCTTCGGGTTCAGACACCCTTTCGGGAGGACTGGTTTACTTATTTCGTAACCGGATGACACCTTCCTGTACAGCAGAAGCCAGCAACTGTCCTCCCTGACTGTAAAATTCTCCCCGTACAAAACCGCGGCTTCCGGAGGCGGAAGGGCTATTCACACTGTAGAGCAGCCATTCATTAAGATTAACTGGACGATGAAACCACATTGAATGATCGATAGTGGCGACCTGCATCTCTGGTTCAAGAAAACCTTTGCCATGAGGTTGCAAGGCCACTGGCAGGAAATTGAAATCAGAAGCATATCCCAGCAGATATTGATGCAGAGTTTGGTTATCGGGGAGTTTGCCGTTAGCCCTAATCCAGACCTGACGGACAGGTTCACTGATATGGCCCTGCAACGGGTTATGAAGTTGTACCGGTCGGAATTCAAGAGGACGTTCAGCGCTCATTAGAGGACGTAATTTTTCCGGGATTTTATCAAATAACTGAGCCGCCAACTGTTGTTCATTCGGCAGTCCTTCCGGACCACGAATATCTGGCATTGGGGTCTGATGTTCAAAGCCTTCTGCGGCAGCCTGAAATGAAGCTGTCATAAAGAAGATCGGAACTCCATTTTGTATCGCTTTAACACGACGGGCACTGAGGCTTCTGCCGTCGCGCAGAACTTCAACGTCATAAATAATCGACTGACGACTGTCACCCGGTCTCAGAAAATAGCTGTGAAATGAGTGGATGTGACGATCACTGTCCGTGGTTTGCTGTGCTGCACACATCGCCTGACCAACAACCTGTCCCCCGAATACCTGGGGTAATCCCAGTTCTTCACAATCAGCGCGAAAAAGCCGGCTATCCAGTTGTTCTGGTTGCAATAAATCGAGTAATTTCTCTAATGCCTGACTCATAGTTACCTCAGAGTGATCAATGGATGATTAACCAGGAATTTTCTTATATTTTGTCAGTTCAGCCGGTTTGGCATTAATAAACAGGAAGAAACCCGGCATTCTGCCAGAATTATCACATGGCGGTGGAAAAAAACACTATTGAGTAACTATAGAGCACCGTTATTCATTCTGTTCATAAGGAGACGACATCAATGAAATCTATGCATATTATTAGTGGGTTAGTTATAGCATTATCGGTTAGTGCATGTGCCGATAAAACTGACGTACCCGCAGGGGCTCTTAAAGCACCTGGTATCAGTGCTAATGTAGCGCAACCCGTAATATCCGGAGCGGTGTTTGTTCGCCAGCGTATCGCATTACCTGAAAATGCGGTACTGACGGTTACTTTGTCAGACGCTTCAAACGGTACGGGGCCTACCCGGGTTATCGCGCAGAAAGTTCAGAAGATTTCCGGTCAACAGGCGCCTCTTCACTACAAACTTCCATTTAACGGCAGGGATGTGAATCCTCAGGGTCAGGTCCTGTTAAGTGCGGCCATTACATTGGATGGGCGGGTTGTTTTTGCCTCAGAATCGCTGCAGCCAGTGACTGCAGGTATCACACAGCGTAAAGATCTGATGCTGGTGGCTGTTCCACAGGTGGCGGTTCCGGTCGCGGCGCCAGCAAGTGCACCCGTTGCACCTTAATCCATGGAAAACTGGTCAGGCAATCATTCAGCGCCTGACCAGCGATATTTAGCCAGAGAGATTGTGTGCTGAGGGCCAATTTCAATATTCTCTGCCAACAGAGCATTGCGCTGACGTAAAAGACTTTCTCCCTGCAATGAAATTCTCCCCATTCTGTTGACCACCCGATACCAGGGCAGGGACGATCCCTCGGGTAATTTACTCAGTATACCACCGACCTGTCTGGCGGCTTTGGAATTGCCTGCCAGTCGCGCGACATCACCGTAGGTAGTTACCTGACCGTAAGGGATTGCTGCGACAATCATCCATACTCGTTCCCGAAAATTTAATTCTACTTTCATCTTCAACCCTGACGTTGCTTACCGGACTTTCAGATAATTATAGAGGTGAGGAGTGTTCAAGAAAACAACGGTCAACCGTCACAGGCTTGCAATTAACCTCACCATCACTGATAATGCCTGCGCTTTGAGAGATCAGAGCTTTTCAATGGGGACTCTGCTGGTTCTCCCGCAATGCTAACTTGTGAACCCGGTCAGATCCGGAAGGAAGCAGCCGCAGCAGGTAACGCATGTGCCGGGATGTCGCTGGCAGAGGCCCCACCCAATTGGTTCCTTAGAGCCACTTCCCGGGTATCTGTTTTTCTTAGCGCTTCATCCTGCACCCTAATACTACACCTGAGTTCCGGCATGGGAAAACCATAGCCCCGGCAGGTATATATTCCCTGTTTTCAACAGTATTTTTAGGGAAACAGCTTTCCTTCCGCAAAGCAGCAGACTCATACAGGCAGAATTAATAACCATGCCGAAGGGGATTAACAGGGCCTGAGACAGGCAATATCTCTCTGCGGGAAATAGTAAACCCCCGCAGGTATCATTGATTCAGATTTCAATTGTCCGGAGCGCTGAAAGTTTCAGGCAAATAATCTGTTTAATTACAAAAATATAAATGCAGTATTGTTACCTTACATACTTCCACACGGTTGCAGGAACTTTGTCATACAATTTATTCATTGTCAGTTCAGCCAGACGGTGATCGGCGGCTGAATAAAAAACCACCAAATCCTCGTCAGATAATTCATATTTATTCTTCTCAATTACCCGTTCGAGGGTATCAATTGACCGGCAGCGTCTGAGGCGCATCAGATAATCTGTTTTAGTTAATGTAGGGTTGCTCATATTAAAACCACTCCTGGCTAATGTATGAAGCTGTGTCCATTTGTCTCGCAGGGACTGGCTTCAAAAAATAATCTAAATAGCTGGTTTGACGAAGTTTTCCAAAAACTGAAATCTTGTTTATTTACAGTATAACCGCTAAATAATGTAAATGTGTCGTCAAGATATTTATCAACCTGTTTAATCAGTTGTTCGTCTTCACTATGTTTTAATTTATAGAGAATACTGAAAGCTGCAATGTGTTCAATCAACTCATGTAGTTGCAGGTTTTCTGATGAAGCAGGATCATTTATCCAGCAGGCTTGCTGCACGTTGAGGATAGCAATACTTTCATCAAACAGATTTTCACACAGAAACTTCAACTGCGCTACATCATACCTTTTAGGTGAGTATTCATCCATCTTTTCCACCTCTCATAAACCCGGCTGAAGATAAATTCAGCGAAAATAGAAAGCTACGGAAGATTCTCAATAACTAATGTTGGTTAACTGTCGGGGCTGGCATTTCATCGCAGGGAATTTTGAAAATTAACCATTCCACAACACAAATGATCAGGTATGTAAATTCTGACCCCGGATGAACAAAATAGTTTAACTGGCCAGCCGAATTTTTATTCCCGATAGTTTGTCTCAGGGGCTTATTTAAATACCCGTGATTAACAGGTATAACACCGGGCTAAACAATCATCAATAACCGTGCGGGTATGATTAAAAGGACTGGTTACAGTATGGACCTGATTTGAACCTACAGGCAAACTATCATCTATAGATTGAATCTATCAATAAAGAATTTTCTTAAAAAGCACCTTTTAATAATCATAAAGGTTTGATTAAAGTGGGATTTATCGCGGCTGCTTTTACTGCCGGATAGCACAAAATAACTGCATTCAGAGATTAATCTGTACCTGTAATAGCCAAAGGCCAGATATCCGGAAACACTTAGTTGCTTTCGTTTACTCCCTGAGTGCTTTGGTTCGTGATGTTATAATATTTCGTGAATCTCTGATAATCAGTCCGTGACTCTGTTTTCCTGTTCGGCCTTTGATCCTGGCAGAAGAGGCGGGCTTGTTGCCTCTGACAACGATTTACATCCCCCGGGTAAGCGTTTATGACCCGCAATGTTGCATGTACAGGGGAGGGCTATCTCCCCGTTAATCACGCCTCTTTTAACTCCGATTGTGATACCCCATTTTACCGGCATTCAGTTGCCGGGGCATTTTGTCGTATTAATGATGTTGGCGAAGGATAACGCACATTTCCTGTGGTATTGGCAGGTGGATAGTGTTAAGGAAGGATATCCTGGTGACGTTGCAGGCGGCTCGGATAAATTTATTGCTGCATGGAGTTGTCTTTACCTGAGAGGCCGGTAGTTTAAGTGTTTTTGAATGTTGTCATTGTGGGGGCTTGCTATCACGAGGGAAGGTGATGTTTTAATCGTGATAAAAGCGGTCCTGAAAGCAGGGCCGCTTTATTGGGTTTATCGTTTCTTTTTACTGCCCTGAACTGCTTTAAAACGAGGATTAGATTTACAGATAACGTATACCCTTCCGTGGCGGCGAACCAGCTTACAGTCAGGGTGACGTTGTTTTGCAGATTTAAGGGAGCTAAGTACCTGCATGACTATTCTCCTGTTTTATTACCCAGAAAACGGCCATAACGTTGCTGGAACCTGGCCGCACTGCTGTCCTTAGCGATGGTTTTCTGTTTACCGGTATAAAAACTGTGAGACACAGAAGAAACGTCTAACGTGACATACGGGAAGGTTTCTCCCTGGTAATCAATAGTCCTGTCAGTTTTGATCGTTGATCCAACTTTGAAATATTCATTTGCTGTCGTATCGTGAAATACCACAGGACGGTAGTAAGGATGGATATCCGGTTTCATAATGCCCCTGAATTGTTATGTTATAACATATCCATATTATGGCGTTAGTAAACGTTTTAGGCAAGGGGATAAAGAGGTTGTTTGTAGGGTGAGGAATGAACTGATTGAAATTAAGATAAAAAAAGAGGCTGCCAGGGCAGCCTCTGCATTGATTATATTGTTACAGACTATTTGTGCTCAACATGAGCAGTATTTTCATCGGTGGTTTTAGTCTTTCCAAACCGGCGACGTACTACCACAAAGAATACCGGCACCAGGAATATAGCCAGACAGGTTGCCGTTACCATGCCACCGATAACCCCGGTACCCACAGCATTTTGCGAGCCGGAACCTGCACCGGTACTGATAGCCAGAGGCAGTACCCCAAGAATAAAGGCCAGTGAGGTCATCAGAATCGGTCGCAGACGCATACGGACAGCTTCCAGCGTAGATTCCACTAAACCTTTGCCTTCTTTGTCCATCAGGTCTTTGGCAAACTCGACAATCAGTATGGCGTTTTTCGCAGAGAGTCCGATGGTGGTTAACAGACCAACGACGAAGTAAACGTCATTACTCAGGCCTCGCAGAGTGGTAAACAGTAACGCACCGATAATACCCAGTGGAACCACCAGCATAACCGAGAACGGAATTGACCAGCTTTCATACAGAGCCGCCAGACACAGGAATACCACAATCAGCGAAATGGCATATAACGCAGGTGCCTGGTTTCCTGACATTCGTTCCTGGTAAGACATGCCTGTCCATTCATAGCCGATACCCGCCGGAAGTTTAGACGCCAGTTGTTCCATCAGCGCCATCGCTTCCCCGGAGCTTCTGCCTGGTGCAGGTTGCCCCAGAATCTCCATTGACGGTAAACCGTTATAACGTTCAAGACGTGGTGAACCGTATTGCCATTTTGCCGAAGAGAATGCCGAGAAAGGCACCATCGTTCCGCTGCTGTTGCGGACATACCATTTGTTAATATCGCTTGGCAACATACGATCCACAGCTTTGCCCATCACGTAAACTTTTTTCACACGACCGCGGTCGATGAAGTCGTTAACGTAACTACCGCCCCAGCTGGCGCCGATGGTGGTATTGATGTCTGAAATAGACACGCCCAGCGCGTTAGCTTTCTCCTGATCGATGATCAGTTTGTACTGAGGTGTATCTTCCATTCCGTTAGGGCGAACGCCAACCAGCACATCAGGATGCTGCGCAGCCATTCCCAGTAACTGGTTACGGGCTGCAAGCAATTTCTCATGGCCAAGGTTACCCTGATCAATCAGCTCGAAGTCAAAACCAGTGGCATTACCTAACTCAATAATTGCCGGCAGGTTAAACGGAATAACAAAGGCATCTTTAATCTGACCTAATGCGGCCATAGCCCTTCCGGCAATTGCCGGAACTTTGTTATTACTGCCAGAACGTTCATCCCAGGGTTTCAGACTGACGAATGCAATACCGGTGTTCTGTCCACGCCCCGAGAAACCAAAGCCGTTTACCGTAAACACAGACTGAACGTTGTCTTTTTCTTTGGTCAGGAAGTAATCCGTAATCTGGTCCATTACCTTCTGGGTACGCTGTTGGGTAGCGCCGGCAGGCAGCTGTGCCTGTGCCAGTAACAGACCCTGATCTTCATCCGGTAAGAATGAGGTAGGCAGTTTGGCAAACAGCCACACCATGCCCACCACGATAACCAGGTAAATCACCAGATAGCGTCCGGTACGACGGATAATGTGACTGACACTGTTGACGTAGTGGTTAGTGCTCTTATCGAAAATCCGGTTAAACCAGCCAAAGAAACCCTTATCTTTGGCATGATCGCCCGGTTTAATCGGTTTCAGAATGGTTGAACACAGTGCCGGTGTCAGAATTAATGCCACCAGAACCGACAGCCCCATTGCCGAAACGATAGTAATAGAGAACTGACGATAAATAACCCCGGTAGAACCGCCAAAGAAGGCCATGGGGATAAATACTGCGGACAATACCAGGGCTATCCCGACCAGTGCGCCCTGAATCTGTTCCATAGAACGTTTAGTGGCTTCTTTTGGCGGTAGATTCTCCTCCACCATGACACGTTCGACGTTTTCTACCACCACGATGGCATCATCCACCAACAGACCGATAGCCAGTATCAGCCCGAACATCGTCAGGGTGTTTATCGAATAACCGAAAGCATCCAGTATGGCAAAAGTTCCCAGCAACACCACCGGCACCGCAATGGTCGGTATCAGTGTGGCGCGGAAATTCTGCAGGAACAGATACATGACCAGGAATACCAGCACAATCGCTTCAAACAGCGTTTTTACCACTTCGAAAATAGAGATTTTCACAAACGGAGTGGTGTCATACGGATAAACGACTTTCAGCCCATGTGGGAAGAAAGGTTGTAGTTTAGTCAGCTCCGCCTTCACTGCAGCGGCAGTATCCAGGGCATTCGCCCCTGTGGCGAGTTTGATCCCTAAACCTGCGGCAGGTTTTCCGTTATAACGGGCAATCACTTCATAGTTTTCACCGCCCAGAGCCACAGTAGCGACATCACCCAGAGTGACCTGAGAGCCATCCGGATTCACTTTCAGCAGGATTTTCTTAAATTCATCCGGCGAGGTCAGACGGGTCTGAGCAATGATGGATGCGTTTAACTGCTGGCCCGGTGCCGGAGGTGAACCCCCTAACTGACCGGCAGCCACCTGGGCGTTCTGTGCTTTAATTGCAGCAATCACATCCACCGGGGTGAGCTGGTAATTATTCAGTTTGGCAGGGTCCATCCAGATGCGCATCGCGTACTGGGCACCGAACAACTGGGTATCACCTACGCCCAGGGTACGGCTGATGGGATCTTTAATATTCGAGGCGACATAGTCAGCGATATCATTCTGGTCCATGCTGCCGTCATCACTGACGAAACCCGCCACCATCAGGAAGCTGCTGGAGGATTTTTTAACACTGATCCCTTGTTGCTGAACTTCCTGGGGTAACAATGGTGTTGCCAGTTGCAGTTTGTTTTGCACCTGAACCTGAGCGATATCGGCGTTAGTACCGGCCGCAAAGGTCAGTGTTAACTGCAGTGTCCCGGAAGAGTCACTACTGGAAGACATATACAGTAAACCATCAATCCCGTTCATATTTTGTTCTATGACCTGGGTGACGGAATCCTGAAGCGTTTTTGCATCAGCGCCCGGATAGGTTGCCTGAATCTGTACCGCCGGAGGAGCAACCGCAGGGTATTGCTCAATCGGAAGGTTCAGAATCGACAACGCCCCCGCCAGCATCACGATGATGGCGAGTACCCATGCAAAAATCGGGCGATCGATAAAGAACTTAGCCATGGATCAGTGGCTCCTGTTATTACGAAGGTTTTTCTGATAATTACTGTGCATTACTGTCTGCCTGACTCTCTGCATCAGGTTTCACTTCTTCAGGGGTTACCTGAGCGCCCGGTTTCGCGCGTTGCAGCCCGACAGTAATGACTTTATCGCCGTCACTCAGCCCTTTAGTCACGAGCCATTTATCCCCAATGGCCTGTTCAGCGGTTACCGTCCGAACTTCAACTTTATTGTCTGCACCGACAACCATAGCGGTGGCCTGCCCGGTAGGGGTGCGGGTAATGGCTTGTTGTGGCACCAGTAAGGCATTAGGGTTAGTTCCCTCATCCAGCCGTGCACGCACGAACATTCCGGGGAGCAGCGTATGGTCAGGATTCGGGACAATCGCCCGCAGAGTGATGGAGCCGGTGGTCTCATCAACTGTCACGTCTGAGAACTCCAGGGTTCCGGTATGGCTGAAGGTAGAACCGTTATCCAGCACTACAGCAACCTGTGCTTTACCATTGACCTGCTGTAGTTTTCCAGACGCCATTTCAGACTTCAGTCGCAGGAAATCATCGCTGGATTGAGTCACATCGACATACAGCGGATCTAACTGCTGAACAGTGGCTAAAGCAGTAGTCTGTGCACTTTGTACCAGTGCACCTTCAGTGACGGATGATTTGCCAATACGCCCGGAGATAGGTGAACTCACCTTGGTATAGGCCAGATTAATTCTGGCGGTTTCTACACTGGCTTTGGCCGACTGAACGGCTGCGTTATCCTGCGCGGCGGTCGCTACGGCGGTATCATAATCCTGCTGACTGATATATTTGGTACCCATCAGTGGTTTATAACGACGCACTGTTAATTCCGCGATGCGTGCATTAGCTTGTGCCCTGGCTAAATCGCCCAGCGCACTATCATAAGCAGCCTGATAGGTAGCAGGATCAATCTGATATAAGGACTCACCTGCTTTGATGTCACTCCCTTCAACAAAGTTCCGCTTGAGAATGATTCCCGAAACCTGTGGCCGGACTTCTGCCACCCGGTAGGCTGATGTACGTCCGGGTAATTCGGTGATGATTTTTAGCGGGGCGGTGTGCAGCGTCACCACACCAACCTGCGGAGCCTGCTGCTGTCCGGATGCCTGTGTCTTATTATTGTCACACCCGGTAAGAGCCACGCTCCCGGATAACATCAGGATGGCCGCCAGAGGTGATAATCCTCTGTTTTTTTTCATAAATAAACCTCTAATATCCGGAATTTAACTCGCTACTGTCCCAAAGGTCGTGACCTGTAGCTGTGCAAAAATACAATCCATGCTATCGTACATATATACATGAATGTATGTAAATCGGTATATGCCGGATGGCAGGGCATATACACTCTAACCCCATAAAAACAGACTTTATATGGCACGAAAAACTAAAGAGCAGGCACTGGAAACGCGAAATCAGATTATTGAAGCCGCGATCCACTGCTTTTCCACCGACGGGGTGTCTTCCACCTCGTTGTCAGATATTGCAACCCGGGCTGGCGTTACACGTGGAGCGATTTACTGGCACTTCAAAAATAAAATCGACATTCTTAATGAGATCTGGCTGCAATGCGATGCACATCTGGATGAACTGGAACATAAATATCAGATTCAGTATCCGGACGACCCGCTGGCTCAGATGAAAGCACTGCTTGTTACATTGTTGCAATCGACTGTGACAGACCGCTCACGTCGGGCATTGATGGAAATTATATTCCATAAATGTGAGTTTGTCGGAGAAATGGAAACATTTCAAAAAATCCAGCAAAGCCTTTTACTTGAATGTTATCCCAAAATTGAAGCTTCTTTACATAACTGTATATGCCAAGGGCAGCTTCCCCCTAATCTCAACACCCGCCAGGCTGCCATAATAATGCGCAGTTATATCAGCGGTTTGATGGAAAACTGGTTATTTACTCCTGCAAGTTTCAACTTAGAAAAAGAAGCACCTGATTTAGTTGAAGCTTTTATTGATATGCTTCGTCTGAGTCCGGCACTGCAAAAATAGCCTGCAGACACCAGTAATGTCAGGTTCCTGGTGTCATTCCTTGTTCTTCGCTATCTCGCTTGGCGAGGTAATCCTGTCGGACAATTTCCAGCGCTTTTAGTACCAGCCGGGCTGGTAGCTGGTTGTCTTCTAAAAGCATAATTAAATCAACAGCAAGTTTAACCTCTTCAGGTGCAGATTCCAGCGACATAAAGTTAACCTGTTCTGTAAAAAAGTGATTTACCTGTATGTGCGGTAACTGCCGGGGCTTCCCATACCGCATCAGTGGCAAATTATTGTCGGGAGGGCAGGCCTTATCCTCCCGTTATCTTTCAGCGTCTGACGTGTTATGCCGCAGGAATACATGGCAGAGCCAGAATTACTCTGGTGCCGGTGAACGAACCGAGGACTGCCAGTAACTCTCCTGTAATGCGGCCCGGCAGCGAGCCAGTCGCTGTTCCAGTAAGTCCAGCTTACCGGCGATGAGTTGCTGTTCCTGTAACGTCTCTACGTGGTTCAGTCGTTGTTCCTGTGAAGAGATCATCTCACACAATCTGGACTCATAACCCCGTTGTTCCCGATACTTATTCAGCCAGTAGTCAGCGATTGTGGGTGAAACTGCGTTTCTGCTCTCCAGAGTATCCAGTTCTCGCTGCATGGCCTGGCATTGATCCAGCAGCCGTTGTGACAGCCACAGAAATTTTGGGGATTGGCCTGAGCTCATCCCTGACAACGTTGTCAGGCTGCTATTAATATGCTCAAGATAATCCTGTAGCCGGTTGCCATTAATCGCAAATAACTGCGGATCAAAGCGTTTTTCTCTGCATACCGGGTTACCTGCCTGCTCAGCCTGTCGGCATAAATGGGCGAATAATGCCGTAAACTGACGAATCACTTTTTCTTTATTCATATATACTCGCCCGTCACTAAGAATTCTTTACCTGTCAGAAAAAAGTTTACCTGCTCTGCCTGGCGTCTACTTTGTAAACAGACTGATTGCCTACAGAGAGAAGACTGATTTATGGTAAGAACATTGATCCCGGATTGTGCAACAGTATAAATAAGCACAAGTCATGGCTCTGAGGTTGCAATTGTTTTGCAGTTTGCTTAGATTTGTCCGTTTTCGTGCGCGGTCCCTCTGATAATGACTTAGCCGGCCATGGTGATGTCACCGTGAACGGTCGGGGCTGCGTGTTACTGAGACTTCACCAGGCGTACCATTATGAGCGTAACTGAGCAACAGCTTGAATCTATTAAAAATAGCATTAAAAGTGTTCCGGACTATCCAAAACCCGGGATCCTTTTCCGTGATGTTACCGGACTGCTGGAAGATGTAAAAGCGTATTCAGCGACCATTGAAGTGCTGGTTGAACGTTATCGTGGCAAGGGCATTACCAAAGTGGTTGGGACCGAAGCACGTGGTTTTTTATTTGGTGCGCCGGTGGCGCTCGGGTTGGGTGTCGGTTTTGTCCCCGTGCGTAAACCAGGTAAGCTGCCTCGTGAAACTTACCGTGAAGAGTTTTCTCTGGAATATGGTACCGATGTGCTGGAGATGCATACTGATGCTGTAAAACCTGGCGACGTAGTGCTGGTGGTGGATGATCTGCTGGCTACCGGCGGGACCATTGAAGCGACAGTTAAGCTGATTCGTCGTGCTGGCGCCGAAGTTCATGATGCTGCCTTTGTGATCAACCTGTTTGATCTGGAAGGTGAGTCCCGTCTGCGGGCGTTAGGAATCGACTGCTTTAGCGTGGTTAATTTTCCGGGCCACTAATCAGCACAATGGTTGACGACCTTGCCCTGACCTAAATTTATAGGCAATGAGCCAGGTGGCTGATACACTAGAGTGCGCAGAGACAAGCCGGGTCAGGCTCCGTCTGCTGCCGCTATTATCGATTCGAGATGCAGTGTCACCTCACGGGGCGCTGCATGATGTGTTAACCCTATCCAGTGACTAAAATTCCATGAGTTATCAGGTTCTTGCGCGAAAGTGGCGACCTCAGGTTTTTGCTGATGTAGTCGGCCAACAGCATGTTTTGACCGCGCTGGCCAATGGTTTGTCATTGGGCAGACTTCATCACGCTTATCTCTTCTCCGGCACCCGGGGAGTGGGTAAAACCACTATTGCCCGGCTGCTGGCAAAAGGGCTGAACTGTGAGCAAGGGATCACTGCGACTCCCTGCGGACAGTGTGAGAACTGCCGGGAAATCGAGCAGGGCCGGTTTGTCGATCTGATTGAAATCGATGCGGCTTCCCGTACTAAAGTCGAAGATACCCGGGACCTGCTGGATAACGTTCAATATGCACCGGCCCGCGGTCGTTTTAAAGTGTATCTGATCGATGAAGTTCACATGTTATCGCGCCATAGTTTCAACGCATTGTTGAAAACACTGGAAGAGCCTCCTGAACATGTGAAATTTTTGCTGGCGACTACCGACCCGCAAAAATTACCAGTGACCATTCTTTCCCGTTGCCTGCAGTTTCATCTTAAAGCTCTGGATGTAGAACAGATCAGCCAGCAGTTAACACGGATTCTTAACAGCGAAAATATCAGTGCCGAACCGCGGGCCCTGCAGTTGTTGGCCCGTGCGGCAAATGGTAGCCTGCGTGATGGTTTAAGCCTGACAGATCAGGCGATTGCTATGGGACAGGGGGCAGTAACTACAGAGACGGTGGCAGAAATGCTGGGCACTCTGGACAGCAGCCAGCCACTGGCATTGATTGAAGCGTTGGCTGCTGGTCAGGGAGAGTCAGTGATGACTCTGTTACAACAAGCCGCCGCCCGGGGAGTAGAATGGGAATCGCTGCTGGTGGAGATGCTGCGTCTGCTGCACTGTGTCGCCATGTTGCAATTATTACCCGGTTCGCTGAATGAAGAGTTTATTACCAGTGAACAGCAGTTAAGGGAACTGGCGAGAAAACTCCCGCCGGAAGAAGTGCAGCTCTACTATCAGACACTGCTGATGGGCAGAAAAGAGTTGCCACTGGCACCTGACTCTCGTATGGGCGTTGAGATGACCTTGTTGCGTGCCCTGGCTTTTCATCCCCTGGCCGTGACTGAAACAGCTCCGGCAGCAGTGCCTGCTGGCGTCCCGACCGCAATGGTTCAGCCAGCGGCGGTTGCTCCCGCGTCAGCACCTGCGGCAATCAGTGCCGCTTCATCAGAAGCCCCGGCTGATCCACCGCCGGCTATCTCCGGGACCACCAGCCAGTTACTACAGGCGCGGACTGAGCTGTTACGCCGGGGAGCCAATAGCACAAAAAAGACTGAGCCGGCGGTGCAAACCGCGCAGCCGGCACAGAATGCCCTGCAGCGACTGGCTGCGGTGACAGAGCGGGGGAGCAAAGCCCGCTCCGCACAGAGTGATGCGAAAAGTCAGCCGGAAAAGAAGGAACGTTATCGCTGGAAAACGCAACAACCTGAAGCGGAAATTGCCGAGCCGGTGACCACACCGAAGGCGCTACGTACTGCTCTGGAGCATGAAAAAACGCCGGAGCTGGCGGCCAGACTGGCAGAAGAGGCCCGACAACGCGATCCCTGGGCTGCGGAAATTGCCCGGCTAAATTTGCCTAAACTGGTGCAGCAACTGGCGCTTAACGCCTGGAAGCAACAACAAGGGCACAGCGTTTGTCTGCACCTTCGCCCGGCGCAGGGACACCTGAATTCACCTTCGGCTCGTAAAGTGCTGGAGGAAGTTTTGTCGGCTCAGGCAGGCGAAACGGTTGAACTGACCATCGAGGCAGATGATAATCCGGCTGTACTGACACCACTCGAATGGCGTCAGGCGATTTATGAAGAGAAACTGAACCAGGCGCGTCAGTCGATGGTGAATGATCCTTATATCCGGACATTGCAGAAATTATTTGATGCGGATCTGGATGAAGAAAGCATCCGACCCGTGTAATCATGCTGCAGGTCATCATCAGGATGACTGTGGCCTAAGCAGAGAGAGAGTATTATGTTTGGTAAAGGTGGTCTGGGTAACTTAATGAAGCAAGCCCAGCAAATGCAGGACAAAATGGCTCAGGTTCAGGAAGAGATCGCCGCACTGGAAGTGACTGGCGAATCCGGTGCCGGTCTGGTTAAAGTCACCATTAATGGTGCTCATAACTGCCGTCGCGTGGAAATCGATCCAAGCCTGCTGGAAGACGACAAAGAGATGCTGGAAGATCTGGTTGCTGCCGCATTTAATGATGCCGCACGCCGCATTGAAGAGACTCAGAAAGAAAAAATGGCTTCGGTTTCTGCCGGAATGCAGCTGCCTCCTGGCTTTAAGATGCCATTCTGATGCAGACAAGCCCGCTACTGGAATCTCTGATGGAATCACTGCGTTGCCTGCCCGGCGTCGGGCCTAAGTCAGCGCAGCGGATGGCGTTTCATTTGCTGCAACGGGATCGTAGTGGCGGGATGCGTCTGGCACAGGCGCTGACCCGTGCGATGTCGGAAATTGGCCACTGTTCTCATTGCCGTACTTTCACAGAACAGGAAATCTGTACTATCTGCGCGAATCCAAGGCGTCAGCAGAATGGGATTATTTGTGTGGTGGAAAGCCCCGCAGATATTCACGCAGTGGAGCAGACCGGCCAGTTCTCCGGTCGTTACTTTGTACTGATGGGGCATCTGTCCCCCTTAGACGGTATCGGCCCGGGGGATATCGGTCTGGATATTCTTGAACAGCGGTTACAGAACGAAACCATCTCAGAGGTGATTCTGGCGACTAACCCGACCATTGAAGGCGAAGCAACCGCGAATTATATTGCAGATCTTTGCCGGCAGTACTCTGTGGAGGCCAGCCGCATTGCGCATGGTGTTCCGGTGGGCGGAGAGCTGGAAATGGTGGACGGTACGACGCTGTCACACTCGCTTGCGGGTCGTCAAAAGTTTAAATATTAATCGCTTGCTGATGTTCTTCAGGAACATCAGCTTGAAATCCCCGGTTTCATCCCCATCTCATATCCCGACATTAGTTAATCCTGATTTTTTGAGGTATCAATGACAATGAAAGGACAAGAGACTCGTGGTTTCCAGTCAGAAGTTAAACAACTTCTGCAACTGATGATCCATTCGCTCTACTCAAATAAAGAGATCTTTTTGCGCGAGCTTATCTCTAACGCATCTGATGCAGCAGATAAACTTCGTTTCCGCGCCCTGTCAAATGCTGACCTGTATGAAGGCGATGGTGAGTTACGCGTTCGCTTATCAGTGGATAAGGAACAGCGCACCCTGACTCTGAGTGATAACGGCATTGGTATGAGCCGTGAGGAAGTTATTGACAACCTGGGCACCATTGCAAAGTCAGGAACCAAAGCTTTCCTTGAGTCAATGGGATCTGACCAGGTAAAAGACAGCCAGCTGATTGGTCAGTTTGGTGTCGGTTTTTACTCAGCTTTTATCGTGGCCGATAAAGTCACGGTCCGCACACGTGCTGCCGGTGCGCCTGCCGATCAGGGAGTATTCTGGGAATCGGCCGGGGAAGGTGAATATACACTGGCCGATATCGAAAAAGCCGATCGTGGAACAGAAATTACTCTGCACCTGCGCGAAGGTGAGGATGAGTTCCTCGACAGTTGGCGGGTACGTAATATCGTCAGTAAGTATTCTGACCATATTGCACTGCCGGTAGAGATCGAAACTAAAGATGAAGAGAACGAGACCACGACCTGGGAAAAAGTGAATAAAGCCCAGGCCCTGTGGACCCGAAGTAAGTCAGACATCACCGACGAAGAATACAACGATTTTTATAAGCACATCGCTCATGACTTTACCGATCCGCTGATCTGGAGTCATAACCGCGTTGAAGGTAAACAGGAATATACCAGCCTGCTGTATATCCCGGCTCAGGCCCCCTGGGATATGTGGAACCGCGATCATAAGCATGGTTTGAAACTGTATGTACAGCGCGTATTTATTATGGATGACGCCGAACAGTTTATGCCGAACTACCTACGGTTTGTCCGTGGTCTGATAGATTCTAATGACCTGCCGTTGAATGTCTCCCGTGAAATTCTGCAGGACAGCCGGGTGACCCAGAGCCTGCGCAGTGCGTTAACTAAACGTACTTTGCAAATGCTGGAGAAACTGGCAAAAGATGATGAAACCAAATATCTGCAATTCTGGAAGGCTTTTGGTCTGGCACTGAAAGAGGGGCCAGCCGAAGACCCGACCAATCTGCCGGCTATTGCAAAGCTGCTGCGATTTGCTTCAACGCATACAGACAGTTCAGAACAGACAGTAACACTGGAACAGTACATCAGCCGTATGTCTGAAGGTCAGGAAAAAATCTATTACATCACTGCTGACAGCTATGCCGCAGCGAAAAACAGCCCGCACCTGGAACTGTTCCGTAAGAAAGGGATAGAAGTCTTACTGCTGTCTGAACGTATCGATGAATGGATGATGAGCTATCTGACTGAGTTTGATGGCAAGGCCTTCCAGTCAGTCAGCAAAGCCGATGATGCCCTGGATAAACTGGCCGACGAAGAAACAGAAGAGCAGAAAGAGAGCGAGAAAGCCCTTGAACCGTTTGTTGAGCGGGTAAAAACCTTGCTCGGTGAGCGGGTGAAAGATGTGCGCCTGACGCATCGTCTGACTGATACTCCGGCTATTGTGGTGACCGATGCCGATGAAATGAGCACTCAGATGGCGAAACTGTTTGCGGCGGCGGGTCAGGAAGCGCCGGAAGTTAAATACATTTTTGAAATTAATCCTGAGCATCCATTGGTGAAACAGGCTGCAGCAACAACAGATGACAGTCGTTTTGCCGACTGGACCGAGTTATTGCTCGACCAGGCACTGTTTGCTGAACGCGGAACTCTGGAAGATCCTAACCAGTTTATCCGTCGCATGAACCAGTTGCTGCTGGGATAATCAGCTAATTTTCAGCATAAAATGCCCCGGCTTGCCGGGGTATTTTTTTGGTTAACGCTGCGGAACCTAAAATTCGCATCAGTCGCACGATTGGTGATGATTTTAGGGTTATTTTGCTGCCAGATGTTGATGTTACCGATAACAAGCCGTCTTTCTGTACAGTTCCCCCATTTACCTGACTCCCGGCCGCTCCTTTCCTTGTGGATAGCGGGACATAATGTTATGTTTTTGCCCTTCAGAAAGTTTATTAAACGCGATTCGCAAGAGGTATTACGCAATGCGTATTATTTTGCTCGGTGCTCCGGGTGCAGGTAAAGGAACTCAGGCTCAGTTCATCATGGAGAAATACGGTATTCCGCAGATCTCTACCGGTGATATGTTACGTGCAGCGGTGAAAGCTGGCACGGAGCTGGGTATGCAGGCCAAAGCCATTATGGATGCGGGTAAACTGGTGACAGATGAGCTGGTCATTGCCCTGGTGAAAGAGCGCATTGCACAGGATGACTGCAAAGCCGGTTTTCTGCTGGATGGTTTCCCACGGACGATCCCTCAGGCTGATGCCATGAAAGACGCCGGAATTTCCGTGGATTATGTCCTGGAATTTGCGGTTCCTGATGAAATTATTGTCGACCGTATCGTTGGCCGTCGTGTGCATGCGCCTTCCGGGCGTGTCTACCACGTCACCTATAACCCGCCGAAGCAGGAAGGTGTGGATGATGTGACCGGTGAAGAACTGACCATCCGTAAAGATGACCAGGAAGAAACAGTACGTAAACGTCTGGTAGAATATCATCAGATGACCGCTCCGCTAATTGCTTACTACAGCAAAGAAGCCGCTGAAGGCCGTACCCGTTATCAGAAAATCGACGGTACCCGCCCTGTGGCGGATGTCAGCAAAGAGCTGGCCACTATCCTGGGTTAATCCCTGTGCGGACCGGTATTTGCCGGTTCGCTCTGCCATCAATCACAGTAATTGCTTTTCCCTTCGCCTGGATACGCTACAATAAGCCTTTCTTTGTACAAGCTTATTATCAGGGAATTACTATGAGGCAAGATAAGCCGGGTGTCCTGCTGGTGAATTTAGGCACGCCTGATGCGCCAACCTCTTCTGCGGTCAAACGCTATCTGAAGCAATTTCTTAGTGACAAACGGGTGGTGGATGTCCCGCGTTTGATTTGGTGGCCGGTACTCAACGGCGCGATTTTGCCATTACGCTCTCCACGGGTCGCCAAACTCTATGCTTCGGTATGGATGGAGGAGGGGTCACCACTGCTGGTGTTCAGTAAACGTCAACGGGATGCATTGGCAGCGAAGACAGATATGCCAGTTGCTCTCGGGATGAGCTACGGTAATCCATCGCTGGACAGTGCAGTGAACCAGTTGTTGGCACAAGGTGTGACCCGTCTGATAGTCTTGCCACTCTACCCGCAGTTCTCTTCCACCACCGTATCGGCTGTCTGGGATGCGCTGCATCAAATATTTCTGCCGGTCCGGACATTACCGGATATCCATTTTATTCGTGATTATGCGACTCATCCGGGTTACATCGCTGCCCTGAAAGCCTCAGCAGAACGTGCCTTTGCCGAACATGGTAAACCGGATGTGTTATTGCTGTCGTTCCACGGTATACCTCAGCGCTTTGCTAATGAAGGGGATGACTATCCGCAGCGTTGTGCTGAAACCACCCGCTTACTGCGTGAAGCGTTGGGAATGTCGGAACAACAACTGCTCATGACCTATCAGTCACGCTTTGGGCGTGAACCCTGGCTGACACCTTATACCGACGAAACCGTCAAATCACTGCCAGGCAAAGGTATTCGTCATATTCAGGTGATGAGTCCGGGTTTTTCTGCCGACTGTCTCGAGACTCTGGAAGAGATTAATGGCCAGAACCGCGAGTTTTTCATGCATGCAGGCGGAGAAAAGTTTGAATATATCCCGGCACTCAATGACGATGAACTGCATATTGATATGATGTTACAGCTGGTCAGCCAGTACCGATGACATAGCCGTTAATCGCAGGAATTATGCTAGAATTTGCGTTTATTCCTGCGATTAATTAAAAAAGATGAAATTCCCCGGTCAGCGTAAATCTAAACATTATTTTCCGGTCAGTGCCCGTGACCCGTTACTTCAGGCCGCTCCGGCCGATTCAGAGACCACGCCTCCGGTGGTCGGTATCGATCAAATCATGGTTGATATCGAAGCTAAAGTGGATGACAACTTTCTTGAACGTTACGGCCTGAGCCGCGGGCATTCACTGGTGATCGACAATGATATCGCCGAGGCACTTTACCGCGAGCTGGTGGCCGGGCAACTGATTACGCACCAGTTTGCCGGAGGCACTATCGGTAACACCCTGCATAATTACTCAGTACTGACAGACGACCGCTCGGTATTACTGGGGGTGATGTGCAGCAATATCAAAATCGGTGATTATGCTTACCGATACCTGTGTAATACCTCCAGCAAAGTTGACCTGAACTGTATGCAAGGAGTCCAGGGTTCGATTGGCCGCTGTTACACCCTGATCAGTGAGCAGGGGGAACGGACGTTTGCGATAAGTCCCGGCGATATGAATCAGCTGCACCCGGAAAGTATTCCCGAACAGCAAATTGCCGAAGCGGCTGTACTGGTACTCACCTCTTATCTGGTTCGGGCGAAAGCGGGCGAGCCCATGCCACAGGCCACCATGAAAGCGATAGAATACGCCAAAAAACATCAGGTGCCGGTGGTGCTGACTCTGGGGACGAGACATGTGATAGCCGAAAATCCACAATTCTGGCGGGACTTTTTGAGTGAACATGTTTCGATTGTGGCAATGAATGAAGATGAAGCCTGTGAGTTGACAGGAGAATCAGATCCGTTACTGGCGACAGATAAAGCACTGCAATGGGTTGACCTGGTACTCTGCACCGCCGGGCCGGCGGGCCTGTATATGGCCGGATTTACCGAAGACGCCAGCAAGCGAAAGACCAACCTGCCATTACTGCCAGGGGCTATTCCCGAGTTTAACCAGTACGAATTCAGTCGGGGAATGCGCCGCCAGGATTGCCGGCAACCGGTAAAGATCTATTCGCATATCGCGCCTTATATGGGCGGGCCGGAAAAGATTATGAATACCAACGGCGCCGGCGACGGGGCATTGGCTGCGGTGCTGCACGATATCACGGCCAACAATTACCACCGGCAGAAAGTGCCTAATTCCGCCAAACATGCGCACCATTATCTGACGTATTCCTCGCTGGCACAGGTATGTAAATATGCCAGCCGGGTCAGTTATCAGGTCCTGAATCAGCATTCGCCACGGCTAAGCCGGGGCTTACCGGAGCGGGAAGACAGTCTGGAAGAAGCCTACTGGGATCGTTGAATGCAGGCTGCCCGGAAACGGGCAGCCTTAAGTACGGTCAGACCGGACATTGTTGGCTGAGCGGCTGCTCTTCTATCTCTGTTTCCAGGATATCCAGCATGCTGTTAGCAATTTCCCGCTCACCCATAATCACCCGGTTAGCTCCACGTTCCATAATATAGGTGACTTCGTCATCGTAATGAGCCCGGGCAATAATCGCGATATCCGGGCGTTTCTCTCTGGCCGCAGCAATGATCTCACCGGATTCATAGCCGTTAGGAATAGTCAGTAATAACCAGCGGGCACAGTCCAGCCGGGCGACGTCCATAATTTCGTGGCGTGCTGCATTTCCGGATACTGCATGAATACCCTGTTCACGGACCACCTCCACCCGGGCCCTGGTGGTTTCAATCACTACCACCGGTATCCGCAGGTTAGTCAGCTTCTGACATAACAGGCTGCCCACCCGACCATAACCGACGATCACTGCATGGTTGCAGATCTCCAGCGGGACCAGAATCTCCTCTTCCTGTTGATCTGGCTGGCTGTTATCGTTCTGCTGTTCGGTTTTCATCAGATAGCGTTCTGCCAGAGTAAACATTACCGGGTTTATCATGATCGACAGGATAGCGGCAGCCAGTACCAGATTGCGTCCGTCTTCATTCAGCAGTCCCAGAGATACCCCCAGACCTGCCAGAATAAAAGCAAATTCACCTATCTGCGCCAGACTGACCGAAATGGTCATTGCGGTGCGGCGGGTATGACCCAGCCAGGTCACCAGCAACCAGGCTGCTATAGATTTACCGAACAGTATGATGGCCAGAGCGCCGAGTACCACCAGTGGTCGATCAATCAGAATATGTGGGTCAAACAGCATACCGACCGAGACAAAAAACAGTACCGCAAAGGCATCACGCAGTGGCAGGGTATCATGTGCTGCGCGATGGCTCAGTTCGGATTCGTTCAGCACCATCCCCGCGAAGAAAGCCCCGAGTGCGAAAGAAACATCAAAGAACTCAACAGCCCCGAAGGCAATGCCCAGCGCCAGTGCCAGAACGGCGAGGGTAAACAACTCACGTGAGCCGGTGGCGGCGCTTTTCGCCAGAATCCACGGCACTGCTCGTCGGCCAAAAACTACCATAATCACCATAAAAGCAACCACTTTGCCAATGGTAATCAGCAGGTCCCATAACAACAGGCTCAGACTGGCATTTCCCTGTTCCATCATTCCGGCGACAGCCGGCAGTAAGACCAGTGTCAGCACCATCACCAGGTCTTCGACAATCAGCCAGCCAATGGCAATCCGGCCGCGTTGACTGTCTACCAGTTGCCGCTCTTCCAGAGCTCTGAGTAACACCACCGTACTGGCGGTGGACAGACAGAGACCAAATACCAGACCGGTCATCAGATTCCAGCCGAGGGCCAAGGCGAGCCCCAGGCCAAGGAGTGTCGCGACAAAGATCTGCGCAATTGCACCGGGTATGGCAATTCCTTTTACCGACATTAAATCTTTCAGTGAGAAATGTAATCCCACGCCGAACATCAGCAGGATGACCCCCAGTTCAGCCAGTTCCGGCGCGAGATTGGTATCAGCGACAAATCCGGGGGTAAACGGGCCTGCCAGCACCCCGGCCAGCAGATAGCCCACTAGCGGAGAAATTCGCAGTTTATTCGCCAGCATACCGAACAGAAAAGCCAGCACTAACGCGCCGACAATGGTGGTGATCAGGGGAGTAGTATGGTGCATGATCTCTCCTTAACGGCATGGCAATCCTTGCTGGCCGTGAATGATGGGGCACATCAGATGCTAATCCGAAACACAGTTATTTATCCAAAATAGCAAAAATTGAACGAAAGCAGGTGAAAAATTACGCTTCTTTATAAAACCTGGGTAAATTTTCAGGGTTAACAATAAATAACAGCATAAAAGGGTGTTGCTTTGCACAGTAATACCTGGTCTGATGACGTAACAACAGGATTGTAAGCTGACAAATAGAGGCGGTTTGTTCGTTTTTATGACCCGGATGATGAATTTATTCATTCATTAATCTGGCTGACCGGTGAGAAATTGCGGTAAAGCAATTTATCCTGAATATGGAAAAGATTGCAGACCTGTTGCTATTACACCCCCGTCCACTTGCGTTGAATGTATTCTGGTCGCCGTCAGACGACCAGAACATAGCGGTTAGCGGATGCAGGGCCGGGAGCGTCGTAATCGGTTTATTGCTGCCGGAAGTTTGTCCCAACACCAGTTAAACAGATAAGTATAAGGCAGATAAAACATCAGAAAACCAATATCCAACATCAGTGCGCTGGCCGGACTGATGCTCAGCATAACTGCTGTCAGGGGCACGGCGATGACGACAAACCCTCCCTCGAAACCCACAGCCTGCAAGGTGCGGACCACCGGACCTCGTGGAGCATGCGGCGGAAAGCGGCGGTCAAAGAAGATATTAAACACCAGGTTCCATACCATCGCTGAAATCGATAGTACCATAGCGGTAATACCCATCCCGCCGATCGGCTTGTCCATGATCCATGCGGCGCCCGGGATGGTGATCAGCAACGCAAAAAACTCATAACTGACGGTGTGTAATAAACGCCCTGTGGCTGAACGGCTACGCATAATATTGGCTCCAAGAAAGTTATGGCTATTTTCACCGCATTCATTCGCAGGGTAAAATGAGGACATATCGTAAAAACCGATAGGTCAAAGATGCGTTATTCACCGGAATCACTTGAAGCTTTTGTACAGACTGTGGCCAGCGGTTCTTTCTCCGCCGCCGCCAGGGCATTAGGAAAAAGCCAGTCCACCATCAGTACAGCCGTTGCGCGGCTGGAAGATGATATGGGTTTTCTGTTGTTTGAGCGCAGCGGCAGACAGCCGGTGCTCACGGAAGAGGGAATACGTGCTTTGGCGCGGGTCAATGATATTCTGGCGGCCAGCCGGCGGCTGGATGATTTGTCCATCCGCATGTCGCGGGGCATTGAACCTCGTCTGACGCTGGCGATTTCCGATATCTGGCCGGCAGATCACCATGAAATATTATTGCACAGGTTCGCAGAACGTTACCCGGATATTGAGTTTGAATGTCTGGTGGCAGAAGATGATGATGTACTTGAGTTATTACAGACCGGACGAGCGCATTTAGGCGTGGTTCGTGAACAGCCGGCACTCTCACCGGAGCTTGAAGCCAGACGCTTACAGGTGCTGGTGAGGATGGGAGTCTATATCCATCACCAGCATCCAGTGGCCTCTGAGTCTCAGTTGACAACGTCTGTGCTGAAACAGATACGCCAGTTGCGGCTAAACACCTGGATCCGTCCGCCGGAAAATAAAACGTCAGGTCAGTCCTGGTCAGCGTCGTCTTATCTGTTATTAATGGATATGGCAGAGCAGGGGTTTGGATGGAGTGAACTGCCTTGCTGGATGGTGCGGCAATTTGGCCGGGGAGTACTACAGGAGCTGACGCTGCCTGGCTGGCAGCAACAAAGCCGGATGGATGTTATCTGGTCAACCCGCCATCCTCCCGGGCCCGCCGGTTACTGGATGATTGACCAGTTATGTCAGCAGAGTGATTAATCGTGCCGTGCGATATCTGCAAATGGCGCAGCAAGCAGGGCAGCAAGATCCGCAGGCGCGAGTGAAATATCCAGCCCGCGTTTCCCCCCGGAAATGTACATCGTCGGATACTCAGTCGCCCCCTGGTCAATCACCGTAGGTAAACGTTTTTTCTGCCCCAGCGGGCTGATTCCCCCCACCAGGTAACCGGTAACGCGTTGTGCAACCTGAGGATCTGCCATGTCTGCTTTTTTGGCACCCAACGCCTTTGCCACTTTCTTCAAATCCAGCTGTGTCGCCACCGGAGTCACCGCAACGGCCAGATTTTTCCCATCTCCGTTCAGTGCTACCAGCAGTGTTTTAAACACCTGTAATGGATTAAGTTGCAGTTTCCGGACCACTTCATCGCCAAAATTGGTTTCATGGCTGTCATGTTCATACTGATGAACCTGAAATTTTATTTTCTGTTTTTCCAGCAGCAGGATTGCAGGTGTCATAAATTATCCTTGTTGTCTGTTATCCGATACTCCCGGCAGGCGATAGCGACCGGCAGATTATTTCTGGCCAAACATGGCGGGTAAATTATCCTCGCCATACAGATGCAGTGCCCCGACCGCGGCCAGGTACCTGCCTGCTGACAGGCGGCTGAGTTGTTGTTTCCATTCCAGATTACGTTGCCGGATCAGCGTATCATTCAGTGAGCTACTGAACGTTGAGGGTAATATCCCGACCGGTAAATCGCCGCGTGGCGGGCCTTCCACCCACCAGCTAATCATGGTCTGCAACAGCCTGGCATTGGTATGCCAATGTTGTAAAGAGTCGCTGAGCAGTGCCAGTCCGTCATCGGGAAGCTGTGTCAGCAATGCCAGTTGAGTGCTGGCACCTTCCAGTTCGATAACCGGTTTACCCATCGATTTTGCCGCCTGTAACAGCTGATAATCGATACCATACTCCGGGCGCAAACCGAGTCTCTGAGCCTGGCGGCTTTGAAGGATCAGCGCGATTTGCCAGGCAGGCAGATGTTCGATAGTGGCCTGAAGGACCTCATTTTCTGAACAGCGTTTTAGCAGTTCTGTCGTCAGCTCAGGCTCAAAACGCTCAGCCAGCGGTGGGCGTTCATCATCATGGCTTAACGGGGAAGGGTCAGAAAGAATATCGGCTTCAACGATCAGTGCATCAGCGGCCCGTAGTTGCCTGAGCAAGGGGTCTGGCAGCGGGTACATATTGCGGGTACCCATATGAATACTGCCGACCAGATGAATCCGGCTGTTGTTCACCCGCAAATCGACAGCCGGCCAGTGGTAGCTGACCGGCATCATTACCTGCCATAATTTTTGTAGCGATTGCCACAGTGATGCCATTACGGATGTCCTGTATCAATACCTGTAGCTCTATGCTAGTCATTTCCGGCGGGCAGGGATAGCTTATTCTGCTCAGGTAAACGGAATCTTAACAAGCGGTTAGCATTAGACACCACAGTGATAGAGGATAAGGCCATCGCGGCCCCCGCGATCACCGGATTGAGTAACGTTCCAGTCAGCGGATAGAGCACTCCTGCCGCCAGAGGGATACCCAGACAGTTATAGACAAACGCCCCAAACAGATTCTGCTTCATATTACGCAGCGTTGCCACTGAGATCATTAGCGCATCAGTGACGGCCCGTAAATCCTGACGCATCAGAGCCATGGTAGCGGTTTCGATGGCGATATCGCTGCCACCGCTGATAGCAATCCCGGTGTCTGCCTGAGCAAGCGCGGGCGCATCATTGATCCCATCGCCGACCATGGCCACACTGTGCCCCTGTTGCTGAAGCCGTTTTACTGCACTGGCTTTATCTGCCGGCAGCACTTCGGCAATCACCTGGCGTATTCCGGCACTGGCCGCCACCACTTCGGCAGTTTGTTTTCTGTCGCCGGTCAGCATCACTACCTGATAACCTTGTTGTTGTAACCGTGCCACAACCTGTGGGGTTTCCGGACGCAGCGGGTCGCTGACCGCCAGCAGTGCAGCCAGTTGGCCATCTATCGCCAGTAAAACCGGTGTGGCGCCTTGCCGGCTGGTGGTTTGCAGACTTTCATCGGCCGCGACTATGTCAACACCGGCATCAGACAGTAGCAACTGATTGCCGAGCAGCAACCGGTGGCCATCGCATTCGGCAGAAAGTCCTTTACCTGCCACCGTTTGCAGATGGCTGACCTCAGGCAGAGCGCTTGCATCGACCCGTGCCAGTATTGCCGTCGCCAGCGGGTGTGATGAATGTTGTTCGACTGCCGCCGCCAGCGTCAGAATTTGCTGTTCGGAAGAGTGATTAAACAGTGTCACGCCGGTCACCGCAGGTCGTCCGGTGGTCAGGGTGCCGGTTTTATCAAACACTATGGTATCCACATTGCTGGCTTGTTGGAGTGCGTCAGCATCTTTCACCAGGATCCCTGCTTCAGCCGCGCGTCCGACCCCCGCAATGATCGACATCGGGGTTGCCAGACCTAAAGCGCAAGGGCAGGCAATGATCAACACGCTGGTGATCACCACCATGCTGTAAGCAAACTGAGGAGCAGGGCCTGCCAGATACCAGATCAGTCCGCTCAGCAGTGCAATAATAATCACCGCAGGGACAAAGATAGCCGAAATCCGGTCGGCGAGCTGTCCGATGCGCGGTTTGCTGCTCTGGGCATTTCTGACCAGCGAGATGATTCGTGCCAGTGCAGTATTTTTACCGGTGGCTGTTGCCCGAAAACTCAGGGTACCGTCAACCACCAGTGTTCCCGCATGCACAGGGTCTGTGGCCGTTTTTTGCTGCGGCCAGGCTTCACCGGTCAGCATGGACTCATCAATGGTTCCTTCTCCTGAATCAATAATACCGTCCACCGGAACTCTGTGACCGGCACGCAGCCGCAGGCGCATTCCGGGTTCAATCTGGCTGACAGGTAGAGAGATATCCCCTTCGTCACGGATCACCGTCGCTTCCTGAGGCGTCAGATCCAGCAGTTTCTCCAGGGCCTGAGAAGAGTGTTGTCTGGCTCGTTGTTCCAGAGCATGTCCCAGATTTATCAGCCCGATAATCATGGCGCTGGCTTCAAAATAGAGATGCCGTGCCGGTAACGGGAAGCTTTCCGGGAACAGTACCACGCTGGCGGAGTAAGCCCATGCAACGGTGGTCCCCAGGGCAACCAGTGTATCCATGGTTGCTGTGCGGTTGCGTAAACTTTTCCAGGCACTGCGATAAAAATGCCCACCGGCGATGATCATCACCAGCAAAGTGGTCACGCCAATGATTTGCCAGATCAGTTGGTTGTGGGAGGTCAGCATCATATTATGGCTGGTCATTCCCCAGATCATCACCGGGATTCCGACCAGCAGAGCGACCGCCGCCTGCCAGCTGAAACGAATAAAGTTTTGCCGGGCAGATTTCTGTTGCTGTTCCCGGCGTTCAGTTTCGTCAGCCACCAGCATTGCGCCATACCCGGCAGCGGTGACGGCAGCAATCAGTGACTGCGGATCTGCATTGCCGCTGATTAAGGCACTGCGATCCGCCAGATTAACCCTGGCCTGGCGGACCTTATCGACCTGGTTTAATGCTTTTTCAACCCGGCTAACGCAACTGGCACAGCTCATACCGTCAATCAGTAACTGTACCGACTGGCTATTATCCTCTGCTGGGTTGGCCGGAATAATGGGGTCCGCTGCCAGCCCGTCCGGCACGGGTGAAGTTGCTGTCAGCGGTTCAGGCTTTGGGTGAACGTTTGCCTGTGGCTGGCTGGCATGATACCCGGCCTGCTCAATGACCGGAATCAGGTCCTCTGCCGAGGCGGTACCGGTAACGACAGCCTGTTCCAGGGTGACATCGGCTGACGCGACATCGTCACGCTGTTCCAGAACGTCTTTGACACGTTTAATACAGTGACCACAGGATAGGCCGTCAAGTTGTAAAATCAGGGGGTCAGACATGATTACTATCTCCTTCTGTCGCAGAGTGATTATTCACTGTACCCAAAGTGTAAACCTTCCTGTAAGGTAAAGGTCAACCTAAAAGCAGCAACCCGCAGAGAACTCTTACGGTTGTCCCTCAGCACGATCTATTCAGTGACGGAGAAGCTTAATGAACATCAGCGATGTAGCCCGCAGGACCGGTTTATCCAGCAAAGCGATTCGTTTTTATGAAGAGAAGGGCATTATGACCCCGCCGCAACGCAGTGCTAATGGCTATCGGAGTTACGCCGGGCACCATATTGAAGAGCTGACGCTGTTACGCCAGGCGCGTCAGGTCGGATTCAGCCTGGAAGAATGCCGGGAACTGGTAGGTATGTTTAATGATCCTCATCGTCACAGTGCGGATATCAAAGCCCGCACGTTACGTAAAGTCAGTGATATCGACCGGCAGATGCAGGAACTTCAGGAAATGCGTCAGCGCCTGATGACACTGGCCGACAGTTGCCCTGGGGATGACGGGGCAGAATGCCCGATTATTGATAGCCTGTCAGGAAGCTGCCACCGCAAGTGATGCGGAGGCAGTCATCTTTTTTCAGCCGATAACTTCCCTTTATGGGCAGTGCTTCTGAAAAAGGGCCAACGGCCTTCTGAGCCGTAGGTCACAAGTTTGGGTTTTGGATTTAATTCATCCCGGGTCAATATTATCCGGCCATTCCCGACCCCTGAATTCGGGTGAGTAGAAAATTCTACTGATGAACAGAGCGGTCGTCCGGGGGGATTACCCGGCAGAGGGCGGGTCAATGATTTATGGAAAAAATTCATGCAGAATCTTTTCTTCATCCGAATTGAAGACTAAAAAATCACTCTCATTGAACTGGTTTTTGTTGATGAGCTGTTGTTTAACAGTGCTAAATTTTTTGGTGTCGGTAAAGAACAGCGCAGTGACATAATCTGAATCCATCAAATGCTGTTGTTCGGAAAGGCGTACCACCTCTTGGTAGCAACCAATCTCTTTATCTCCTAATCTTTGTGTCAACATACATCGTGTCAGTAAACAGGTGCGGTTTGGTTTTTTTTTACAGAGAGTGTTAAGAAATTCAATGCCTTCTTTATAGTGTTTTTCGCCTATAAGGCTATTGGTGTACATTAACAGAATGTCGGTATTTTCAGGGTATCGTTTACGAATTGAATTAATTTTTGAAAGGATCTCGTTACTTTGCGCAGAGTTCGCCATCACTAATTTTTCGACCAGAACGGCGACTTCGGCGACAGGACTGCGTTCTGTTGAAAGAGACCCGGAACAGGCATTTTTATAGCTGAAAAGAAGAAAAAGAATGGCTATTGCTCTGCAGGGTAGTGATGTCATTTTGATATTACACCTGCCTGAATTTATTCAGAGAGATATAATGCGTTGCTTTCCCGGGGAATGGCACCAGTGAGCCCGCATACTCTGTATTTAAAACGTACCCGCTGACTATTTTCAAAGCTGGCTGAATTTTTTCTCTCACTTGAAGAGTAAACCTGGCTCCCCCAATAAGAATTTCATCCGGTGTGAGCGCAAAAGAGCTTCCCCGGGGATCTAAAATATGTTTTTTACTATCAATATTATTTTCGACAGTACACCAGGGTTTAATCACGCCCGATCCATAAGCTCTGGCTGCATTACATAACATCGATGCGAAAAGAAATAATGCTTTCCCTTCTTTTACATCGTGTTCAGTGATATTCAGAAGCAGAGTATAAGAGGCATGTAAAGCACCGACCCCTTCAAGGGCCAGGTAACCTAACGTCGAAAACCTGAACGATCTAGTTAGCATTTTTATCTTCCCTGATAAAATCAATAACACTCCTTTCCCGGAACAGTATCCTCTGAAAAATGCCCGACCCCGGGGTTTTGAAACTATGATATGACGCTAATCGTGTAAATAGGAATCTTTCAGTGATGTGAATTATTTTAATATCTTAAAATGTCTTATCGCTGAGGGGGTATCGATCATCGTTGCTGGTGCGGACTCCGGAATTTGGTGATTTTCGACAGTCTGCCAGGAGGCTGCCACCGCGAATAATAATGCGGTGGCAGCGCGGAGATTAATAGAGCAGGGAATACAACTGACGGCGATATTTTCCGGCCAGCGCATCACCGGTTCCTAGTGCTGCCAGAATTTCCTGGAAGGTTTTGCGCAGTTCGCCACCCCCGGCAGCCAGATCGGTTTTCAGAAAACCGAACAGCAGTTCCAGTGCTTCTTCGTTACGCCCCACCTGATGGAACTGAACCGCCAGTTTAGCGGCAATTCCGGTATTGGTAGGATCCGCGTCCAGCTCCGTCTGCAGTTGCTGGATTTCCGGGGTATCCGCCGCCTGACGCAGCAGATCGATCTGCGCCAGTAAGCTTTGATAGCGGGTATCCCTATCCTGCAATGGCACGTGTTTCAACACTTCTTCTGCTTCATCACTGCGGTTCAGCTGCAACAACGTCTCAGCCAGCAGGAACCCGGTTTCGCTGGCATGCTGGCTGAGTTGCCAGGCATCTTTCAGCAAAGGCAAGGCTTCCAGAGGTTTCTCTTCATCCAGTAAGGCCTGAGCCTGCTGAACTTTGATTTCGTCTTCACGCGGCAAAACTTTTTCCAGTAGTGTGCGGATGGCTTCTTCCGGTTGTGGTCCCTGGAAGCCATCCACCGGCTGACCGTCTTTAAACAGATAGACTGTCGGGATAGCCCGTAAGCCGAACTGTGAGGCCACCATCTGCTGTTCATCGCAGTCCAGTTTAGCCAGCAGGAATTGTCCGCGATACTCTGCAGCCAGTTTTTCCAGTACCGGGGTCAGTTCCTGGCAGTGCTGGCTGCGGGCTGACCAGAAGTAGAACAGCACCGGCACCTGCATCGATTGCTCAAGGACCTGCTGCAGATTGGATTCATTAACATCAATAATCGGGGCTTGCGGTGACATAAGCTGTGTTCCTTGGTCTGAAAAATTAACCGTTATCTGTCAGATATGGGGACTGGCCGCCTGAGTTCAAGCGGCTATTTTTTCGGTGCTGAATGACTGCTTAAAATTCGATCCAGTAATATGCCTGGTAACAGACGGCGCGCTACAGACATCACGTGTGCGACCACCGTGACCGGATAGCGTTGACGTGGATAGCGGCTTTCCAGCGCATGACGCAATTTCGGTAAAATTGCCTGTGGTGGCAGGGTAAAACGGGCGGCGATACCAGGATTGGTCACCGGACCCTCTGATTCACCCTGCACGACATTGCCGGTAAACTCCGTCGAAATGGGGCCCGGCTCAATCAGACTGACCCGGATACCGCTGTGTTGCAGTTCCATACGCAAAGCATCGGACCAGGCTTCCAGCGCATATTTACTGGCGGCATAGGCGCCGCGCCCCGGGGTAGAAATCAGGCCCATCACGGAACTGGTATTCACTATTCTGGCGTTTCCACTGGCCTGTAAACACGGAAGCAACAACATCGTCAGCTGATGAACGGCGAAAAAATTGGCGGAAAACTGTTGTTCCAACTGCTGGCGGGAGAGGGCAGACAGGGGGCCATAAACCCCGAAGCCGGCATTATTGAACAGTGCATAGAGTTTACCGCCGCTCAGCTCCGTGACCTGTCGGGCGGCTGCTTCCACGCTCTGAGGGTCATCCAGGTCGAGCAAAATACCCGTGTAACCGAGTTGTTCCATCCGGCTGACATCCTCCGGTTTGCGGCAGGCGGCAAAAACCCGGTAGCCGCGCATCAACAGGTCACTGGCAGCGACCGCACCAATACCACTGGAACATCCGGTAATTAAGATATTTTTTTGCATAAAAATACACGCTACTGGCGGAAGGAAGGCGTAAAACGCATTACAAGGTATGCCCGAGTATTACACAGAAACCGGTGGCAGCACCAATGGCTGGCCGGGAATTAGCGCTAAAAACAGAGAGACTGCACAGGAAAACCAGGCTTCCTGTGCAGGGGGAATTACAGTTTTTCGCTGGCCCAGTCGATAGCCGCGGCATATTCTTCCGGCAGATGTGGAACCAGGGCCCGCAGATTCCCTTTAAGCCGGAGTGTATCACTGTCGGTGAGATTGAGGTGACCCAGTTTACGGCCAGGGCGCACTTCTTTTTCGTACCAGTGCAGGTGCACCAGAGATTGTTCCAGCCATTGCAGATTAAGGGCGCAGCCGATGATATTCACCATGACCGATGGGGCGAAAACCACTGGCTGAGGTAAGGCTAAACCAAGGATAGCCCGCAGGTGCAGTTCAAACTGACTGACCGAGGCACCATTTTGCGTCCAGTGACCACTGTTATGCACTCTGGGTGCCAGCTCATTAATCAGCAGTCCCTGTGGAGTGACAAAACACTCCATAGCAATGACACCGACATAATCGAGTTCCTGCATTATCGCGGTAAGCATCGATTCCGCCTGACGTTGCTGGTCAGCATCCGGTTTTGGCAGCGCCACGCTGGTCAGTAAAATACCATTATGATGCAGATTATGGGTCAGGGGGTAGAACACGGTAGTGCCGTCACGACCACGGGCACCCACCAGCGAAACTTCGCCGGAAAAATTAATTCCCTGCTCGACAATGCACTCACCGTAGCACTCTTCCGGCAGTGTCAGGCAGTCAGGCTGACGCAGACGCCACTGGCCGCGTCCGTCATAGCCGCCGGTGCGACGCTTGACGATAGCCAGTTCACCCAGTCGGGCAAAGACCTCCGGCCACTCGCTGGCCTCGCTCAGCAATTGCCAGGGGGCGGTAGCCAGCCCCAGTTGATCAAGCAGCTGTTTCTGAGTCAGACGATCGGCCAGACGTGGAAAAATATCGCGGTTGACAAAAGCGGGGTGACTGGCCAGCTCACGGGTCAGTGCGGTTTCCGGCCAGCGTTCAATTTCTGCGGTGATCACGCTCTGACGAATCGGCAGCGCTTCCGGTTCAGCATCGGTGCCGACCGGATAAACGGCGATCCCCAGTGGTTCGCCGGCCTGGCGCAACATCCGGCCAAGCTGTCCGTTACCGAGTACGCAAACTGACTTCATGCTTCCTCCCGTGGGTCCGGGTTTTCCAGAACTGCATCGCTCTGCGCTGTCCGCCAGGCGCTGAGACGGCTCGCCAGAGCCGGATCGTTAACTGCCAGAATCTGGGCGGCCAGCAGTGCAGCATTCGCCGCTCCGGCTTTACCAATGGCCAGCGTTCCAACCGGAATACCGCGTGGCATCTGTACAATCGAATAAAGGCTGTCGACTCCGCTCAGTGCGGCGCTTTGCACCGGAACACCCAGCACCGGGACTAAGGTTTTCGCCGCCAGCATACCTGGCAGATGTGCTGCACCGCCGGCACCGGCGATAATCACATGAAAGCCCTGTTGTTGGGCATTTTCAGCAAAACTGAACAGTTTGTCCGGGGTGCGGTGGGCTGAAACCACTTCCACATGATGGGCAAGATTCAGTTCGTTAAGGATTTCTGCAGCATACTGCATCGTAGCCCAGTCACTTTTAGAACCCATAATAATAGCGATACGGGCCGGGGCAGTATTCGACGACATGCGGTCAACTCCTGTGAGCAATTAAAGAACCTGTGCGGTACAGGCTATACACATTGAGAAGGGCGTGAGAATAGCATGAGACAGCGCGAAGGAAAACGGTTGCGTACCCACACAACCGGACATTTCACGTGAAACTTACCAGGGAAAAGCGTGAAGGGAGACACCACTGTCATCCAGGACTATCATCGAGCCCTGTCGGTGCCATGCGCCGAGTACCGCACGTTGTGCCGGCTGGTGACTGACTGTCAGGCTGTGGATTTCCGGGCGATGGGTATGGCCATGAATCAGTAACGAAGCGTGATAGCGTTGCATTGCCTGTTCTACTGCCTGTGGATTGACATCCATGATTTCCATGCTTTTTGACTGGTTCGCCTTGCTACTGTCATTACGCATTCTGGCGGCAATTTTCTGGCGGACAAACAAGGGTAACATCAGGAATAGCCGTTGCAGCCAGGGCTGGTGGACTTTTTGGCGAAAACGCTGGTATCCCTCATCGTCGGTACACAGGGTATCGCCATGCATAATCAGCACCCGACGGCCATAAAGTTCCAGTAGCTGCTCTTCCGGCAGTAACTGCATTCCACAGCGTCTGGCATAGGCCTGGCCCAGCAGGAAATCGCGGTTACCGTGAATAAAGAACACAGGGACGGTTAACGCCCTCAGGGCTTCAGCGACCTGCTGATGCAGCGGGTTCGGATCATCATCACCAATCCAGCTCTCAAACAGGTCGCCAAGAATATACAGCGCTTCACAGTCTGTGGCTTCGCGTTGTAAAAAACGCAGAAAACCGGCCGTTATTGCCGGTTCTTCCTGACACAGATGCAAATCTGCTATAAACAGCGTTCGCGGCATTACTCGCTGACGGTCACTTTCTGGATAACAACGTCATCTTTTGGCACATCCTGATGCATACCACTGCGGCCGGTAGAGACGGCTTTGATTTTCTCAACCACGTCCATACCCTCAACCACTTCAGCAAATACACAGTAACCCCAGCCCTGCAGGCTTTCGTCACGGAAGTTCAGGAAGTCGTTGTCGGCAACGTTGATGAAAAACTGTGCAGTGGCAGAGTGTGGCGCAGAGGTACGGGCCATTGCCAGGGTACCGCGGGTGTTTTTCAGACCGTTATTCGCTTCGTTACGGATTTCAGCTTTGGTCGATTTTTGTTTCATACCAGGCTCAAAACCACCGCCCTGGATCATAAAACCGTTAATAACGCGATGGAAGATAGTGTTGTCGTAAAAACCTTCGCGGCAATACTCCAGGAAGTTTTGCACGGTAGTCGGGGCTTTATCGTCAAATGTTTTAATAACGATATCACCAAAATTCGTCTGGAAAGTGACCATAATTTCATCCTGTCATGGTTATTGTCGGTATTTAACTCTTCCTGATTACAGGGAAGGGCAATCGCAGAGGCTCCTTATATCATAAAATTCAGGGTTACGGCAGTATGCCGAAAACTGATGATGCCGGATGGCTTGCTTTACGTCGCAGTCACGTGAAAAATACGGCACAATAACCACAGTTATCGCACACGTTTAAACGGAAGAGTTAAATGCTAAAAATTTATAACACTCAGAGCAGACAAAAAGAGGAATTCAAACCTATTCATGCCGGCCAGGTCGGTATGTACGTGTGCGGTATTACCGTTTATGACCTGTGCCATATTGGTCACGGCAGGACTTTTGTCGCTTTTGACGTGGTTTCACGCTATTTACGCTATCTGGGCTACCAGCTGAAATATGTCAGAAATATCACCGATATTGACGATAAAATCATTAAACGTGCCAACGAAAATGGTGAGACCATTGAGGTGCTGACCAACCGGATGATCGGTGAGATGCATAGCGATTTTGATGCACTGGGTATTCTGCCGCCGGACGTGGAACCGCGTGCCACCCGACATATCGGTGAGATTATCGAACTGGTAGAAAAACTGCTGCAGCGTGGTCATGCCTATGTGGCTGACAACGGTGACGTCATGTTTGATGTGTTGAGTGACAGTCACTACGGTGAACTCTCCCGTCAGGATCTGGAACAGTTACAGGCCGGGGCACGGGTCGAAGTCGCCGATGTGAAGAAAAATCCAATGGATTTTGTACTGTGGAAAATGTCCAAAGCCGATGAACCCAGCTGGCCTTCTCCCTGGGGGGCGGGACGCCCTGGCTGGCATATTGAGTGTTCGGCGATGAACTGCAGCCAGCTGGGAGCGCATTTTGACATTCACGGCGGTGGATCTGACCTGATGTTCCCGCATCATGAGAACGAAATCGCTCAGTCGACCTGTGCGCATGGCGGTGAGTATGTAAATTACTGGATGCATTCCGGAATGGTGATGATTGACCGTGAAAAAATGTCCAAATCACTGGGCAACTTTTTTACGGTACGTGATGTTCTTAAGCATTATGATGCGGAGACCGTTCGCTACTTCCTGATGTCCGGTCATTACCGTAGTCAGCTGAATTATAGTGAAGATAACCTGAAGCAGGCCCGCGCGGCACTGGAGCGTCTGTATACTGCACTGCGGAACACTCATCCTCAGGCAGAGGCTGCCGAAGGGGCTGAGTTTGAGCAACGTTTCCGGGACGCCATGAATGATGACTTTAATACCCCGGAAGCTTATTCCGTGCTGTTTGATATGGGACGTGAAGTCAACCGGCTGAAAACCGAAGACGCTGCCGCTGCCGATGCGTTGGCCGCCAAACTACGCCAGCTTGCTAAAGTGCTGGGTATTCTGCAACAGGATCCTGAACTGTTCCTGCAAAGTTCTGCCGTCAGTAATGACGAAGAAGTGGCGGAGATTGAGGCGTTGATCAAAATGCGTAAAGATGCCCGTGAGAGTAAAAACTGGGCGCAGGCAGATATCGCACGCGATAAGCTGAATGAGCTGGGGATTATTCTGGAAGATGGTCCGCAGGGAACCAGCTGGCGCCGTAAGTAATTTCTGGCAATAAAAAGAGAAGGGCGACGGGTTTACCGATCGCCCTTTTTTATTGGTTACGCGATAACCGAAATCGACTGACCGGCAAAACTCACGGTCTGACCGCTGACAATCTTGCAGCGTTTACGGGTTTCAACCTGGCCGTTAACCGTGACCAGACCGTCAGCGATAAAGGCTTTTGCCTGAGCACCGCTTTCGGCCCAGCCTTCCAGTTTCAGCAGATCGCACAGTTCAACGTGTGGGAATTTACCCAGTGAAAAAGTCGCCATTATGCATTTTCTCCGTCGTGGTACTCTTCACATGCCTGCAAAGTATTCTGAATTAAAGTCGCTACGGTCATCGGACCTACGCCGCCCGGCACCGGGGTAATCCATGAGGCCCGTTGTGCCGCAGCTTCAAATTCGACATCACCCACTACACGGCCATCGGCCAGGCGGTTAATCCCGACATCAATCACCACCGCACCCGGTTTAATCCACTCGCCAGGAATAAAGTTGGCTTTACCTACCGCCACCACCAGCAGGTCGGCGTTTTCTACATGCTGACGCAGATTACGGGTGAAACGATGGGTTACGGTGGTAGTGCAGCCGGCCAGCAGCAATTCCAGGCTCATCGGACGGCCCACAATATTAGACGCTCCGATAACCACAGCATTGGCGCCAAAGGTTTCGATATTATAGCGTTCCAGCAGGGTCATAATGCCGCGTGGGGTGCAGGGGCGTAGCAACGGGGCACGCTGGCAAAGACGTCCCACATTATACGGGTGGAAGCCATCGACATCTTTGTCGGCCGCAATCCGCTCCAGCACTTTGATATTATCGATTCCTTCCGGCAGAGGTAACTGCACCAGAATACCGTCGATATCATTATCGCTATTTAACTTATCGATCAGTGCCAGCAATTCCTGTTCGCTGGTGGTGGCCGGTAAATCATAGGAACGCGAGACAAAGCCTACTTCTTCACAGGCTTTACGTTTACTGCCGACATAAATTTGTGATGCCGGGTTTTCTCCGACCAGTACTACCGCCAGACCAGGGGCGCGTTTACCCGCTGCAAGACGCTGTTTAACTTTTTCCGCAACTTCCAGACGAACCTGCTGCGCAATCGTTTTACCATCAATAATCTGTGCTGACATCAGAGAAAAAATCCACGGAGTTAGAATCATAAGGTGAAGGTACCTATTTTGTCAGAAGCGGCGCACGCTGTCAGGCAAAGAATCACTGCCAGTTGCCTAAACCTTCAGCAACAGAACGGAAAGTCGCGTAAAAACATTGACTCAGTGACCGGTGACCGTATAATTCGTCGGAAATCAGGGCGCCCTTAGCTCAGTTGGATAGAGCACCGGCCTTCTAAGCCGTAGGTCATAGGTTCGAATCCTATAGGGCGCACCATTTTCCCTTCTACTACTGTCCTGTAAAGTCTGCTCATCCCAGTAAAATCACGCACCATAACCAATTACTTGTCTGCTAACGTCCGGCTAAATCCATTGTGATCCGCGAAAATGTTGGGTTCATTAGGGGTATTGGCAGGCTCAATGAATCGATACCCCAGAATGAAACTTAACGCCCGCCAGGCAGAGACCCTCAGTGTCAGCATAGTTGTCACCCCCTCTGAAAAATCACTCTGAGGGCATGGAGTGACAAATGAAGCGTATTTCACCGGAGCGTAAGGCTGCAACACTGGCAAAACTGTTACCCCCCTACAATATGACTGTGGCCGCTGTTGCACAGATGGAGGGAATATCCGAAGCTACCCTGTATAACTGGCGTAATCAGGTTAAATCAGAGGGGAAACCGGTGCCCGGCGCAGAAAAAAACAGTGAACAATGGTCAGCAGAGGCGCGCTTTGCCGCGATAGTCGAAACCGCCACGCTTTCTGAAGCTGAAGTGGCAGAATACTGCCGTAAAAAAGGCCTTTATCCGGAACAGCTTGTTCAGTGGCGGCAGGGATTCTTACAGACTGAAAATCCCGGTGATAAAGCGGCGCTGAAACAAAGTCTGAAAGAAAATAAACAGCTGAAAAAAGAGCTGGTACGCAAGGAAAAGGCACTTGCGGAGGCGGCGGCCATACTGGTGCTGCGAAAAAAGCTCAGGGACTACTACGGGGAAGCCGACGGGGACGACTGACCCCGTACAATGAGCGACAGCAGTTTATTCTGTGGATAAATGAAGCGGTAACGTCGGGTGCACGACGGGCTGTTGCCTGCCGGGAAGTCAGCATCAGTCTGCGAACCTGGCGGCGGTGGCAACACGCTTCCTGTGACGGCCGACCCGAAGCAGTACGTCCGGCGCCTTATAATCGTCTGAGCCTGAATGAAGAAGCACAGATAAGGGATATCTGCCATCAGCCGGAATACGCGAGCCTGCCGCCATCCCAAATCGTGCCACGACTGGCCGATAAAGGCCTTTATCTGGCGAGCGAATCCACCTTTTATCGGGTGCTTCGCCGTTATGGAGAAGTCCACCGACGGGGACGTCAGTCACGGCCACAACGGGTTCCGGCACCGACGACGTTCACCGCCAGCCGCCCCTGCCAGGTGTGGTCATGGGACATCACCTGGTTACCCTCGGTGGTACGCGGCCACTGGTTTTATTTGTATATGATAACCGACCTGTACAGCCGGAAAGTCACGGGTTACGAAGTACATGAAACGGAAAGTGGCGAACAGGCCGCGGCGTTAATGCAACGCAGTGTAATGCGGTAGGGATGCTGGCGTCAGCCACTGGTGCTGCATGCGGATAACGGGGCTGCCATGAAATCGCAAACCCTGCAGATGAAACTGTATGACCTGAATATCACGCCATCACACAGCAGGCCACGGGTGAGTAACGATAACGCGTATGCAGAATCGCTGTTCCGGACGCTGAAATATGTGCCACAGTGGCCGTCGTCGGGGTTCAGAACGCGGAGTGAAGCCCGTCAGTGGGTGGACAAATTTACCCACTGGTACAACGAAGAGCACCGTCACAGTGGCATACGGTATGTGACCCCGGGACAGCGCCACCGGGGAGAAGATAATGTCCTGCTGAAGCAGCGAGATGACCTGTACCGGATGGCAAAACAGGCCCATCCTGAGCGGTGGTCAGGCAGAACAAGAAACTGGCAGCCGGAAGGTCCGGTCACACTGAATCCGGAGCGGGAAAAACAGGCCGCTTAAATTAACCCGGGGTGCCAACTACCTTGACACTTACCGGATACTGCGACGCTGTGGTGAAGTACACCGGAGAGGACGTCAGACTCGTCAGCAAAAGGCCGCAGCCCCGACAACCTGTACAGCTACCGGACCCTGTCAGGTCTGGTCATGGGACATCACCTGGTTACCATCTGTGGTGCGTGGTCGCTGGTATTATCTGTATATGATAACTGACCTGTACAGCCGGAAAATCACCGGGTATGAAGTGCATGAAACAGAAAGCGGTGAGCAGGCTGCCGCCTTAATGCAGCGCAGTGTCATACGTGAAGGCTGCTGGCGGCATCCGCTGGTGTTGCACGCAGATAACGGCGCGGCCATGAAATCACAGACGCTACTGATGAAACTACACGAACTGAATATCACGCCGTCCCGCAGCCGCCCGCGGGTCAGTAACGACAATGCGTATGCAGAATCACTGTTCCGGACGCTGAAGTATGTGCCGCAGTGGCCGTCATCAGGGTTCAGAACACTGCCGGATGCGCGTCAGTGGGTGGAAAAGTTTACCCGGTGGTATAACGAAACACACCGTCACAGCGGAATACGCTATGTGACCCCGGCAGAGCGACATTGCGGAGAAGATCATGAGCTTCTGAGACAACGGGATGAACTGTATCGCCAGGCACAGAAAAGACATCCTGAACGCTGGTCAGGGAAAACGAGAAACTGGCAGCCTGGAGGAGCGGTAACGTTGAATCCGGACCGGGAAAAACAGGCAGCTTAATTTAACCGGGGTGACAACTACCTTGACACTTAACGGAGACTGCTAAGCCTAAAGAAAAGCCGTATAAGTTATCTGATGGTGGTGGCCTGTATCTGCTGGCGAATCCCAACGGTTCGCATTACTGGCGTTTAAAGTATCGTGTTGGCGGTAAAGAAAAGTTGCTGTCCGTGGGGGTATATCCTGACGTCACGTTATCTGATGCCCGCAGCAAACGAGAAAATGAAAAAAGGGTTCTGTCTGCTGGTGGAGACCCGGGGCAAGAAAAGCAGGCAGAGAAACAGGCGAGGGTACTGGCGGTACAAAACAGCTTTGAGTCGGTAGCTATTGAATGGCACGAACACAAAAAGCCGAACTGGTCACCAAATGTCCGGAAACGTCTGCCACTGACCAGAGCATCGAGAATAAAATCAACCAACCAGCTCTGGTTTATTGCCTCTGGTGTCGCCAGCCGCGCCGGATTACTTACCGGCAAACGTTGCCAGATCATTTAAATAGTGATGCACCTTGGTTGAAATATCTTTTTTATTTTAGTGTTACTGTGCCATCAGAACTCTGGATATATGTTTTTCCACCTATATTTATAAATATTTCCCCATTGACGCTTCCTCTTACAACTAACGCTATACTGTTATAAGCACATTTCTTATGCTCGCCATTCGTATCATCAAAGCAGGTATAGTCATCAATTGAACCATCTCTGGTTCCGGTGGGTAATTTTTTATACCCACCGAAATTCATGACGATAATTGTGAAGTTATCAGGGGTGTTGATAATATGATATTTATTCTGAAGTAAGTCTTTGTTTTCCATCCACCAATTGAGTTTGCCTTCTGTAGTCATCGGTAAATGTTCTACAAAAACCGCACCATTATCAACTCTGACTATTTTTGCCGGTCTTACTCCAATCCATATGCAGTATGCTGCTAATAAAAAAACTAAAGTTGCTCCAATCCTTTTGTACTTAAACATTGTTCTCTCCTGTCAATGTTATAGTAGCTTCAAAATTTGTGAAAAATGGCTTTTGAGCAAAATGCTTTGCCCTTTGTAGAACAAACCATATTCTAAAGAGAGCAATAGAGTTAAACTTCACTTTTAAGATATCTTCTTTATCTAAGCCAAAATGGTCTTGTGCTCTGTATTTGATAGTCGCAGTATATTTATTGCCCTGGAAGGTCAGGCTTTCTATAGAGATTTCTGTGCTGTTTATATCATGGACAGTAATGCCCATTCCATTGACGAAATCTTTCCATCTTGTATATTTAGGTAAGCGGCTTTTAGATAACACATTTGAAAAATGTTCTTTAGTCAATTGTGACTTATTAAAATCAAATTGCTCGATAGTGTTTTTAATTATTGATAATGTACTATCGCCAGAGTTATCACTCAAAATGAGATTTCTGTAGGCATTGTTCATAAAAGGATGTTGAAAATCATTTCCATTATTACGTTGCATGTGATTGAAAAGATTTATGATCAGGCCTTGGTAGGGTCCTCGAAAAGAAAAGGCATAGGACTGAGATCGTAGCTCATCATATAACATCGCAATGGTTTTTTCTCTGCTAACTGGCGGTATATTGTTAGTAGCAGGATGCTGATAGTAGGGACCAAAAGTATCCCAGTCGATGAAAGTTGATACTTGCCCGAGATGATAATGCTTTTTCAGTGTATCAACATCCATGTCGCCACTTTGCATGTCATCGGCATTTCTGTCATTGAATCTTTTTTTTGTGGTGAAGATGATAAGTTTTTTGTCGATTCCTTTCATTTAAAATCAATCTCCTTCAGATAAATGATTAAATATTATACACCTCAACTTGTCAGACAGGTTAGAAATTTTCTTGATATTTCTATTTTAATGTCTGCCAGGCAGAGACCGCCAAGCCCAAAGAAAAGCCGTATAAGCTGTCTGATGGTGGTGGCCTGTATCTGCTGGTGAATCCCAACGGTTCACGTTACTGGCGTTTAAAGTATCGTGTAGGCGGTAAAGAAAAGTTGCTGTCCGTGGGGGTATATCCTGAAGTCACGTTATCTGATGCCCGCAGCAAACGAGAAAATGCAAAAAGGGTTCTGGCTGCTGGTGGTGATCCAGGGCAGGAAAAGCAGGCAGAGAAACAGGCGAGGGTACTGGCGGTACAAAACAGCTTTGAGTCGGTAGCTATTGAATGGCACGAACATAAAAAGCCGAACTGGTCTCCGGGCTATGCTGATGACATTCTGGAGTACCTGACAAAGGATATATTTCCCTTCATTGGTAAACGCGCCATTAATGAGATCAAACCTGCTGAGATGCTGGCAGTATTACGGAAGATGGAACAGCGTGGCGTTCTGGATAAGCTGAAAAAGACCCGCCAGGCTTGCCGCCAGATATTTACTCACGTAGTGATCACCGGCAGGGCAGAGAATAACCCGGTGACAGATTTAGCCGGCGCACTGAAAGCACCGAAGCAAAAGCACTTCCCACATCTGAGTGTTGAGCAGATACCCGACTTTCTGAAAGCCCTGAATGATTATCCGGGCAGTATGATTACCCGTATTGCCACAAAGCTATTGATGATTACCGGCCTGAGAGAGATTAATCATATAACCAGCGTCCAGCTCTGGCAGATTCAGCAAACATTCTCAGCGTGAATGGAGGGCGCTCAGAGATTATTTTTTTCATAATTTCGCGGCCTTTAGTTAATCGCTTCAGTAATAGTATTTTTATTATCGGACAGTAACGGTTCATATTGATTGCAGAAACATCAATAGCAAATTTCTGACCAAAATCTTCAATCACATAAGGAAGTTCATCGGGAGCACAATAGTCCTGTAGATGCGTGTCTAATTCCAGAGGGATTGGACGCCACTTCCAGTTAAGCGGAGTTGATAGCTCGCTACGAAAGAATTCAATAACCTCTTCGTCCGTTACCATACCTTATCATTACCCCGGGCAATTTTATTGTAATCACGAACGGTTTTATATGAAATTAGTGACATATCAGAGGCTAAAAAATAAGTTCCATTTAACTCTTCAACCGTATCCATATGGTTTACTCGTACAGTAAGTGACTGTCATCAATTAACTTACAGAGTGAGTGTGTCAAATTCAACTGAAGTATGTATGGTCAATGGGGATCGGGTGGAAGAAAAGCGCGTCTGAATTATGCGGGTCAAAACCTTTTTGATCAGATTGAACATAACATGTTCGCTTTGATGGAAAAGGCAGATGCTTAACCCGCAGAAAATCGCGGGTTAAAAAGGGAGCCACTTTAACTAACTCTTTTATTATCGGGCGTATTTTTGACTGCACCCGATGATGATTCAGCCGGGTTTTGGCTACTTTTTTTAGTAGAAAACCCGCCAACGACTTCCTTCCTGGTAATTTGCCCTTTACCTTTTTCGGAACTGTGAGTACGTAAACTTTCGACAAGTCCTCTTCGTACCGCTTTGCTCAATTCTTTTGTGCGTGCCTCAGTAACGTCACTGTTCCTGGAAGTGTCCGGCCTTAATATGTGTGGCACCATGACACTGGCAACAGTACTCATGCCAGCTACGCCATTTTTCTGTACGGATATATTTATGTGATTTCCTGATGAGTTCTGGATATCGACTCTCCATCCCCGAACATCTCTGACAATAGTTCCGCGGCTTTTGAAAATATCATTAATATCCAAAGCAGCTATTGCAGCATGGACGCCAGCTTTGTCAGGCGGGTAGGGTAGAGAAGGACCAATTTTGTCAGTAAAGTCTTTGATCATGAAAGCCATAATTTTCTCCCGGTAATCTCCACTTGTAAGCATAGTTAATAGAGTGGCGTTAAGGAAAGTAAATGATTCCTGAAATGTAGGGTAGCTTGATCTTTTACCGCTATCTAAGTTCGCGAATATTTATCTATGCCGTTGTAAAAAATAGTGAATTCAGGCTGAAGCATGCATCCGGGGGCTGTTTAATGCCATCAACAAGGAACAGAAGTGGAATCACCTGATTGGGAGGCTGTCGAATCAGCTTACCGGGCAGGGATGATAGCTCACCGTAAGATACTGCCACAAAATGTTCCTTCTTATCCGGGGGTTTATATAGAGTGGAATCACGGAACAAATGATAAAAGCATTTCATCGGCAAAACGTATGGTAAATGCCTTTGGCATACAGGGGTTACACGTTTCCCCCGCGTTAAAAAGCAGGCATACCGAAGGGCACGCCATTGATATGAACATATCCTGGACAGGTGTGTTGAAAATTATCAACGCCAGTGGGGAAACTATTGAAATTAATACTTCTCCATGTTCAGGGATGAATGCTAAATTGCATCAGGTTGCCAAAACATACGGCGTAGTTTAGTTCCGGGGAGGATTTAAGGATGTGCCTCACTGGTCTACGGATGGACGATAAATGAAAACTCTCAACTTAATTTTTGTATGTATGGTTTTCAGCGGGGGTGCCTACTCACAAGTCAGGCAATCTCCTGAAGAAAATACGGAAATAAAATATTTTACTGATATCGCTGATAACTGCGATTATTAATCCGGTGAGTGGGATAGTGACCTGACGAAGAAACGACAGCGTGAAATTGAAAAGCAGGTTGACAGGTATTGCAGTGAAGTCAGCAGGCTTAAAGAAAAACTTAAACAGAAATATAAAGGTCATCCGGATATTGAGAGTATATTAAATGGTTACGATTTTGAATGATGTAAAATATCACAGGGTCAACATAATGGCGGGTCGTTAATGATTTTTTTTATGATTTAGTTCAGTGATTACTGAGTGAATATAGCGGCAGTGGGTTGATACTCTGCCGCTATTTTTCAATGGCCTGTATCAGATCATATCGTGGCTCAGATACAACGCTTCATATCCCTGGGTGATTTCGGGGGGAGTGGTGAACAGGGTGGGGGTTTGCAGGTCAAAGGATTCACTGATCCGGCTTGCGTCCCAGCTAACGCCATTGGCAAAATCTATCCATTCCACACCTGCTTCGTAACTGCCGGATGTGGCCTGACTCACCAGCCGTACCGAGCCGCCGTCACCGGCCCCGGCGGTACTTTCGGCAATGGTCAGCAGCATATCGGCCCCGTCACGACTGACT
>Ga0157363_1000115_pt1 | contig 59288 bp, 54 predicted proteins | sample AttsexASBM1_FD_111477 | JGI IMG/M metagenome (GOLD analysis project Ga0157363, IMG submission 111477) | Fungus gardens microbial communities from leaf cutter ant in Ribeirão Preto, State of São Paulo, Brazil - Atta sexdens ASBM1 | ecosystem: Host-associated > Fungi > Mycelium > Unclassified ... | reverse complement strand
GTTGGTGTTCATCTCGTTCAGAGAGCCTTCAGCCGTCTGGGTCAGAGAGATACCGTCGTTAGCGTTACGTGCCGCCTGAGTCAGACCTTTGATCTGAGAGTTCATGCGGTTAGCAATAGCTTCGCCTGCTGCGTCGTCTTTAGCGCTGTTGATACGCAGACCGGAAGAAAGACGCTCGATAGCGGTGCTCAGAGAAGCCTGTGATTTGTTCAGGTTGTTCTGAGTGGTCAGTGACATGATGTTAGTGTTGATAACGGACATAGTCGTTTCCTTTAAAAAATTTACCAGAGTGCGGATACGGCGCCAGGATGCCCGTCACCGTCTGTATTCTTTATCGTCCCGTCCCGAAGAAACTTTAAAGCCGGCTGCAAAAAAATCTGCAAAAAGCGGCGTTTAGGATAAGTCTTAACACGGGCGGGCCGGATACCCTGAAATAGTCGGCCGACGCTGGCCAAACTTTATGCCGCGTCAGTAATTAATTTCCCTCATAACCCCATGCGCTATTCCGGGATAATCATTTTCCCTGCAACGTCTATGCTTAATGCTCAAAAAAAGAGAAAGCCCTTTCATTCTTTGTCGTTTCTTTATGCATACCGGAGGCCTGGCATGAGCAACCAAGGCAATAATAACGAGCAGCACCAGCCAGGCATCAAGCCAGCTGAATCCCCTTCTTTACATCTGACACGCCGTACCCTGTTGAAGGTGAGCGCGGCCACGGCGGCCAGCGCGGCGGTCGCGCCCGGCACGGCGTTTGGCGACGACGGTTCCACAACCCGTACGCCGGAAACCCTGCCTGTGACGCTTAAGGTCAACGGCATTCGCCAGCAGCTGGAAGTGGATACCCGCACCACGCTGCTGGACGCGCTGCGTGAGCATCTGCACCTGACCGGCACCAAAAAAGGCTGCGACCACGGCCAGTGCGGCGCCTGCACCGTGATTGTCAACGGCCGCAGACTCAATTCCTGCCTGACGCTCGCTGTGATGCATCAGGACGCGGAAATCACCACCATTGAAGGCTTAGGCACGCCGGATAACCTGCATCCTATGCAGTCGGCCTTCGTTAAACACGACGGCTATCAGTGCGGCTACTGTACGCCGGGCCAGATCTGTTCTTCCGTGGCGGTGTTGAAAGAGATCGAAGCGGGAATTCCCAGCCACGTCACGCTCGATCTGGTTTCGCCGCCGGAAGCGACGGCGGACGAGCTGCGCGAACGTATGAGCGGCAATATCTGCCGCTGCGGCGCCTACGCCAATATTCTTGCCGCGATCGAAGATGTCGCCGGGAGCGAAAAAGCATGAAGGCCTTCACGTTCGAACGCGTTAACACGCCTGCCGAAGCGGCAGCCAGCGCACAGCGCACGCCCGGCGCTAAATTTATCGCTGGCGGCACCAACCTGCTGGATTTAATGAAGCTGGAAATCGAAACGCCGGCTCATCTGATTGATGTGAATCATCTGGCGCTGGATAAGATTGAACCGACCGCTGACGGCGGTTTACGTATCGGCGCGCTGGTGCGCAATACCGATCTGGCCGCCGATGCCCGCGTGCGCCGCGACTATGCGGTGCTGGCAAGAGCGCTGCTGGCTGGTGCGTCGGGCCAGTTACGCAATCAGGCCACAACGGCGGGCAACCTGCTGCAGCGGACGCGCTGTCCCTATTTCTACGACACCAATCAGCCCTGCAACAAGCGCCTGCCGGGCAGCGGCTGCGCCGCGCTGGAAGGCTTTAGCCGTCAGCACGCGGTGATTGGCGCCAGTAAAGCCTGTATCGCCACGCATCCCAGCGATATGGCCGTCGCTATGCAGCTGCTGGACGCCGTGGTGGAAACGGCCAGCGCGGACGGCAGCGAACGAAAAATTCCTCTCAGCGACTTTTATCTGGCGCCAGGCGAAACGCCCCATCGTGAAACCGTGCTCAAACCGGGCGAGCTGATTGTCGCCGTGACTTTGCCGGCGCCGCTCGGCGGCACGCACATCTACCGCAAAATACGCGATCGCGCTTCTTACGCCTTCGCGCTGGTTTCGGTCGCCGCTGTGGTGCAGCCCGACGGAACAGGCCGGGTCGCGTTGGGCGGTGTAGCGCACAAGCCCTGGCGGCTGGCGGAAGCCGATGCTCAGCTGCCGCAAGGCGCGCAGGCGGTTTACGATCGCCTCTTCGCTGGCGCTCAGCCAACCCATGAGAACGAATACAAGCTGCTACTGGCGAAGCGCACGCTCGCCTCTGTGCTGACGGAAGCGAGGGCATAACAATGAAATTCGACAAGCCTGCGGGCGAAAACCCGATCGATCAGTTAAAGGTGGTAGGACGTCCTCACGATCGTATCGACGGCCCGATGAAAACCACGGGCACCGCGCACTACGCCTATGAGTGGCACGATAAAGCCGCTAACGTCGCCTATGGCTATATCGTCGGCTCCGCCATCGCCAAAGGCCGCATCGTCTCGATCGATTTTCAGGCGGCAAAACAGGCGCCGGGCGTGCTGGCCGTGGTAACGGCAAAGAATGCCGGCAGCCTGGGCAAAGGCGAGAAAAACACCGCCACGCTGCTGGGCGGCCCGGAAATCGAGCACTATCACCAGGCCGTGGCGCTGGTGGTGGCGGAAACCTTTGAGCAGGCGCGAGCGGCCGCGCAGCTGGTTGACGTACGCTACAGCCGCGAGCGCGGCGCTTACGATCTCGCCGCAGAGAAACCTACCGTCAGCCAGGCGCCGGAAGATCAGCCGGATAAAACCGTCGGCGCTTACGATCTCGCCGCAGAGAAACCTACCGTCAGCCAGGCGCCGGAAGATCAGCCGGATAAAACCGTCGGCGATTTCAACAGCGCCTTCGCCGCGGCCGCGGTGAAGCTGGACGCCACTTACACCACGCCGGATCAAAGCCATATGGCGATGGAACCGCACGCCTCGATGGCGGTCTGGCAGGACGATAAAGTCACCGTCTGGACATCTAACCAGATGATCAACTGGTGCCGCAGCGACCTGGCGAAAACGCTTAAACTGCCGGAAGAGAACGTGCGCGTGATTTCGCCCTATATCGGCGGCGGATTCGGCGGCAAGCTCTTCCTGCGCAGCGATGCGCTACTGGCCGCTCTGGGCGCGCGCGCCGCGAAGCGTCCGGTCAAGGTGATGCTGCCAAGACCCATGATTCCTAACAACACCACCCATCGGCCGGCGACCATTCAGCATATCCGTATCGGCACCGACAGCAGCGGCCATATCACCGCTATCGCTCACGAAAGCTGGTCGGGAAACCTGCCTGGCGGCACGCCGGAAACCGCAGTGCAGCAGACCGAACTGCTCTATGCGGGCGCTAACCGCTACACCGGGCTGCGGCTGGCGAAGCTCGATCTGCCTGAGGGCAACGCCATGCGCGCGCCGGGCGAAGCGCCAGGCCTGATGGCGCTGGAGATAGCGATTGATGAGATGGCGGAGAAAGCGGGCCTCGATCCGGTCGCTTTTCGCATCCTCAACGATACTCAGGTCGATCCCGCCAATCCCGATCGCCCTTTCTCGCGTCGTCAGCTGGTGGAATGCCTGCGCACCGGCGCGGAGCACTTCGGCTGGAACCGTCGCAACGCTAAGTCTGCGCAAGTAAGAGATGGCCGCTGGCTGATCGGCATGGGTATGGCGGCGGGCTTCCGTAACAATCTGGTGACGAAATCGGGCGCGCGGGTGCATCTGGACAGCGACGGCATCGTCACGGTGGAAACGGATATGACCGATATCGGCACCGGCAGCTATACCATCATCGCCCAGACTGCGGCGGAGATGCTGGGCGTACCGCTGGAGAAAGTGACCGTGCGGCTGGGCGACTCCAGCTTTCCGGTTTCCGCCGGTTCGGGCGGCCAGTGGGGCGCGAACAGCTCTACCGCTGGCGTCTATGCCGCCTGCGTCAAACTGCGCGAGGCGGCCGCTGGCAAGCTTGGCTTTAACGCCGATGAGGCGATTTTCGCCGACGAGCAGATCCGCAGCGGCGATCGTAGCGTCCGACTGGCCGATGCGGCAACGAACGGCACGCTGACCGTTGAGGACAGCATTGAGTTCGGCGATCTGGATGAAAAGTATCAGCAGTCCACGTTTGCCGGTCATTTTGTCGAAGTGGGCGTGGACAGCATGACCGGCGAAGTGCGGGTACGCCGGATGCTGGCGGTCTGCGCCGCTGGCCGCATTCTCAATCCTAAAACCGCACGCAGTCAGGTGATCGGCGCGATGACGATGGGCCTGGGCGGCGCGCTGATGGAAGAGCTGGCGGTCGACAAGCGTCTGGGCTATTTCGTTAACCACGATATGGCGGCCTATGAAGTGCCGGTTCATGCCGACGTCCCGGAACAGGAAGTGATTTTCCTGGAGGACGACGATCCTTACTCTTCGCCGATGAAAGCCAAAGGCGTGGGCGAGCTTGGGCTCTGCGGCGTCAGCGCCGCTATCGTCAACGCGGTCTATAACGCCACCGGCGTGCGGGTGCGTGAGTATCCTGTCACGCTCGATAAGCTGCTCGGTTCGCTGCCGGACGTGGTTTAAGGAGGCGCGATGCTGCAACACGCTTTCCCTGACGCGCAGCCAGCCATGCCTGTACCGGAACCAGCGCTGCTGACCGATGACAGTGCGACTATCCTGCGCTTCGCTGTAGAAGCGCTTAAGGCCGGCACTGCGGCGGCTCTGGTCACGCTGACAGAGATCCGCGGCGGCGCGGCGCGTCCCGCAGGCGCGCAGATGGTGGTTTGCGAAGACGGACGCTATTGCGGCTTCGTCTCCGGCGGCTGCGTTGAATCCGCCGTCGCTTACGAGGCAATGGCCGTGATCGCTACGGGCCGGGATCGTCAGGTAATGTATGGCGAGGGATCGCCTTACTTCGATATCGTGCTTCCCTGCGGCGGCGGCATTACGCTCTGGGTGCATAAGCTGCGCGGCGCCGGGCCGCTCCTGGCGGTGCTGAATCTGCTGCAACAGCGCAAGCCTGCAGGCTTACGCTACTGCACGCGGAGCCAGCGTTTGCAGAGCACCGCTTCGCCGGGAAGGACCGGCTGGCATAACGGTTTTTTCAGCACGGCTTATCGCCCCTGCACGCAGGCGATCGTTTTTGGTCGCTCGCTGGAAGCGCAGGTGACGGCCAGCATGGCGCAGGCGGCGGGCTACGAAGTACGCCTCTGCGACAGTTTTGATGTGCAAACAGAAATTGATGCGCATACCGCAGTGCTGCTGCTCTGGCACGATCTGGATCGTGAGCTGCCGGTTTTGCAGGCCGCGCTGACGGCGAAACCATTCTATATCGGCGCGCTGGGCAGCCAGCGCACTCATACCAGGCGAACGGAGAAGCTCGTCGAACTGGGCTGGAGCGGCGAAGATATTGCTCGGATCAAAGCGCCGATCGGCCTCTTTCCCAAAGCGCGGGATGCGCACTCGCTGGCGCTCTCCGTGCTGGCGGATGTCGCTGCGGCGCGCCTCCGGCTGGAAGAAGCCTAGCGTCCTCTTCCGCGCCGTCGGGCGCGGAATCTTACTGTCAGACCTTAAGCAGTTTGACCGTGGCGTCGATATCTATTTCATCTTCCGAGAAGATTAGCGTTGCTCCCTGGAAGGTGGTGATCGCCAGTTTCTTCACCGAGCGCATTTCACCCGGCTTAACCTCTGACTTCGGCCTGATGCTGTTCATCAACAGCCCCACAGACAACACAGTGTTCTCTTTATCGATGCCGCTATCCACGGGCACTTCTTCGCTGTAGATCAGCCAGGATTTGATCGCGGTAAGCTTCAGGCGCTCGCCTGCAATGTAGATATATTTGCTTTCCGGGATAACCTTCACCGCATAGGCCGACAGCCCTTTGCTGTTAGTCGTGGGCTCGAAGGTTACCGCCGCATTTTTCTTAATCAGATCGGGATTGGCGACTTTAATCACGTGAAAATAGCGGTTGTCGCCGTTTTCATCTTTGATAAATCCAAAACCTTTATCCTGAAACCAGGTTGTGATTGTGCCGTTCATCGCCATTAGCCTGCCTGTTTGTTATCTCGATTTTTGCTGCGCGCAGTGTAAAGCACAATCTCCACGCAGACTACGCCTTTGCTGTAAGCCTGGATGATAAAACCTCATCAGGCCAGCAGGCGGATTCGCCAGCGGGCCGCAAATTCGCTATCATCCGCTCCCGCTCGCTATCCGGACAGCCTGATGTCTACGCTTTATGATCCCTTTATTGCTCCGCCCTGCCATGACGAGATAAAAATCCTTTTTCAGGATGAACATCTGCTGCTGATCGACAAGCCCGCCGGGCTGCTCAGCCTTTCCGGAAAAAATCCGCAGAATGTTGATTCGGTGCATTATCGGCTGGTGAAACTTTTTCCCGGCTGTACGCTGGTTCATCGCCTGGATTTCGGCACGTCCGGCCTGATGGTCATTGCCCTTACGAAAGCAATCAATGCCGCCATCTGCCAGCAGTTTAGCCAGCGCACGGTGAGTAAGATTTACAGCGCGCTGCTGTGCGGCCATCTGCAAGAGAACGAAGGCGTGATCGAGGCGGCGATTGCCAAAGATCCGGCGCTGTTTCCGCTAATGTCGATTTGCGCTCTGCACGGCAAACCTGCCCGTTCACGCTATCGGGTCGTCGAGCGCTTTTATCAACAACAGAAGGATGGAACCCAGCTGCCGTTAACAAGGGTGGTTTTAACGCCGGAAACCGGGCGCACCCATCAGCTACGTATTCACTGCCAGCATCTGGGCCATGCCATTCTGGGCTGCGATCTGTATGGCGGCCGCCTGCTGCCGGGCAGCGAACAAACGCTGCGGCTGATGCTGCATGCCAGCGAACTGCATTTTATACATCCGGTCAGCGGAAAAGCGATAAAAGCACAGAGTAGCAGTCCGTTCTGACAGGCTGCCGCGAGGACACCCGGCGCTGTGGCCGGGTTTGCGGCATCAGAAATCGTTAATTACCACATTAAATCATCCGGCACTTTAAAGTCAGCGTACGGATCGTCTTCATCCTGCTCTTCCTGACTCAGCGCGCTGTTCAGCACTATGCTGCTGGCGTCTCGCTGCGCGATTTTATCGGCGACGCTTGCGGGAATGATCGCGTAGGTGCTTTCGCCGCCGTTATCGGCAAGCAAGCGAGCAATAGCAAGACGGCCATTAATTAGCTGCGTCTGCGTCGCCTTATCCACCGCAATTTTTTTGATCAGGTTGTTATCAGTGAAGTTGAAATCGATATTGCCTTTCGGCACCGAAATCCTGTTCATTTCAATCAGCTGTTTTACCTGCGCTTTATACTCTTTCGATAAAGCCGCCTGTTTTTGCTGTTCGCTCAGCAGCTTATCGCGTTCAAGCTGCGCTTTTTTGTTCTCTTCTACCGCTTCTCTGGCCTCACGAGCCTGAACCCGCGAGTTTTTTGCGGTTTTCTGAACCTTAGCCATTTTTTTGCTGGTCACTAAGCCAGCTTTCAGCATCTGCTCTTGCAGGGTGAGTTTTGTCATCGTCTTTAAACCGGTTAGAAAATTTGAGGGATTATAGCCGGAAAGGCTAAGGCTGTGCCAGATTGGGGGAAGCGCGTATGACCAGCCTGCCCGGCTCAGGCTTTATCCGGCTTTTTTAAGAGGCTGAGATGAGTCATCAACCCGCCGTAAGACGTGAATCAAGAACTTAACAGTTTGTCCTCAAAAATTGCTGTTTTTGGGCTTTCTACTTCTAAGTAGCTGTCTGCTATCTCTTCTACCGTTTCGCCAAACAAATCGTAATCCTGACCGAAAAACACCCGTATAAGCGTTCCGATATTTTTATAACTTTTAACCATTGCCAGCCCCCAAAAGAAAGACCTGAAACCAGAACAGAGAAGGTAACGAGTTTATTTACGCTATATCGGGTTTTCTGTCGAAACACAGGAAACGGTTTAGACGCTTGTGTCTTAAATCTGTTTCATACAGAAAATGAGGATGGCGTTAGGGAGATATCAGTCTTTGAGGCTGCTGGTGCCGATAAGAGGAGTCGAACCTCCGACCTTCGCATTACGAATGCGTAAAGTGATCTAATAAAATCAATACTTATCGAATTTAAATGGATTTTTTGCCACAATATCGCCACAGTTCGTTAGGAATCAGGTTGAAATGGCGACTATACGCAAACGTGGTAACTACCAATGGGAAGCTCAGATCCGTAAACGTGGTTTTCCCTCCCAAACCAAAACCTTTAACACTAAAGTGGAAGCAGAGGCATGGGCCAAAATGATCGAGTCAGAAATGGCGAGAGGTGTTTGGCTAAGCCGGAGCGAAGCGGAATCTACAACACTGTATGAAACCCTAACGCGCTATGAAAAAGAGATTGTTCCCGGCAAAAAAGGAGCAGTGCAAGATCATTCCTTAGTGCGGATACTAAAAGGTACTCAGCTGGCGAAAAACTATATGGCCAGCATCAGGAGCGCTGATGTCGCCAAACTCAGGGATGAATGGTTGAAAATCTATGCTCCTGCAACCGTTTTAAGGCGTTTGGCGTTACTTTCTCACGTATTCAACGTTTCGCGTAAAGAATGGGGCATGGAAAGCCTGCTTAACCCTGTAGAAGCCATTCGCAAACCCCAACCCAAGAACGCCAGAACTAGGCGCCTGGAAACGCAGCCAGTACTTTCAGAGAAAACCGGTGTTACGTCAGGAAAGGAAATAGCTAACGAGATCGAACATATTATCGCCGCAACACATTCCGTAGTATTGCCAGCAATCATTCTTCTGGCGTTAGAGACAGCCATGCGCCGTAGCGAGATCGCAGAACTACGCTGGCGCTTTATCGACCTTGAGAAGCGAGTTGCACATTTACCAGATACTAAGAATGGGAATGCCCGCGATGTCCCCTTATCAACGAAAGCAATAAAAATGCTCTCCAATCTCAAGGAACACGCTAAACTTGGGACTGACAAGGTTTTCAATATGCGTGCGGACGCGATAACTCAAGCTTTTGACCGAGCTGTAAAGCGAGCCCGAGAAAGGTATGTAGAAACTAATCCACACTGTGATGACACTTTCCTAAAAGATCTGAGATTTCATGACCTGCGGCATGAAGCCACTTCTCGACTTGCGGTAATCTTCCCCATGCATGAGTTGACAAAAATAACGGGACATAAAGACCCCAGGATGCTTATGCGCTATTATCATCCAAAGGCTGAAGATTTGGCAAAAAAATTAGACTAACAACCTAAGAGAAAAAAAATGCAATTTTTGAAAGATTTAATCTCTAGTATGTATAAACACATTGACACCAGAATAAATAGTCCAATCTTAGGTACATTGAGTGCTATATTTGTAATTTTATACTGGGATAAATTCACATTGCTATTTTGGGGAACTGGAACAATCGACTCCAGAGTCACTCAATTTAAATCATTCTTAACTGGGATTACCACTTCAGAATATTTATTGATAGCATTTCTGATACTAGCATATTTATTTTTATTACCCTTAGTAAATTATCTTACTGGGTTAATTCAAGGTGAGATAGAACACATAAGATATTGTTCTAGCATTAATCAAAAAGTAAAAAAAGAGAAAGAAAGAGCAAGGCTTATTAACTCAAAATATAAGGCTGAGCATGAGAGTGAAATTGCAGCTCAAGAAATCATCGAAGAAATAGCATTTAGCAATGAAAGAATCGAACAACAAAAAACACTAACTGAAGATATAAAGGAACGCTCTAAAGCATCCTCGGTAATTATTAAAGCGATGTACGAAAAATCTCAGAAAATGAAAATTGAACTGGAGACTTCTATCAAAGAAAAACAAGCAACAGAAATCAAACTCTCACGAGAGGCTATGAGCAGAGAGAGAGAAAAAATGAGCTATGACAAACTGAAATATCAAATCGAGGAAAAAAAGAAAATATCACAACTTTCCTCAGCCTTCTATTTAATTAATAAACTTGACTTAATACTTACTGCTGATTCAATTAAAATCTCGCTTTCGGGTTTAGGCGCAGTAATCGCTAGTGTTTTTGGATACACATCTTTTACAAAATTACTCGAAGATGAAAATTTCAACACAGATTCTTTAGAGGCGATTGATTATATAATTTACTCAGAAAGTTTAATAGCGGATATTAAATCAATAATCGAAGACGAAAATATTGATGAAGATATTGACAGCTACACTTTATTTGAACATTTACAGAATATATTCGAAGAGGATCTCAATATAAAAATCCTTACAAAAGATGAGGTCAGTGAAAAAATACGTGACAATCTTGAGGAAAATGGTATGTACGACTTGATTCATTGTGATGAAGTAAGTGGTAGCATAGCAGAAACTAACGCTTACTTTGACTATGTAGAAAACCTGCAAATTATAGACAGCGAACTCACTGATGAATCGTTTAAAGTCAAGTTCGAGTGCATCCTTTCAGGAACCACTCATGAAGACAAGCCTTATTGCGGTGAAGAAATTGATGTCTCCTTTACAAATAAAAGTAAAATCATACTAGGCAAGTTTGCTATAGGAGAAGCAGAAATTGAAGAGATTGGGAGTTCTGTGAAAGACTATCATGAAGAAGATGATTACGAACCTCAAGAAATCAGTAGTACAGTTAATGAAAAAAAACACGATAATGAGTTTTGAATAAATGAATTCAATATATGATAAGCGTACTAAAGCTTTCAAGAAAGCGGAGGCGAGTTTATATTTATCAAACAAAGATCCGCGAGGGTTACCATACTATGAACTAATAAAGAGCAAGGTCATTAATGGAGAATTGACTTATGAAGAAGCTAGACTTGAGGTATTTAACTATTACACTGGAAAATCAAAATAAAAGAAAGGCTAACCTTTGTTAGCCTCTTTCTAATTACTAATAATTAAACCTATAATCATTTATTGCTTTCTTTAGCTTTTCAATTTGTTTGGACGCATCTTCTGAATCATAAATTCCGGTAGCAAAATAATAGTCTTCAATGCACAGAATATTTATCAAGGGATCATAGAGTTTTTTTACAAATTCATTATTTTTGTCGGAAAAAAGGATTTTTAGCCCTTCCAAAACTAAGCTATTATAATCAACCATTATCCACCTCCTTACAGGTGTTTAGTGGAAACGTCAGTTAACGTTACCGCGCTAACTGACGCGCCTAAATCAAGATTTTTTACTGCCAGTTAAACTATCACCCTCAAACTCATCCTGTTCGTGGTTAGTCTGACGATCGGCTGTGTGTTTACGTATTTGATTCGCTATTTCCCCACCAACGGTCTGTTGTCTTCGGATAGAATTAGTACTTCCCTTCATCATCTGATACTCCGAAGCTCCGTTAGACAGCCCGCTCGCCATGTGAGAAGCCATGCGGCCAGCTCGTGAGAATGATGAAGCAAACCCCTGGCTTCCTCTGCTGACGCTACCTGTATTACTCCCTGCAGAAGAACCACCGGAACCGCCTGATGGTTGTCCTCCAGAAGTATCTACGGAACCGGTATCTTCCCCTCCGCCAAATCCTCCACCTGAACCACCTTTATCACCAGAACCAGATTCTTCTGCCATCGCCGCTTGTGCAGATTCAAATGCTGCTTTTAGAGCGGAAGCACCACCACTGACTTGAGCTGTAGCACTCATTGCCATTGCCCCAGCGCCACTGATTGCAGTAGTAGCAGCGCCAGTAATCATACCTGCTCCAAAACCACCGATCCCTTGTAAGGACGCTCCTCCAACAACGCCTGATAACAACAACGGTAATTTATTCGTCAATACTAAAAGAATAATTGACGCCAGAAGTAAAACAATAAGACTATTAAGATCAGGAATATCATTTTTAATAATAGAAAAATACTGATCTATAAATGATTGCCCAATCCCAATGATTAATGTCATCGTAAATAACTGAATACCAATCGATAATACTGTGCGTAAGTAATTTATTGCTATATCAGAAGTCCATTTCGAGCCACCAAACCCAAGCAAAATAACTCCTGCATAACACAACACCCATGCAGAAACTAACATTATTAGCATATTTATCGCGATAAGCGCCATTACTACTAATACTATTATCGCGACGGTTATCATAATGGTCGAAATCATTGGAGACCAAATTGATGCTGCTGAACTGACCTTTGTTAATATCACAAATGCCATATCCACTATGCTGGAGGGTGAAATACCAGTACTTGTTCCTAAAGCATTTGCTGCAAGTTGTCTCATTGAGTTAATTATAGATTGTGATATGGCTGGGCCGTTGATTAAAAGATAATAAAAAAAACCAATCACGGCAAAAAAACGAACTATTTCTGCAAGTGCACTGATTAAACCTTCCCCTTGCATCGCCAACATACCAAATGTCCAAACCATACTTATTAATACCAGCCCCCAGAAGAGCCAATTTGCATAATCACCAATTACTAATGACCATGTGCTGGCTACTTGCTGAAACTTATCTAATAACGTATCAAGTAATCCGCTACTATCTAATTGACCAGCATAAGCATTTACAGAAAACAAAAAAACCATTCCTAAAAAAGTGAGCTTGCTTACTATTCTCATAATTACCATTCTCGCTTAGGGCTAGGATTGTTATTGCCACGCAGGGCACATTTATCGTAGTTATGTTCGTTCAATTTATTCTCTGGCGTCGATAAACAATCTTCATCTTTTTTATCGCAAGAGCATAGAATTAATGAAATTATTAGAATAAAAATGACCAAAAGTTTATCTTTCATTCAGCTCTCCCTCACCAAATTCGCTTCGGGCTTGGTGTGTTCTCGCCAGCTAACGCTTTTTCATCAGCGACTATTTGTTGGGCTTCTTTATCAGCCTCAGCCTGTGCCAGTGTTGCTGCAGCGTTTTGCTGAGCTACCAGAAGCGAGCGGATTTGCAGCAACTGGTTCGTTTGAGCACTAGCAAGCTGGTTAGCGGCCTGAATAGCTTCCATTTGCCCTTGTGCGCCGGTTGCCTGCGTTTGCAAATCTGCAAGGTTGTCAGCATCGCTTTGCAGTGTTTCCTGCTGTTCGTCAAGAGCCTTAAATACAGCGTCATTGGCCTTTTTACGTGCCTCAGAGCTGTTCTGTTCAGCTTTGCGCAGTGCGCTAATTTCATCCGCAGTACATTCAACATTACTGTTAAAGCACGGTGATGAGCGGTAGTAATTCACGTCCTGATAACGTTTCAGATATGAATCAAGACTCCCGGCCTGGTTTTTGTAGTAATTAAGGGTGTCCTGCGCCTGCAACAATTTGTTGATGGTCGAATTGGCCTGATCCCAGATATAGGCTGCAGGTGCGACTGTATTTTTGAGCATGTTTTCATACTGCTGCAGCTGCGTCTGGTACTGCTGGATCTGTTTTGCCACAGCCTGAACGTTGTTGACTGCGCTGATTGTGGTCTGCACCACATTAGTACCATCGATTACAGGGATACCGGCTGTCGCCGGTAATGCCATGATGGACGCCAGGAAGGAAGCTCCTAATGATTTTTTAGCTGCTAAAATCCCTCTCAGTGATGAAAATACTCGGAGCATTAACTTCATTTGCCCACCTCAAATTTAACTGATTATTAATATTGAAAACTCGTACTTTTAACAAATACAGATATTTAGGAAACCATAAATTTATTTATCCAAGATTCTATCCATAATATTTCTTAGTTCTTGTCTGGTTGATTCTATTTTAGCAAGCAACGTTTTTATCAATGAGGGTGAAAAATCAACTGTGCGTGGATCGTTAGCTAACCACAGTTTAAGTAACCCACCAAGTCGACCAAGATCAGCATTTACTCGGCTAAGCTCTACAACCTGTTCAATATCTACCATAGACTCAACCTGATAACCCATTGCTACTTTACGAATGAAACTCGCTACACTTAAGCCAGATGCTTCTGCATTTTCCTGGATTTGCGCTTTTTCATCTGGCAAACAATAAACTTTAATTGGTGTACTATTTTTTCTAGTCTGAGAAACGGTCATATCATTCTCCATACAGGCGGTAGCCGATCAGCCTCGCAGAGCAGGACTCCGTTGAGCAGCTCAGCTGCGAATAAGGGAAGGTAAAGTAGAAGCACCGTTTACGGTGGGCCTACTTTACATGTCCTGCCCTACATTTGCCGTTGTGAATCTGTGTACGTATTGTGTATTCCTGTGTACTCAGTGTGTTTTCCTAAAGCATTTGTGCAGGATTAGAAGTGTAAAAATGTGCAGCATATGTGTTTATTGGAAGGGAAATTATTTGAATGACCCTAAGAAATATTTTTATTCTCGCGGCTTGGGTTTTGGCGGCCTGCCACGTTTCCTTTGAAACCTATTTATCTCTTTCGCTATATCGTCATTTTCTGTCTTTGACTCAACAGATTTATCTATCCAATCCTTAACATCTTCTCTACGCCAGAGAAGACGTTTATTACCGGGAAGACGGCATCTTGGTGGAAGACATTTTGGATTTCGCGTTGCATCACTGCGGATACTTTTTACAGTTTTCTTTAATGCAAAAGCCAACTCTTCAACGGTTATAAGTTCTGGCATAACTGATTTCATCGAAGAACCCATCTCTCAGTAGAAATTTGAGGATTTTAGCGGCTAAAATTTTAGCCGCTAAAGTTTGCTAACCAACGTTATGAATTGAGAATAATTAAAACTTACTGGCAAAAAGAATAATGTCAACAGGATTTTTATTCATCGGATTTTTACTCCATATGAAATTGGTTTTATTGACCGATTTCTGAATGACACTAAGGTTTTAATAATTCCTTTAATCTTTTTGGTTATATAAAAGGTTAAAGATCAGGTTAGAGAGGTGTGGAAAAGCGATATATTCACTTGTTTATTATGACAATTTTAAATTATATCCGTACCTCAAATGTCATGAAAGCGTACCTCATATGTCATAAAGGCGTACCTCATATGTCATATAATAAAAAATAAGCAAACAAGTTATACACAATATTATTAACAGAATCTGTGGATAAATACACAGATTATACATGATAAAATAGATTGTTTAGCTAAACTAAATAGCAATAAATAAAATGAAACAAAATGTAAATAACAGAGGATTGTAGATAACTTATAAATTTGGTTAGCTAACCTTTATAAGAAACACTGTTTGTAAATGATTCATTTCTGACAACGGATATATCGAAATTTAGTAAGTAAAATGCCACAGCTAAATCTTTTATATCATTTGTTTAGCTATACTATTTTTACTAAGGGTTATGTATATCTAAACTACAAAAACAGCAATACAAAAGATAAACGGGTAACAATCGTAGAAAAGCTTTGTTGCTGAGGGGTTACCCTCATTGGAAACCGGCTTGAGATAAGTATCATATGAGGATATCAAATCCGACTGGTGAGGCCAGGTTTGATAATTTGAAGCGCTGGACGTAGCGTAGATGCCACAATAGAGGAGACAATAGTAAATTAAATTATAAGATAAATGCAGATTTTTGTTTCGCTATGAAGTTATCACTGAAGATAAAGTGTTCTAAGATAGATGAATGTGAGGTTGCCATGACAACGATGAAAGCTAGACCCAGTTCTGTTGCGGAAATTCTTTTAAATGAGTATTTGAAACCTTTAGCTATGTCTTCACGTGACTTAGCTAATTTGATGGGAGTACCTTATAGCAGAATTGACGATATATTACGACACTCTAAAAATATAAGTAATAGAGAGGGGGAATTACTTTCTAAAATCTTCAATACTGATAGCGATTTTTGGATAAAACTTCAAGAAAACTATATAAATCATACATGCAAATTCCATAAATAGTGCATAAACGCTAACTTAAGGCATATATTATTTGTACTACGCCGTTGTATTAAAGAGAGATATCAAGCAACAAAAATCAACTATAATAGGTAAAAAATCAGTATGAAGGAATTATCACAATCTGCACGATGGTTCTAATATAAATTTAGTAAAATAAAACATAAATCATTTCCGTATAAAAAGATGGCCAGGTCTTTATCATCGACCCAGCCAATTAGTAAAGGATTTTTCATTTCAAACTCATTAAACCTTAGGCATAAAACCTTAATATTCAATATCTATTTGATTATCAATTTGAATAATGTTTTGAATCTCACTGTAAATATCAATGTTCTCATCTGGTACATCTATGCTAACCAATAAACTATATTTAACATTGTTAATATAGCGATCCTGCGCAGTACGATATTTCCACCATCCACCAACAGGATAGACAGCGATAGTATTCATCTCTGTTAAATCTGCAGCACTGCCTTTCCAAGCATCTGAGTGTAATGAACCTCTAACTCTGAGTTGAGGCCCCAGAAACCATCCTGACGCATCTCCTTCAGGTCCATTGTATTCTTCATTATTCGCATTACGGTTTATCGAAGCACGGAAATTTTCGAGGGTCTGATTAGGTCTAATAACTGCAAATCTCAATCCATGAGATTGATACGAATATTGTCGTCTGAATCCTTTTTGACTTGGATTAGGTTCAATAAAATACGACAATGTGATTCTTAAAATAACATTTGTTTCTGGTGGTAGTAAGCGAAGAGCTTCTACGGGCCAAGGGAGTGAAAACAGATGCATTTCATTCAATGTAGGATCAGTAGAACCATCTCTTTTAAATGGGGTGATTTCCGACTGAGATATTAATGTAAGTGCATTTTCCGCACTATGCATTGCTCGATTTAAATTAGGTACTCCATAACCAACCATCCTTAATAAGCTTTCTTTAGCCGATTTTGGTGTCCCCTGTGCACGTTCTGTTCTATATCGTTCGTGCATACGACTAGTCCATCTTGCTGTATGAACAAGTAATCCCCTAATAGTTTCAGGCCAATATTCTGGGTACTGAGCCATTAGCATAGCAGCATGTTTTGATACTAGAGCACAGGCTGCGCTAGTATCTGAATTAACTTCAAACAATTGATTTGTTGCCCTGCCAGAGGTTGTGAGCAAAGATAATTCAATTGTATTTGTGATTTCATCACGGCTAGGTGATAAAAGTTTGTTTCCGCCTTCCTCTACTAAATCTGGCTTATATGGGGCATGCTTTTTCCATCCCCAGGATACCGATGACCGAGATGACGGTGCAATATCTTCTGACATAGCGAAAGGAGACCAACCATCATATTCGCGGTCTGTATGGGTTGTTTTATCAGTATACGCCCCTACAGTTAATGCATTCCAAGATTGAGCAGGATCTTCAATTTCAGCAAGAGTCACTGAATCCCAATAATCTAATTCTAAATTTGTAGGTTGAGAGTTACCCGCAGAAATTATAAATAATCTGCGGATATCATCCTCTAAACCAAAACTAAACTTGTCAATCTCTGCAGACCATGAGGACGGTTGGCCTCCAAGAGTATTAGGCTCTGCTGTCACAGCAAGCGAATAAACTCTGCGCCAGTTCGGGTTTTCCAGCTCCAGACGACTTGACGTTCCTGTAGTAATAGCTCCATAAAGATTAGGATCATTAGTAGCTCTTGGAGGTAGTATCCTTCCTGATTCGATATTGTACGGAATCGAAATGTCCTGATCGTTCAATAAAACAGACAGGAAATCTCCATAAACACATAGTCCTGCTTGTCTGGAACCGTGGTCATTATAAGGCCTTTGATTATAATCATCGAAAAGTGGCCAAGATATGTCCCAAGCAGCTGCCAGTGATGAGTTAGTAAATCTAGATAATAGTGGATTATTGTAGTTAACACCTGTATCTAATATACAAACAGAAACATCAGCTTCATTGTTACGCGTAATTCTTGCAGCAACATTTTCTGCCCACTGATGCTGTTCTGTAGGTAAGGAATTTACTATAACTGATATATCATCCCTCGCTGATCTTATCTCTTTTAAATTAGATATTAATTCAGGACAAACTTTTAATCTCGATAGACTCGTACGGATAAGAACAACAGTAGTATCGAAAAAATTAATAGAAGTATTCCCGAGCCTTCCATTAATTCTTTCGCATAAACGCCGAGCAATATTTAGCACATCCTCCTTATTACCCTTAAGCCAAAGCTCAAACCACTTTTCAACACCGTGATCATCCGGAATAAGATCTTTTTTATCTGTCCAGAAAGAAGTTATATCTGCTAACTCGATATTTTGTATGCTATCAATTAACAAATGATTTCTAGGGAACTCGATACCATCCTTCGATGGATTCAAATAGTCATTTATTTTTTTAGTGAATTTAGTTCTGTCATTTTCATTAATGTATATAATCGCAGTTTCACGATTATTTGATTTAACTAAAGAACAAAGCTTGAAATAAGTATTATCGATTTTATCTATAGGAAGATCGCATTGTTCAAAACTGATTAGCCTAACATAAATCCCTTTTTCATCAGTAACAGGGGGAAGCCTCGGTCTTTCATCATAATGATTCAATATACGGCTATACTGATTTAGTAATGATATACCATGTACCGCTCGATCACGAGTTGGGACTTGGGGACTACGACCATTGCTCCTAGAGCGATAGTTTTCGGGGGAAACATAGCCGTTTAATAAAATATGCCTCTTGTTGGTAGTCATTTCATCCCTTATTGTCTACTTTCTTGCCTACGCTTTATAGCCTTTACTAACAAATCGGTTGTAATATTGTTTGCATTATAAAGCACTGATTCTTTGGCAGCATCTTCACTTGCTCGCGTGATCTCCGCTGCACTTAGACCTGAAGCACTATCAATGATCTCACTCCAAAATAAATTACCGAGGTCAAAGACAGCGAGTCTCTGTTCAATAAGATTCCTGATTAGATTATCCTCAGGCCTTGTGAACGGTATAATATCGTCAAATCGTCTATATAAGGCGCGATCTAAAAGCTCTGGATGATTGGTTGCAGCTAAAACTATGCTCTCAGAATCATCCTGCTCTACAAACATTAAAAAAGAATTTAAGACCCTACGAATTTCTCCAACGTCATTCTGAGCGCCACGCTGAGTTCCTATAGCATCGAACTCGTCAAAAAAATATACAGCTCTTGTTTGCCGTATGTGGTCAAAAATTAAACGCAGCTTAGCTGCAGTTTCACCCATATAGCGAGTGATTAGATTATCTAAGACGACTGTATAAAGTGGTAGCTTTAACTCTGTAGCAATGACTGATGCGGACATTGTCTTACCAGTACCGGGAGGACCAGTGAAAAGAATTTTTCTTCTTGGAATAAGCCCAAACTCAGAAAGTTTATCTTTCTGTTTTTGTTCAAGCAGAACCTGATTCAATCTTTCCCTAACGCTTCCAGAAATCACCAGTTCTTGAAGATGTACTGGCTTGTTCGTTTGCTCAAGTAACCCCTTAAGATCACCATCAGGCTGCTTAACAAATGGTGTAAGTCGTTTTTCAACTAAACCTACAGAACTCGTTGTTTTCTGATTTTTATCAACTAAGTTTTTTATATCATTAGCAAGCTTATGATGACCTTGCCTTGCTTCCTTAGCTGCCACCTGCAAAGCAATAGAAAAGAAACGCTGATCATCACGATCAACGTGGCTTTTCAATAAAGCTTTGATCTGCTCTGCAGTAGCCATAACCCCTCATACTCCCTTGTTCTCTTGTTGCAAAGTTTACTATAAATTCATTTAGTTCGACATCGTTACCTACCTGCTCATTACAGGAAAGTAATACCTTCATGAGCGTATCATCAATGATCAAAGTGTAATCAAACACCTAGGCATAGTACCTTCACTACGTGAACTGTATCACTCATTGTTATGTAACCAGAGTGTCCCTTTCTGGCACTTAGCTCTATTGGATAATGTATTTAAGCTGTTAATTTATAAGATTTTTCATCATTAAACTGTCTTTCATGCAACGCATCGATAAGGTCAACACATTACGTTTATAAGGAAGTAGTTTGTTTAGCGTAATGATGCATATGCTGACCAATTAGCTTTGCCACAATTTTGCCACACCTACAACGCGCAAAATTGCACATTAGAGTTGAACAAAGCAAAATACTGCAATAGTAACTTGATGATTTTACGAGAAAAGATGGTGCCGATAATAGGAGTCGAACCTACGACCTTCGCATTACGAATGCGCTGCTCTACCAACTGAGCTATATCGGCTTAGAGAGAGGATACTGCGGCCCTTACGTTAAAAAAAACCTCTCATAGAGTCAATAGCCCGTACGCTAAATGATTACTTTGCAATCAGCGACATGCCTGATATCGCGAGCCTGGTTCGCTGTCAGCCGACAAGCAATCCTGCTTCGCCAGACCTGAATCCGCCTTCACGCCATCGCCAGCAGCGGCTTTGTGGTTCTTCCGGCCGTGCGGTACATCCTGATAGCTTCCTGCCAGTCGCTTAACGGAAAAAGCATTGTTCCGCTGGTCTGGCTGCTTCTCAGTAGCGGCCATAACGCGGCAAATTCGCTTTGCCACGCAGCCGCAGACATAGCCTGCAGCGCGTTGCGGATATGGAACCAGTGTACCTCTGGCAAAGGCTGCGTCGTGCGGAAAGGCTGGCCTGATAGCAGACCATAAGAGACAAACACGCCCGAAGCTGGCATCTGGCTGAGTATCAGCTCCGCCATTCTGCCGCCGGTGGCGTCATAAACCACTTCGGCTTCAGTGACATAGCGAGTCAGCAAAGCGAGATTATCCTGCTGCACCGGCGTTGCGCCGCATGCTTCCAGTCTTGTTATGTGCACGGCGGAGCGATAAATCCCGGTGACGTGCGTTGCGCCAGCGTTTCGCGCCCACTGCGCCAGCAGGATGCCGCAGTCCGATCCCGCAGCCGTAATCAGCACCTTTTTGCCCGCTGGTGAAAAGCGTTTCAGCATCAGGCTGGCGGCCAGCGGATTGATATAAGCTCGCGCGGCCAGCGAATGATCAATATCTTCCGGCACCGCGATAGCTTCGTCTGGCGAGCAATCCACGTAATGTTGCCACGTGCCCTCGCCTCGCAGCGGCAGAACCCGCTGGCCCAGAAGATGCGTGTGTGCGGCTGGCGCTTCAGTCACGATGCCGACGCCTTCATAACCCGCTATCAACGGCAGAAAAGTACGGTGGCGATAGGCGCCGGTCACGGGAATCAGATCCGAGGCGTTAACCGGCGCACAGAGCATTTTTACTCTGATGTGATGCGCAGGCAGCGCAAGCTTGGGCGCGGACTCCAGCGACAAAACCTTCTCCGGCTCGCCGAACGCTCTGCACCAGATGGCGCTGTTATTCATTTGATTTCCACGGCTGCTCAGGCCACTTCCCTGTGGCTTTGGGATTTAGCCGCGCACGGTATCGTTGCCGAAAACTACCCACTTGTAGGTGGTCAGCGCTTCCAGCCCCATCGGGCCGCGCGCGTGCAGTTTCTGCGTGCTCACTGCCACTTCCGCGCCCAGACCAAACTGGCCGCCGTCGGTAAAGCGCGTGCTGGCGTTAACGTAAACCGCCGAGGAGTCGACCTCGTTCACAAAGCGCCCGGAATTTACGATGCTGCGCGTCAGGATAGCGTCAGAGTGCTGCGTGCCGTATTCGCGGATATGGGCGATAGCTTCGTCGAGATCGTCCACCAGCCTGACGTTCAGATCCAGCGCCAGCCACTCGTCGCGATATTGCTCTTCCGTTACCGCGCTGACTTCCGCCGGGCCTTGCTGCAGCAGCGGCAGCGAGCGCGGATCGGCATGGAGCTTAATGCCTTCCTGCTGCATCCGCTCGCTTAACGCGGGCAGAAACGTCGCGGCAATCTCACTGTGCACCAGCAGCGTTTCCACCGAGTTGCAGGCGCTCGGCCGCTGTTTTTTCGCGTTGACGATCACGGTTAACGCAGCGTCGGTCGCCATATCGCGGTCCACGAAAATATGGCAGACGCCGATACCGCCGGTAATCACCGGAATGGTCGACTGCTCGCGACACAGCTTGTGCAGGCCCGCGCCGCCGCGCGGGATCAGCATATCCACATAGCGATCCAGCTTCAGCAGCTGATTTACCAGCTCGCGATCCGGGCTTTCGATCGCCTGCACCGCGCCAGCCGGCAGGCCATGCTCTTGCAGCGCATCCTGAATCACTCTTACGGTGGCGCCGTTGGTGCGATAAGTCTCTTTGCCGCCACGCAGGATTGCCGCGTTGCCTGTTTTCAGACAGAGCGACGCGACATCCACGGTCACGTTTGGCCGCGCTTCATAAATCACGCCGACCACACCCAGCGGCACACGACGCCGCTCGATGCGCAGCCCGCTGTCCAGCACGCCGCCGTCCATCAGCACGCCGACCGGATCGGCAAGATGGCAAACCTGACGCACGTCGTCAGCGATGCCTTTCAGCCTGGCGGGATTGAGCATCAAACGATCCAGCAGCGCCTCACTCAGGCCGTTGCGGCGGGCATCCGCCAGATCCTGCTCGTTGGCCGCCAGGATATCGGCGCTCTGCGCCTCCAGGCGATCCGCGATGCTCATCAGTACCCGATTTTTTTGCGCGGTGGACAGCACCGCCAGCTGGTAAGAAGCGGCTTTCGCGGCTTTACCCATTTCTTCAAGCATCTGCTGCTCCTTAACTGACGATCATATCGTCACGGTGAACCGCGACCGGGCCATATTCGTAACCCAGAATTTCGCTAATCTGCTGCGAGTGGTGGCCGGCGATCATGCGCATCGCGTCGCTGTTATAGCGGCAGACGCCGTGCGCCACGTCGCGCCCCTGAAGGCTGCGAATACGAATAACCTCGCCGCGCGAGAAGTTGCCGGTAATTTCCCGAATGCCCTTCGGCAGCAGCGAGCTGCCGCGCTCCAGCATAGCGGCCAGCGCGCCGTCGTCCACGGTGATCTCGCCCGCAGGCGGCGCGCCGAAAATCCAGCGTTTGCGGTTTTCCAGCGGCGTTTGCAGCGCATGGAAACGGGTACCGACCGGCTTGCCGTCGATGACGTCGCCGATAACGCCGGCACGGCTGCCGGCAGCGATAATGGTGTCGATGCCGGCGCGGCAGGCTACGTCAGCCGCCTGAAGCTTGGTCGCCATGCCGCCCGTGCCCAGGCCGGAAACGCTGTCGCCAGCCAGCTCGCGCAGCGCGTCGTCGATGCCGTGTACGTCGCGGATCAGCTCGGCCTGCGGATTATTGCGCGGATCGGCGGTAAACAGCCCGGCCTGATCGGTCAGCAGCAGCAGCTTGTCGGCGCCCGCCAGCATCGCGGCCAGCGCCGACAGATTATCGTTATCGCCTACTTTGATCTCCGCCGTGGCGACCGCGTCGTTTTCATTAATGACCGGCACGATATGGTTATCCAGCAGCGCCCGCAGCGTATCGCGCGCGTTCAGAAAACGTTCGCGATCTTCCATATCGGCGCGCGTCAGCAGCATCTGGCCGATATGAATGCCGTAGATTGAGAAGAGCTGCTCCCACAGCTGAATCAACCGGCTCTGCCCCACCGCAGCCAGCAGCTGCTTTGAGGCGATGGTCGGCGGCAGCTCCGGGTAGCCCAGGTGTTCGCGCCCGGCGGCCATCGCGCCTGAGGTGACGATCACAATCCGGTGGCCTGCCGCGTGTTGTTGCGCGCACTGACGCACCAGTTCGACAATATGCGCCCGGTTCAGCCGACGCGATCCGCCGGTTAATACGCTGGTGCCCAGTTTGACGACCAGGGTCTGGCTGCTGCTCATTATTTCCCGCCATAGCTTTAAAAAGGTAGAAGCAGACGTTTTATCAGGTGTGGTGCCGGAAGCCAACAGCCGCCGCCAGAAAAGAGGGAAAACAGGCCGACCGGGGCGTAGACCAAAAGTTCAGGATTAACAAGAATTGCGAATAAATGTAATAAAAATTTCATCTGCGCAGGGTAAAACGTTCGTGCCCGAAACGATGCTACCGGGCCATTTAAAATTTTACTCATTTGGGATAACAAAATGAAGAAAAGCGCACTGGCAATCCTGACCGCCGCTCTGGCCATGACTACAGCCGCTCAGGCCGCAGAAATTTATAATAAAGACGGCAATAAACTCGATTTCTACGGCAAGTTAAAAGCCATGCACTACCTCAGCGACGCCGACAGCAATGACGGCGACAAATCTTACGTGCGTATCGGTTTTAAAGGCCAGACGCAGATCAACGACCTGATGACCGGCTACGGCCAGTGGGAATACCACGTGCCGCTGAACAATGCGGAAAGCGACGGCACCACCGGCACCAAAACGCGTTTAGGTTTCGCGGGTCTGAAATTTGGCGACTATGGCTCCATCGATTATGGCCGCAACTACGGTCTGATTTACGATGTTGAAGCCTACACCGATATGATGCCGGAGTTCGGCGCGACGGCGTACACCAAAGCCGATAACTTTATGCTGACCCGTACCAACGGCGTGGCCACCTACCGCAACACCAACTTCTTCGGCCTGGTCGATGGCCTGAAGTTCGCACTGCAGTATCAGGGTAAAAACGAAAGCAGCACCCGTTCCAACTCGACTTCTAACGGCGACGGCATGGCGGCATCGGTAGCCTATACGCTGATGCAGGGCCTGACCATCAACGGCGCTATCTCTTCTTCCGACCGCACCAACGGCCAGCAGGCCAGCGTTTATGGGCGCGGTGAGAAAGCGGATGCCTGGGCGACCGGCCTGAAATATGACAACGGCGGCGTTTATCTGGCTGCAACCTATGCCGAAACGCGCAATATGTCGCCAATCAGCGGCACGGCGCGCATCAATAACGCCAACGTCGCGGTAAGCGGTTACGCTAATTATCTGCAGAATATCGAGCTGGTGGCGCAGTATCAGTTTGATAACGGTTTCCGCCCTTCTCTGGCTTATGTGCAGACCAAGGCGAAAGATATTGAGAACGGCGTGGGCGATGCGGATATTTATAAATTCGCGGACGTCGGCGCGACTTACTACTTCAACAAGAATATGTCCGCGTTCGTTGATTATAAAATCAACCTGCTGGATGACGATAACAAACTTGCGCAGAATACCGACGATATCGTCGCGGTCGGCGTGACTTACCAGTTTTAAAATGTGAGCCGCACGGACGCGGTCGTTGTGCCCCTCGTTATGTGTCTGTAAGTAAGCAAAAGGCTGGCAATCGCCAGCCTTTTTTATTCTCCGCCTCAGGCGGTCAGCTTCACCGGTTCGTCGGCAAAATCGGCCGCCGGCTTCAGGCCCAGCTCCAGCTCTTCCAGCAGCGCTTTCAGACGCACGTGGAAATTACGCAGCGTCTCTTCCAGCCGTTCGTTGTTTTCCTTTCCTTTAATCGCCGAAGGCTTCCAGTTGCCCTCTTTGTCGAACAGGCCGAAATGATACTCGTAGGTAAAGTGATCGTCCTGCGCTTCCAGCTCCATCCACCAGCCCCAAAATTCACGCAGCTCTGGTGCAGGTTTCACATTGACGCAAACGGCCAGACAGTCGAAGAAGAAACGATCGTCGACGCATTTGGCCTCGCGGATATAAGGGCCTAACGCGCCAAAACGCTTCATTAAGCGGCTTTTGGGATGCCCACTCGGTAACGCCATTGTTAAAACTCCTTTGTTGAGCCCGTTAGTTTTAGCTGAATGTGACTATTTAGCAACTCAGCGTGTTAATCGTTTAGCTAACCAGTCAACAATATCACGTAATGCTTTATCAAAGTTGCTCAATGCAGGCGAAAGTGCGATCGGCATAAGTTTGCCCTCGGTGGACGAGCTGACGATCAATTTTGATTCCTCCGCCGGGCTAAAAGGATCGTTCGGCCAGTAAGCGGAGAGCATCGGCGTCGGACAGCGGCGCCCCAGCAATCCCTGCATTTTCAGCGAATAGCGGTTCAGCTCCACCCGCAGCGCGCTATCGGCCGCGGAAGCCATACCCAACCGACTTGCCAGCACGTCCATATACATTTCGGGAATGCTGTCCTGCAGCGCGGTATCGCTCAGCAGGTTGTGGACCACAGGCCCAAGAGAGGCGACGGCGCGTAAACGCGGCCCTTCCAGCCAGCCCAGCCGCACGGCGACGTTGCCGCCGAAACGGTAGCCGAAAGCGGCCACGCGCGTATGATCGATCCAGGGGACATTTTCCAGCTGTTTCAGCACCTGCTGATGCAAAAAACTGGAATCCTGCGTCAGTTTCCATTTAGCGGAAAATCCCACCGAGGGCATATCAATAGTCAGCATGGCGATGCCGCGCGGCGCAAGGTAGTCATGAAAGAGACGATAGTGATCGGTCTGCAGGGAATCCAGGCTGCTGCAAAGCAGCACACAAGGATATGGCGCGCGGACTTTTTCCGGCATATGCAGGAAGCCGAAAATCGAACTGCCGCCGGGAATGGGGAACTCCAGTTCTTTTAACTCGCCCGGCAGGCGAGAAGTGGCTTCTTCATAAGCGCGGTTCGCCAGCTGCTGCGCCTGCTCCGCCAGCTCGTCGCCTTTCAGATGCGGGTAGCCTGCGATACCGTAAAGGTTGGCGGCGTGCAGCCAGCAGCGGCCCACTTCGGCGTCGGTGCTGGCTGCGGCGGCTTTATCCTGCCAGCGCGCGGCCTGCTGCGACCATTCGTAAATCCAGTTGCCGCCGCGATAGCCAATCACCGTATCCAGCAGGTTTTCATCGGTGCGTTCAGCGCGGCTGCTGGCTATTCTTGCCAGAACTTCCCCGATTTCCAGCGGCGGAAGTCCTCGCCACGTCCAGAGCAGGCGATTAATCATCCTGTACCAGCCGGCATGGCTTTCCCCTTCCAGCGCGGAGTGCATCGGCAGCGGTTTATGATGATGTAGACGGCGAACCAGTGAGGAGGTTTCAGGATGCTTAAAACGGGGCTTAAAGAGTTCTTCGCTAAGATTTTTAGGCGGCATGGCTACGATCCTTCGACACACGGAGAATCGTCATAGTTTATAGCAGCCTGGCGGCCGGCGCGAACCGCAAAAAGCAAAACGCCCGGCGAATCCGGGCGTTTTGCTTGAGTTAAATCAACCTTTTACGATTGGCGGGATATAAACCACGCCCATATCCCACGGTTGTTCAATCCAGGTATTCTGTGGAATATCCACAACATAGTCATCCACCAGCGGGCGTCCGGCCGGTTTGGCGAAAATAGTCACGAAACGCGCTTTCGGATACATATCGCGGATAGCCTGCGCGGTGCCGCCGGTATCGACCAGATCGTCAATCACGATAAAGCCTTCGCCGTCGCCTTCCGCACGCTTCAGCACGTGCATTTCGCGCTGATTGTCGTGGTCGTAGCTGGAGATACATACGGTATCGACGTAGCGGATGCACAGCTCGCGAGCCAGCAGCGAAGCGGGAACCAGGCCGCCGCGGCTGACCGCGATAATGCCTTTCCACTGTTCGACAGGAAGCAGGCGCTGAGCCAGTTTACGGGCATGAATCTGCAGCATGTCCCAGGTGACGACGTATTTTTCACTCATAAAAGGAGTCCCGGCCGGTAATAACGGCTTAAAAATGTACAATGGGATGGGTTGCGCGGAATTATAGAGATCTGAGCCGCTAAAAACCAGCGCCGGATAGCCCGGATGGCGCTTTTTTGCCGGTGCGAACTAAGCATCCCTCTGGAAACAATGATATTCTTTAGGTTTGCTGCGTCAAAACCTGACAAACCCTAAAATGCTCACTATCCCGCGCGCCGCTGGCCGGGGATGTCGACACAGGAGATTTAACGTGTCCGAACTTTCTCAACTGTCACCACAGCCGCTGTGGGATATTTTTGCCAAAATCTGCTCGATTCCGCATCCCTCTTATCATGAGGAAGAGCTGGCTAATTACGTGCTGAGCTGGGCGGGCGAGCAGGGTTTTGTCACCTTCCGCGATGAAGTGGGCAATATTCTGATTCGTAAACCGGCAACACCGGGTCTGGAACATCTGCAGCCGGTCGCGCTACAGGCGCACCTGGATATGGTGCCGCAGAAAAACAACGACACCGTGCACGATTTTACTAAAGATCCGATTCAGCCGTGGGTGGATGGCGAATGGGTCAAGGCACGCGGCACCACGCTGGGCGCGGACAACGGCATCGGTATGGCTTCCGCGCTGGCGGTGCTGGCGGATAAAACCGTGGAGCACGGCCCGCTGGAAGTGCTGCTGACCATGACGGAAGAGACCGGTATGGTCGGCGCTTTCGGTCTGCAGCCGGGCTGGCTTGAGGCGGATATTCTGATCAATACCGACTCGGAAGAGGAAGGCGAAATCTATATGGGCTGCGCGGGCGGCATCGATTTCACCACCACGCTGCCGCTGAGCCGCGAAGCGGTGCCTGCCGACTACGAGCATATCCAGCTGATCCTGAAAGGCCTGAAAGGCGGCCACTCCGGCGCGGATATTCATCTGGGCCTGGGCAACGCCAACAAGCTGCTGGCTCGTTTCCTGTTCGCGCACGCCAAAGCGCTGGATCTGCGCCTGGTGGATTTCACTGGCGGCACGCTGCGCAACGCTATCCCGCGCGAAGCGATGGCGACGCTGGCCGTACCAAAAGACAAACTTGACCAGCTCAAGGGCCAGGCGCTGCACTATCTGGAAACGCTTAAATCCGAGCTGAGCCTGAAAGAGAAGAACATCAATATCGTGGTGGAAAATATCGCCGCTCACGGACAGGCGCTAACCGCAGAGAGCCGCGATGCCTTTATCGCGCTGCTGAACAGCACGCCAAACGGCGTGATCCGCAACTCCGACGTGATGAAAGGCGTGGTGGAAACCTCGCTGAACGTCGGCGTGGTTTCTTTCAAGGATGATGAAGCGCGCATCAACTGCCTGGTACGCTCGCTGATCGACAGCGGCAAAGATTATCTGGTGGAAACGCTGACCGCGCTGGGCGATCTGGCCGGCGCGAAAACAGTGGCGAAAGGCAGCTATCCTGGCTGGCAGCCGGACCCTTCTTCTCCGGTGATGGCGCTGGTAGAGGAAACCTATAAAAAGCTGTTTAACAAAGCGCCGAATATTCAGGTGATCCATGCCGGTCTGGAATGCGGTCTGTTTAAGAAGCCCTATCCGGAAATGGATATGGTTTCCATCGGCCCGACCATCACCGGCCCGCACTCGCCGGATGAGCAGGTGCATATCGGCAGCGTCGGCCTTTACTGGCAGCTGCTGACTGCGCTGCTGAAGGCGATTCCGGCTAAGTAAGCGCAGGCCGCTTTATCGCGCCGTTTTAGCCTGAACGGCGCGTTTTCTACAGCCCCAACAGCAGCTGCCTCTCCAGCTGAGGATTCAGCAGCGTGACGTGCAGCCCGACCAGGCGCACGCCGCGCCCTGCTCGTCGTTCTTCCCAGGTTTTCCTGGCCACGCTGATAAAATCCTCTTTGTTTAAAATCGGCCAGACGTGCTCCTGGGTAGTCTGCTGAAAATCGTTAAATTTCAGCTTTACGCCCTGCCTGGCGATATGCAAATCGGGTTTGACGACTTTTAGTCGCCGCTCCAGCTCCGCATAGAGATAGTCGATAATTTCCAGACACTCTTCCCATTCATGGATATCCGCCGACAGCGTGCGCTCCACGCCCAGCGATTTACGCAGGCGATCGGTGACCACCTCGCGCTCGTCAATGCCGTTGCAGCGCTCCCACAGCACGCGGCCAAACTTACCGAAGCGCTTAAGCAACGCGGCCAGATCCGTTTTCTGCACGTCGGCGCAGGTATGCAGGCCCAGCTCCTCCAGCTTTTTCGCGGTGACCTTGCCGACGCCGGGAATTTTCGCCAGCGGCAGCGTCAGCAGAAACTGCGGCAGCTCCTGCGGCGTAATCACAAACTGGCCGTTGGGCTTGTTCAAATCGGAAGCGATCTTGGCGACAAATTTAATCGGCGCCACGCCCGCCGAAGCGGTGAGATCCAGCTCGCGCTCTATGGTCTGGCGAATTTCTTTCGCCATCAGCGTGGCGGAACCATGACAGTGCGGGCTGTCGGAGACGTCCAGATAGGCTTCATCCAGCGACAGCGGTTCAATCAGCGCGGTATAGCGCGAAAAAATTTCCCGAATATGCGCGCTGGCTTCTTTATAGGCATCGAAACGGCCGGGGATCACTTTCAGATGAGGGCAGAGCTTCAGCGCCGTCGCGGTCGCCATCGCGCTGTGTACGCCGAACTTCCTGGCGGGATAGTTGGCGGTGCTGATTACGCCGCGCTTCGTATGGCTGCCGCCAATCGCAATAGGAATATCACGCAGAGCGGGATTGTCGCGCATCTCTACCGCTGCGTAAAAACAGTCCATATCTACATGTATAATCTTGCGCATTCGCCCCTCCGCCAACACTGGATAAGTATACAGCCAGCGAGCGCGTTTTCAACAGGTTAACACTCTGTGAAAGCGCAGCGGCAGCGGCCTGGATCAACTTTTCTCGGTTTTTTCTGCACGGCTCTCTTGATAAAAAAATAGACAATGCTAATGTGACGCAGCTTTTACGGATATTTCCGAAACAGCGAGTCAACCACGTCTTCGGACGGCGTATCAACCCTACTATCAAGGGAACCAGAATGGGCAAAATCGCACTGCTGTTTGCGATGTTTTTTCTGCCAGCCGTTGTTTTCGCCAGCGCGCCGGTCGCACCGATCGCCCCCCTGGCGCCGGTAAGCAAAGAGTTAAAAAAGCAGTTACTCGGCACCCCCGTCTATATTCAGATCTTCAAAGAAGAGCGCACGCTGGAGCTGTACGGCAAAATCGGCACCGAGTATCGGCTGCTCGACAGCTACCGTATCTGTAATTTTTCCGGCGGATTAGGCCCGAAACGTCGTCAGGGCGATTTTAAAAGTCCGGAAGGGTTTTACAGCGTGGGCCTTTCCCAGCTGAAGCCGGACAGCCGCTTTTACCGCGCCATCAACACCGGGTTTCCAAACGAATACGATCGCCAGCAGGGTTATGAAGGGAAATACCTGATGATCCACGGCAGCTGCGTCTCTATCGGCTGCTACGCGATGACCGACGCCAATATTGACGATATTTACCACTATGTGGAGGCGGCGCTGCGCAACGGCCAGCCGCGTGTGGAAGTGAGCATCTATCCGTTCCGCATGACGGACAGCAACCTGCAGCGCCATCGCTATTCGGTTTACTACAGCTTCTGGCAGCAGCTTCAGCCCGGCTATGCCGAGTTTGTGAAGAACCGCCAGCCGCCTTCAATGGGCGTCAGCGGCGGCAAATACGTGCTGAACAGTGCGCTACTGAACAGCACGTCGACCAGCCAGTCAGCGCTGGCGCTCTCCGAGGCAAAATAACGCCCAGTCGCCTGGCGCAATCTTGTGCCAGGTTTCATTGCCCGTTAAGGGCTGAGTGGCGATCACCGTCACCACGTCATCCGGCGTGGTCTGCTTCTGAAAATCTATCTCTACGTCCTGATCCAGCAGCGTCGCCTTGCCGAATGGCGCGCGGCGCGTAATCCAAAACAGATTGGTCGAGCAGAACGCCATCAGGTAACGACCATCCGACAGCAGCATGTTAAACACGCCTTTTTCCCGCAGCTCCGCCGCCAGCTCCGCAATATAGCGAAACACCGCAGGCCAGTTTCCCGGCGTGCGCGGATAGCGCGTGGTTAGCTTGTGCAGCAGCCAGCAGAAAGCCTGCTCGCTGTCCGTTTCGCCGACGGGCCGGAAGTTGCCGGTTTCCAGCCCGCGATAGCCTTTCAGCTGACCATTGTGCGCGTAGGTCCAGTTACGTCCCCACAGCTCGCGGGTAAAAGGATGCGTGTTCTCCAGCGAGACTTCGCCGTGGTTCGCCTGGCGGATATGCGCCACCACCGAGCAGGATTTAATAGGATAATCCTGCACCAGGCGCGCGATTGGTGAATTAAAGCTGGGCTGCGGATCTTTAAAGGTGCGACACCCTTTTCCTTCGTAAAAGGTGATGCCCCAGCCATCCTTATGCGGCCCGGTTTTACCGCCGCGCTGCACAAGCCCGGTAAAGCTGAAACAGATGTCCGTAGGGACATTCGCGCTCATCCCGAGCAATTCGCACATAGCCGCTCCTCGTGTAAGACTACTTAGCCATCTCTTTTTCGATCAGCAGGATCAGGATGTGGATCACTTTAATATGGATCTCCTGAATGCGATCCGCATAACCGAAGTGCGGCACGCGGATCTCCACATCGGCGCCGCCCGCCATCTTGCCGCCATCTTTGCCGGTCAGGGTGATCACCTTCATGCCCTGCGCGCGCGCCGCTTCTACCGCTTTCATCACGTTAGCGGAGTTGCCGGAAGTTGAAATGCCCAGCAGCACGTCGCCCGCACGGCCAACGGCTTCCACATAGCGCGAAAAGATATGGTCGTAACCAAAATCGTTGCCTACGCAGGAGATATGGCTGACGTCGGAAATCGCGATCGCCGGATAGCCAGGACGGTTGTCGCGATAGCGACCGGTCAGCTCTTCGGCAAAGTGCATGGCGTCGCAGTGCGATCCGCCGTTGCCGCAGGAAAGCACCTTGCCGCCGGCTTTAAATGAGTCCGCCAGCAAGACGGCAGCACGCTGAATGGCGTGAATATTTGCTTCATCGCTGAGGAAGTTATTGAGCGTGTCCTGTGCTTCACTCAGCTCGGCGCGAATGATGTCCTGATACATAGGGAGAGTCCTTTTTGGTGAGATCTGCGGCAGTTTAGCAAGTTGCCGCGCGGGCGAAAAGCGCCCTGCTCGCCCGGCCCGCGCTTTGCGGCGCGCCGGACGCGCTTTGTGAGCCAGGTTGTAATTATCATGTAAATAGATTGATAAAGAAAATTATCTCCGTTACATCTGTAGCTAACAGGTCAGACCTCTTACAACATGCGGAGCGATGGTTATGATGGTTTTCAGTTGCGTTGCGACAATCGTGCTGATTGGCGCGCTGTTTTATCACCGCGTCAATCTGCGGCTGGCAAGCCTGCTGGCGCTACTCTGGACGGCGGCCTGGGCGATGGCGCACGTCTGGACGCCGTGGCTGCTTATTCCGTTAATCATTATTTTGCTGCCTTTCAATCTGCTGTCGCTGCGCCAGGCGATTTTTTCTAAACCGATGCTGAATACTTTCCAGAAAGTCATGCCGCCGATGTCGCGCACCGAGAAAGAGGCGATTGAGGCGGGCACCACCTGGTGGGAAGGCGATCTGTTTCGCGGCAGACCCGACTGGAAAAAGCTGCACGACTATCCGCAGCCGCGCCTGACGCCGGAAGAGCAGGCATTTCTGGAAGGCCCGGTCGAGGAAGCCTGTCGGCTGGCGAACGATTTTCAGATCACCCATGAGATGGCCGACCTGCCGCCGGAGCTGTGGGCTTACCTGAAAGAGCAGCGCTTTTTCGCCATGATCATCAAGAAAGAGTATGGCGGCCTGGAGTTTTCCGCCTACGCTCAGGCGCGCGTGCTGCAGAAGCTGGCGGGCGTTTCCGGTATCCTGGCGATCACCGTCGGCGTGCCCAACTCGCTTGGCCCGGGCGAACTGTTGCAGCATTACGGTACGGATGCGCAGAAAGATTACTATCTGCCGCGTCTGGCTCGCGGCCAGGAAATCCCCTGTTTCGCGCTCACCAGCCCGGAAGCGGGTTCCGACGCCGGTGCTATCCCGGATACCGGCGTGGTTTGCCAGGGCGAATGGCAGGGCCAGCAAGTGCTCGGTATGCGGCTGACCTGGAATAAACGCTATATTACGCTGGCGCCGGTCGCGACTGTGCTTGGCCTGGCCTTTAAGCTTTCCGATCCCAATCATTTACTGGGCGATAAAGAAGAGCTGGGCATTACCTGTGCGCTGATCCCGACGCAGACGCCAGGCGTGGAGATCGGCAAGCGCCATTTCCCGCTTAACGTGCCTTTCCAGAATGGCCCGACGCGCGGTCAGGATATCTTTGTGCCCATCGATTATATTATCGGCGGCCCGGCGATGGCCGGTCAGGGCTGGCGGATGCTGGTGGAATGTCTTTCGGTCGGCCGCGGCATCACGCTGCCTTCTAACTCTACCGGTAGTTTGAAAAGCATCGCGCTGGCGATTGGCGCCTACGCGCATATTCGTCGCCAGTTCCGCCTGCCGATCGGCAAGATGGAAGGCATTGAAGAGCCGCTGGCGCGCATCGCCGGTAACGCCTACGTAATGGACGCCGCCGCTTCGCTGATTACCAGCGGCATCATGCTGGGCGAGAAACCGGCGGTGCTCTCGGCTATCGTGAAATACCACTGCACCCATCGCGGCCAGCGCGCCATTATGGACGCGATGGGTATCGCCGGCGGCAAAGGCATCATGCTGGGCAACAGCAACTTCCTGGCTCGCGCCTATCAGGGCGCGCCTATCGCTATTACCGTGGAAGGTGCGAACATCCTGACCCGCAGCATGATTATCTTTGGTCAGGGTGCGATTCGCTGCCATCCTTATATTCTGGCGGAGATGGCCGCGGCGCAAAACCGCAATCTACACGCGTTTGATAAAGCGCTGTTCAGCCATGTTGGTCACGTCGCCAGCAATACCCTGCGTAGCCTGTGGCTTGGGCTGACCGCTGGCCGCACCAGCAGTACGCCAACCCGCGACGCGACGCGTCGTTACTATCAGCATATGAACCGTTTAAGCGCCAACCTCGCTTTGCTTTCCGATATTTCGATGTCGGTGCTGGGCGGCAGCCTGAAGCGGCGCGAGCGCATTTCGGCACGGCTTGGCGACGTGCTCAGCCAGCTTTATCTCGCTTCCGCCACGCTGAAGCGTTATGAAGATGAAGGCCGTAACGAGGCCGATTTGCCGCTGCTGCACTGGGGCGTGCAGGACGCGCTGAACCAGGCGGAAACGGCTATGGAAGAGCTGCTGCGTAACTTCCCGAATCGCGCCGTTGCGGGCGTGATGCAGGGGATAATTTTCCCACTGGGACGTCACTGTCGCGCGCCTTCTGACCGGCTTGATCACCAGCTGGCGCGTATCCTGCAAATCCCTTCAGCGACGCGCACACGCTTAGGCCGTGGCCAGTATCTGGCGCCGGTCGAGAACAATCCGGCGGGCCAGCTGGAAGAAGCGCTGCAGGATGTAATGGCGGCGGAAGTGATTCACGACAGGCTTAACAAGCAGTCGAAAAAACCGCTCTCCTTTACCCGCCTGGATAAGCTGGCGCAAAAAGGATTGCAGGAAAAATGGCTGACCGAAGAAGAAGCCGCAGTGCTGACACGAGCCGAAGCCAGCCGCCTGCGCTCGATTAACGTCGATGAATTCGAGGCGGATGAACTGGCGACAATGCCGGTAAAAGCGCAAAAGAGCGAACAACAGAACGAGGCGTTCACCGAGGATAACAGGCAGCAGGAAACTACGCGTAAAACGGAAGCGGCCTGAGCGAATTGATAGCAGATAAAAGCCTGTCACCCGGCGTTATGATGACAGGCTTTTTTGTGATTACCCTACAGAGTTTCCACCAGGCGAAACTCCTCGGTAATCAGCTCCATCTCTTCAGCCCAACAGCCGGCGCGTTCGAAAAATTCCCGATGAGCCTGACGCCAGTAGCGCAGGCTTCTGTCGCCTTCGCCCTCTTTATACGCCTGCTCGGCCGTCACATCGTTAAAACGCACCAGGCTCATGGCGATGATGCGGATGACGCAAACGGGCGCATTCTGCCCATCAAGGATAATATGATAGCTGCCTGGCGTAATGCTCCGATCTTGCGAATACGATGTATAAGAAGAGCAGCTTGCCGTTTTAACGCCTTTAGCCACCAGCGCGGCCAGCTCATCGGCCATTTCCGGCGAATCGCCGAAAGACCAGGCTAAAGCCGTTGGGTATCGTTTTTTCAGCATGGCGAGCGTTGTCATCCTGTTTTCCTCAATAGCGGCGATAGCGGCTTAATACTGTTTTCACGCGGTTTTCTCAGCCGTTCTGCCGCACGCGGGCGATCAGCGCGTCGATATCTTCCACACGATCGGCGGCCAGAATCAGCGTTCTGCCCAGCGTTATCGCCTGACGGAAGCACTCTGTTTTCATCGCTTCGTCCTGGATGGATTTAAAATCGGCAATCTGCGACATGCCGACGGTGCGGCGAATCAGCTCAGTGCCGCAGTAGCCCAGCGTATCGCACCAGATTTTACGTAAAAATTCAGCGGCATAGCCCGAGTAAGCCAGCGCACGATCCCGCGATTTCTCTGCCGCCAGCGACAGAAAGCCCTCGGCGAAGCTTTGCCAGGTTATACGCACATCGTTGAGACGTTTTTCCCGCACGTCGGCCGCTTCACGCGGCGCAAGCAGGCCAGGCAGCGCGCAGTAGTTAAGCAGCAGATTGCCCAAAGCGCTGCCGACGTCGAAGCCGATCGGGCCATAAAAACCAAACTCCGCGTCGATCACTTTTAAACTGCCTTCGGCCACAAAGATCGAACCGCTGTGGACATCGCCGTGCAGCAGCGCTTCCGCGTTCGACAGAAAGCGATGCTTCAGGCCCGCTACCTTGTGCCGTAGCTCGTCATCGGTACGCAGCTGCGCCACCAGCGGCTCCAGCACGCGTGGATAGCCGTTGCGCTCGTGCACTTCATATGGTTCGTTAAAGAACAGCTCTTCGGTGATGTCGCACAGCTCCGGGTTAGTAAAGCGAATCACCTGCGCTTTCTTTTCATACGGATGCTGATAAAAATCGGAAGTATGGAACAGCGTCTGCGCCAGGTATTCGCCGAGCTGAGCAGCCGCCTGCGGATAATCGACGCCTTTCACCTGCTCGCCGCGCCAGATGGCATGGCTGGAAAGATCTTCCATTACCATCACCGCCAGCGCCGGATCGTGGTGCAGAATTTTTACCGTATGTTCCGGGCAGAAGCCGCCGTGGATCTGCAGTACTTCCGCTTCGATACGCGCGCGATCCAGCGTCAGCGGCCAGGATTCGCCCACGCAGCGAACATAGGGTAAAGCCTGTTTGACGATAACGCGACTGTTGCCGTCCCGATCGAAAATTTTGAAAACAAGGTTGAGATTACCGTCGCCGATCTCCTGCGCATCGACCAGGTTTTCAGGATCGGCGACGCCGCCAAATTCACGGGCATATTCTACAGCATCCGCTGCGGTGAACGTACGGTATTGCGTCATTAACTCACCCTCATCAGAATTCTTCAGCCAGTCCACAGCTTTCTTTACTTCGAGCCGTTCAGACGTCTATACATCTTTTTGGCATGTTGGCACAATATCACCAGACTTCGCAACCAGGATTTAACTTCCATGCAGACACTTAGCACAACCAGCTTACAGGTTCGGGATAATCAGCTCTGGATCCTCGACCAGCAGGCGCTACCGCAACAGAAAGTCTGGTGCCCGACGCCTGACGTGGCCGCACTGGTAGACCATATCAAAACGCTGCGCGTACGCGGCGCGCCGTTGATTGGCCTGTCGGCCAGCCTGCTGCTGGCGCTGCTGGCGGAAAACGGTATGTCGAAGCCGGCGCTGGCTGAAGCGCTCGACATACTGCGCGCCTCTCGCCCTACTGCGGTCAATCTGATGAACAATCTTGACCGGATGAAGCTGGCGCTGGCCCAGGAAAATTTCACGACCGCGCTCACTTTTGAGGCGCTGCGCCTGGTGGAAGAGGACAAAGCGCTGTGCGATAACATTGCCGCTGCGGGCGTTAAATTAATAAAACCGGGCAGCCGTTTGCTGACCCACTGCAATACGGGCGGCCTGGCTACCGCTGGCGTGGGCACGGCGCTGGGCGTGATTGCGCGCGGCTGGCAGCAGGGAGACGTGGAGAAAGTCTGGGTTGATGAAACCCGTCCGCTGCTGCAGGGCGGTCGCCTGACAGCCTGGGAGCTGGGCGAGCTGGGCGTGCCTTATCGGCTGATTTGCGACAGCATGGCGGCGAGCCTGATGGCGAAAAATCAGGTGGATGCGGTCTGGGTCGGCGCGGATCGCATTGCCGCCAACGGCGACGTGGCGAACAAAATCGGCACCTACAGCCTGGCGGTGCTGGCGCGCTACCATAACGTGCCGTTTTACGTCGCCGCGCCGCATACCACGCTGGATCCCCACTGCCCAAACGGCGATGCGATCCCGATAGAGCAGCGCGCCGCCAGCGAAGTCACGGGTGTAGCGGGCAGCTTTGGCGAAGTACAGTGGGCGCCAGAGGAAGCACAGGTATACAACCCGGCTTTCGACGTGACGCCAGCGGCGCTGATTAGCGGCTGGGTGCTGGATACGGGCGTGGTGACGCCTGCGCAGGTGGAAAACGGGATTTTTCAGCCTGCTGGCGACAAAAGAAACTAAGCAACCCGCGCTGGCGGCCTGCCGCAGCGCTATTGCTGATGGCGATTGAGGTATAGTGTTGCAGTCGCTTTTTCAGGCGACTGCTGACCTCATCTTTCGCAGGAAGTAGCGCATTTATTTTATTGCGGCGGCAGATCGCTTTGCCACCTGATTCTGGTAACAGCAGTTTTATGATGCAGTCCCGCTTAAAACTCATATTTAACGCCGCCATCACGGGTGCGCCAGATAGTCATAAGTATGTTTTTATCAATACAGTTTCGTGGCGGTTTTATATCATTAAAACATAGCCTGTCTTCTTTTCCTTCTTCCTGATAGCCTTCTCCAAAGGCGAATACAGCTATCAGAAATGGGCCTTTATTACCGGAAGGGATATAGTACTTGCTTCTGATTTTATCCTGATTGCTCAGCCACCAGTCGATTTTCGCCGATTCACTGAAAGGCAGTCTGTCAACGATGATTTGCGCGGTATGCCCATCATAGTGCGCATCAATAACCGTCACATCCTGCCGGTTAAGAAATAAACTGAAAATGTAGATCGCTAATACCGCTACAACGATAATGACAATATGGCGCTTCAACGGTCTTCTCCTATAGTTACTACTGCTTCCATATTGGTAAAAAATGGGCGAAAACCGAATCGGTTAAAGCGCTGCAGGATGAACCATATTTTAAAGAACTGGAACTGGTTAAATTTTGTATTGCGTATATCTTCTTCATCCAGACCAAAGTGATCCTGACCTGTAAACCTGACGGTAGCTCTCCAGCCTTTCTCGTTTACATCAAGTTGTAATATATCTATTTTGGTAGCATAAACGCCATGAACGGTTATACCCATTCCATTGATTTTATCGAGTATAAGAGAATCGAACATGGGAAGAACTGTAATCCTTAATGCCGATATCACATCCGCAATCTTTTCTTGCGGAAAGCCCCTATTTTTATAGTCAATAAAACTTGCAATACTTTCCTGAAGTTTACGCCTGGTATTGTTAGTCGCGTAATCAGAATAGAGCTTTTGACGGTAGGCAGCATTGAGCTGTGGGTCGCAAAAAGGTGTCCCGACAGAATGCTGGAAGTGCCTGAGCATCTGGTTGATTAAATGCCGGTATGGCCCTGCCCAGGAATAAGGCAGTGAGGTTATCTGCATCTCCTGAAATAATACGCTGGCGCACTCCTGAACACTGACCTTTTCCCGACGGCGACCACGACCATAGACACCCGCAAACCTTGACTGCGGATTATCAAAGGCGGTTAACCGGGTTAGCGTATAGGGATCAACCACGTTTGATATATTTTCCAGGCCGAATTCTTTCTTTAGCTTCTCCGCCGACATATCACCGTAACGCATATCATTGGCGCCATAGTCGTTGAAGCGGCGCTGAGTCGTAAATATTGTTTGTGGAAATATCGCATTGGTCATAAACAGTAATCCTTTACTGAGTTTGAGATCGAGCTGAACGGGTACGCAAGCTGGCCGTTCGCGGCTAAAAAGCGTGTTCAGACGCTGACATCCGGGTTAACGCTGTACGACAGTGTATTCTTTTTAACCAGCATGGACAAAAGAAAGGTTCACTCCCTGCCGGATTGTATTTGTCCTGAGGCTCCGGCCAACGCTTAAGCCAGTGTCAGGCAGCCTGTCTTCCTGTCAAAACGACCGCTGTTTTAGATCCAATAAAAAAGCGGGCGCTGAACGCTGTACCGCCGCAATCGCGACAGTGCATTGTTCAGAACCCGCTTTTCAGCGCTGGCTAAGCCGTCAGGCGTAGCCGTAGCTCATCAGACGCTGATAGCGACGATCCAGCAGCTCTTCTTTGCTCAGCTCGTCCAGCTCCGCCAGATCGGCCAGCAGCTGCGCCTTCATCGATTCGCCAATCGCCAGCTGATTACGGTGCGCGCCGCCCAGCGGCTCCGGGATCACCGTGTCGATCAGCTTCAGCTCTTTCAGTCGCGGCGCAATAATGCCCATCGCTTCGGCAGCCAGCGGCGCTTTGTCGGCGCTCTTCCACAGAATTGACGCACAGCCTTCCGGCGAAATCACCGAGTAGGTGCTGTACTGCAGCATGTTGACTTTGTCGCCCACGCCGATCGCCAGCGCGCCGCCGGAGCCGCCTTCGCCAATCACGGTGCAGATGACCGGCACGGTCAGGCCAGACATCTCACGCAGGTTGCGTGCGATAGCTTCTGACTGACCACGCTCTTCCGCGCCCACGCCCGGATAAGCGCCTGGCGTGTCGATAAAGGTGATGATCGGCATATTAAACCGCTCGGCCATCTCCATCAGACGCAGCGCTTTACGGTAGCCTTCCGGCGCCGGCATGCCGAAGTTACGACGGATTTTCTCTTTGGTTTCGCGGCCTTTCTGATGACCAATGATCATCACCGGACGCCCTTCCAGGCGAGCGATGCCGCCAACAATGGCTTTATCGTCCGCATAGGCACGGTCGCCCGCCAGCTCGTCGAAATCGGTAAACATGTTACGGACATAGTCCAGCGTGTAAGGACGCAGCGGATGACGCGCCAGCTGCGCGATCTGCCATGCACCCAAATCGGAGAAGATCTTACGAGTCAGCTCAACGCTTTTTTCGCGCAGACGCTGAATCTCTTCATCCAGGTTAATATCCAGTTTTTCATCCTGACGGCCAACCGACTTAAGCGAATCGATTTTCGCCTCAAGTTCTGCGATTGGCTGTTCGAAATCCAGGTAATTAAGACTCATAATATTCCTGTTTTAGTCAAACTCCAGTTCCACCTGCTCCGACCCTATCAGCGATCGCAGGTCGTTTAATAAACGATCGCTGGGCGATACGCGCCATGCCGCGCCGAAACGCAGCTTCGCCCGCGCATCCTCTCTCTGATAATAGAGATGAACCGGAATAGTCCCTGAACGATAAGGCTCCAGGGATTGACGGAGACGGTTTAAAAGCTGGTCATCAATTTGCCTGTCCGTCAGCGAGATAGCAAGCCCGCGCGCATATTTTTCGCGAGCTTCGTCAATGTCCATCACATCGCGAGCGGTCATTTTCAGGCCGCCGCTGAAGTCATCGAAGCTTACCTGTCCGCTGACGATCAGGATACGGTCTTTTTCCAGCAAATGCTGGAACTTATCAAGTGCATCGGTGAACAGCATCACTTCCAGACGACCAGAGCGATCGTCCAGCGTACAGATACCGATGCGGTTACCGCGCTTTGTCACCATTACGCGGGCCGCCACCACCAGACCCACGGCCATTGTCATCTTGCCGCGTTCAGTCGGGTGCATGTCCTTCAGGCGCATTCCTCCCACGTAGCGCTCGATCTCCTTCAGATACTGGTTAATCGGGTGCCCGGTTAAGTAAAGCCCTAAGGTTTCTCTTTCGCCATCCAGCCTGACCTGTTCCGGCCAGGGCGTTACATCGGCATAAGATTTTTCTATCTGCTCCGGCTCTTCCGCCAGCACACCGAACATATCCGCCTGGCCGATGGCCTCGGCTTTGGCATGCTGATCCGCCGCTTTCAGCGCGTCGTTTAGCGCGCTCATCAGGGCTGCGCGATGCGGCCCCAGACGATCGAACGCGCCGGACATAATCAGCTTTTCCAGCACGCGCCGGTTAAGCTTTTTCGTATCGGTGCGCGCGCACAGATCGAACAGTTCCCGGAAATAACCGTCTTTATTACGCGCTTCCAGAATCGCTTCGATCGGCCCTTCGCCCACGCCTTTGATTGCGCCGATACCGTAAACGATTTCGCCGTCGTCGTTAACGTGGAACTGATAAAGCCCGGAGTTGATATCCGGCGGCAGGACTTTCAGCCCCATACGCCAGCATTCATCCACCAGACCGACTACCTTCTCGGTATTATCCATATCGGCAGTCATTACCGCCGCCATGAATTCCGCCGGATAGTGCGCCTTTAGCCACAGCGTCTGGTAGGAAACCAGCGCGTAGGCGGCGGAGTGCGATTTGTTAAAGCCATAACCGGCAAACTTTTCCACCAGGTCGAAGATTTTAATCGCCAGCTCGCCGTCGATACCGCGCGCTTTCGCGCCGTCTTCAAAGCCGCCGCGCTGTTTCGCCATCTCGACAGGGTTTTTCTTACCCATAGCGCGACGCAGCATGTCCGCGCCGCCCAGGCTGTAGCCTGCCAGCACCTGCGCAATCTGCATCACCTGTTCTTGATACAGAATGATGCCGTAGGTCGGCTCCAGCACCGGCTTCAGCGACTCGTGCTGCCACTGAATATCCGGGTAGGAGATCGCTTCACGGCCGTGCTTACGGTCGATAAAGTTGTCCACCATGCCCGACTGCAGCGGGCCGGGACGAAACAGCGCCACCAGCGCGATCATATCTTCGAAGCAGTCCGGTTTCAGACGCTTGATCAGATCTTTCATGCCGCGCGATTCAAGCTGGAATACCGCTGTGGTTTCCGAGCGCTGTAGCATATCGAAACTTTTCTTGTCATCAAGCGGAATCGCTGCGATATCGATCGGCGGCTCGCCGTGCTTTTTGCGGCGGGCGTTAATCATCGCCAGCGCCCAGTCGATAATGGTCAGGGTACGCAGGCCCAGGAAGTCGAACTTCACCAGACCGGCATATTCCACGTCGTTTTTATCAAACTGGGTAACCGGATGGTTGCCGTTTTCGTCGCAGTAGAGCGGCGCGAAGTCGGTGATCTGCGTTGGCGCGATGACCACGCCGCCCGCGTGCTTACCGGCGTTACGCGTGACGCCTTCCAGCTTGCGCGCCATGTCGATCAGCGCTTTGACTTCTTCGTCCGCCTCATAGATTTCCGGCAGCTGCGGCTCGGCCGCAAAGGCTTTTTCCAGCGTCATGCCCGGATCGGGCGGCACCAGCTTGGAGATGCGATCGACGAAACCGTATGGATGCCCCAGCACGCGGCCCACGTCGCAGATAACCGCTTTCGCCGCCATCGTACCGAAGGTGATAATCTGCGATACCGCCTTGCGGCCATACATCTCAGCCACGTGCTCAATCACCAGATCGCGTTTTTCCATGCAGAAGTCGACGTCGAAGTCGGGCATGGAGACACGTTCCGGGTTAAGGAAACGTTCGAACAGCAGATCGAACTCCAGCGGATCGAGATCGGTAATTTTCAGCGCATAGGCCACCAGCGAGCCGGCGCCGGAACCACGTCCTGGCCCAACCGGCACGTTGTTATCCTTCGACCACTGGATAAACTCCATCACGATCAGGAAGTAGCCGGGGAAGCCCATCTGGTTGATAACGTTCAGCTCAACCTCAAGGCGCTCGTCATATTCCGGCCTTTTCTGCGCGCGCTCTTCCGGGTCCGGGAATAAAAATTCCAGGCGCTCTTCCAGCCCCTCTTTCGATTTCATCACCAGGAAATCTTCGGTGCTCATATCGCCGGTTGGGAACTGCGGCAGGAAGTATTCGCCGAGTCGAATGGTAACGTTACAACGCTTAGCAATCTCAACGCTGTTGGCCAGCGCTTCCGGGATGTCCGAGAACAGCTCGCACATCTCCTCCTCGCTGCGCAGGTATTGCTGAGGACTGTAGTTACGTGGGCGCTTTGGATCGTCCAGCGTAAAGCCGTCGTGAATGGCTACGCGAATTTCATGGGCGTCGAAGTCGCCTTCTTCCAGAAAGCAGACTTCGTTAGTGGCGACAACCGGCAGGTTTTCGGCCGTTGCCAGCTCGACGGCGGCGTGCAGCCAGCTTTCTTCATCGGGGCGACCCGTGCGGATCAGCTCCAGATAGTAACGATCTGGAAAGTACTGCTGATAAAACGCCAGGCATTCAGCCACCTGCGCCTGATTGCCGCGCAGCTGCATTTTGCCGACGTCGCCGCGGCGGCCGCCGGAAAGCAGGATCAGCCCTTCGTTCAGCTCAATCAGCCAGTCGCGATCTATCGTCGGGCCGGCAGCGCCGTAGCCGCGTTGATAAGCACGAGAAATCAGCAGGGTAAGATTCTGGTAGCCGGTATTGGTCGCGGCCAGCACGGTGAGCTGCGAGAGCTCGTCGCCCATCGCCTCGCTGGCGACGTTAAAGTCCGCGCCGATAATCGGCTTCATGCCCTGGCCGTGCGCCGTACCGTAGAACTTCACCAGTCCGCAAAGGTTGGTAAAGTCGGTAATCGCGATGGCGGGCATTCCCATCGCGGCCGCTTTTTTCACCAGCGGAGCAGTTTTGGCTAATCCATCTACCATGGAGTAGTCGCTGTGTACGCGTAAATGAATAAAACGAGGTTCGGCCATTTTTAATCCTGCTGAAAACTTATTAGCGCGCTGCGGCCAGCACTTCGGCATCCAGCAGCGCGTTGCGCACCGGTGCAAAGCTGCGGCGATGGTGTGGCGTGGCGCCATGCAGCGCCAGTTTTTCCATATGCAGCGCCGTCGGGTAACCCTTGTGCTGAGCGAAGCCATACTGCGGGAACAGAAGATCCAGCTCCGCCATCTCTCTGTCGCGCGTGACTTTGGCGATAATCGACGCCGCGCTGATTTCCGCCACCAGGCTGTCGCCTTTTACTACCGCCTGCGAAGGCATCGGCAGCGCCGGGCAACGGTTGCCGTCGATCAGCACGAAATCCGGCGCGATCGACAACCCCGCCACGGCGCGCTGCATCGCCAGCATGGTAGCATGCAGAATATTCAGCTGGTCAATCTCTTCCGGCTCCGCGCGACCCAGACTCCAGCACAATGCTTTCTCTTTAATTTCGTCGAACAGCGCCAGACGACGCTTCTCTGACAGCTTTTTCGAGTCTGCCAGGCCCACGATGGGTCTTGCCGGATCCAGCATCACCGCCGCGGTCACTACCGCGCCGACCAGCGGGCCGCGGCCCACTTCATCCACGCCAGCGATCAAATTGGCCAGAGGATAGATAAAACTCATTAACATAGCTCCAGTACGGCGGCAGCGGCCTGCTCGTCGGCATTCCAGCGAATCTGCCGGTGCAGATCGGCAAAGGTCGCCAGTAAACGATCGCGAGTTTCGCCCGTCGCCAGCAGCGGTTCCAGCGCGGCAGCCAGCTGCTCCGGCTGGCATTCATCCTGCAGCAGCTCTTTCACCAGCTCGCGTCCGGCCAGCAGATTCGGCAGCGACACATAGTCGGTTTTTACCAGCCGTTTCGCCAGCCAGAAGGTAAAGGGTTTCATGCGATAGCCCACCACCATCGGGCATTTCGCCAGCATGCACTCCAGCGCTGCCGTACCGGATGCCAGCAGCGCCGCGTCGCTGGCGACCATCGCGGTTCGCCCCTGGCCATCCAGCAGATGCATTGGTAAATCAGGCGCCACTTCAGCCTTGATCTTCTCAAACTGCTCGCGGCGGCGCGGGTTGACCAGCGGCACTACGATTTCAAGCGCGGGCCATTTTTTGCGCAGCAGCATCGCGGTTTTTAAAAAGTCCGCGCTGAGCATCTCTACTTCCGCGTTGCGGCTGCCCGGCAGCAGCGCCAGACAGGGCACGTCGTCCGCAATGCCCAGCGCCTGCCGCGCCGCGCGCTTGTCCGGCTCGATCGGCATCGCGTCGGCCATTGTATGACCAATAAAGCGGCAGGGAACGTTATAGCGATCGTAGAAGGCTTTTTCAAAGGGTAAAAACGCCAGCACCAGATCGGTCGAGCGGCCTATCTTGAAGACGCGCTTCTGCCGCCACGCCCAGACAGAAGGACTGACATAATGAATAGTGCGGATGCCGCGCTGTTTCAGGCGCCCTTCCAGCGTGATATTAAAATCCGGTGCATCAATGCCGACAAAGACATCAGGCCTGAGCTCGGTAAAGCGCTGCGTTAAATCGCGGCGGATCTTCAACAGACGCGGCAGGCGCTCCAGCACCTCAACCACGCCCATCACCGCCAGCTCTTCCATCTCGTACCAGGCTTCGCAGCCTTCGGCCTGCATCAGCGGCCCGGCGACGCCGACAAAGCGCGTATCGGGATGCTTCTCTTTTAGCGCGCGGATTAGGCCGGCACCAAGAATATCGCCGGAGGTTTCTCCGGCGACCAGGGCTATCGTTAATGGCTGAGGCATGGGTTAACGGATCAGACCCCGGGTAGAGCGGGTAAAGAAATCGGAGAACGGCTGCACTTCAGGATGCTCGCGGGCGATGTCGGCGATCTCCAGCTTCGCTTCATCCAGCGTCTTACCGCTGCGATAGAGCACCTTGTAGGCGTTGCGAATAGCGTGCAGCGCCTCTTTGCTAAAGCCTCGGCGCTGCAAACCCACCAGATTGATGCCGAACGGCGTGGCGTGGTTGCCCTGGGCGATAACAAACGGCGGTACGTCCTGAGCGACGCCGGAGCAGCCGCCGACCATCACATGCGCGCCGATAATGCAGAATTGATGAACGGCTGTCATCCCGCCAATAATAGCGAAATCATCCACGGTTACGTGGCCGCCCAGCGTAGCGTTATTGGCCATAATGCAGCGGTCGCCGATGACGCAGTCGTGCGCGATGTGCGCATTGACCATCAGCAGGTTATCGCTGCCGACCTTAGTCAGACCGTCCGCCTGCGAGGTGCCGCGGTGAATGGTGACGCTTTCGCGGATGCTGTTGCGATCGCCAACTTCAACGCGGGTAGGTTCACCGGCATACTTCAGATCCTGATTGGCTTCACCAATGGTCGCAAACTGGTAAATGGTGTTGTCTTTACCAATTTTCGTGTGGCCATTGATAACCACGTGTGATTTCAGCACGGTGCCTTCGCCGATCTCAACGTTCGGGCCAACAACGCAGAACGGGCCGATATGCACGCGAGCGCCAATGACGGCGCCCTCTTCAATCACGGAACTGGGGTGGATAACAGCAGTTTCATCAATCACGAATTACGCCTCCCGGCTGCGGGCACACATCATGGTTGCTTCGCAGACAATTTTACCGTCAACGGTCGCTACGCCCTTGAAGCGGGTCAGACCACGGCGGGTTTTCTCGAAGGTGACTTCCATAATCATCTGGTCGCCCGGCACGACCGGACGCTTGAAGCGCGCTTCATCGATGCCGGCGAAATAGTACAGCTCGCCTGGCTCCAGTTTGCCCACGCTTTTAAACGCCAGAATACCGGTCGCCTGCGCCATAGCTTCTAAAATCAGCACGCCTGGGAAAATCGGTTTACCAGGGAAATGGCCCTGGAAAAACGGTTCGTTGACCGATACGTTTTTTACCGCACGCAGAAACTTGTGTTCTTCGAATTCAAGTACGCGATCGACCAGCAGAAACGGATAGCGGTGCGGCAGCAGTTCAATAATCTCTTCAATTTTCAGAGTATGAGTTTCAGTAGTCAAAATACTCTTCCTGTCCTAAAAATTCTGATGGCATCAATAACACGGCCTGCAACGAAAAAGTCGTCCGCAGGCCGCAAATCAGTTTCCGTGCTCCAGCCTTCCATGCCTGGCATTCTTTTTATATTTCACCGCATGCGGTGGAATAGCGAAGGCTGGTTAACCAGACGCTTAGTCCGCGCTAATTTTACGCTCGATGGCTTTTAAGCGCTTGCTCATTTCATCAATGTTCATTACCAGCGCGGCGGTTTTACGCCAGTTTTTATTCGGTTGCAGCGGGATCCCGGACGAGTATACCCCAGGTTGCGTGATTGGTCGCATGACCATTCCCATTCCCGTGACCGTTACTTTGTCACAAATTTCCATATGGCCGTTGATTACGCTGGCGCCGCCGATCATGCAGTAGCGGCCGATTTTCAGGCTGCCCGCCATAATCACGCCGCCTGCCACCGCGGTATTGTCGCCAATCACCACGTTGTGTGCAATCTGGCACTGGTTGTCAATGATAACACCATTCCCGATCTGAGTGTTATCCAACGCGCCACGATCGATAGTGGTACAGGCGCCGATTTCCACGCGATCGCCAATAATCACCGTGCCAAGCTGGGGAATTTTCACCCAGTTGCCGCGATCGTTGGCGTAGCCAAAGCCGTCCGCGCCAATCACGGTGCCGGACTGAATCAGGCAGCTTTCACCGATCTGCACTTCGTGATAGACGGAAACATTGGCCCACAGGCGCGTGCCTGCGCCAATACGGGCGTTTTTACCTACAAAGCAGCCGGCGCCGATAATCGCGTTATCGCCCAGCTCGACGCCGGATTCAATAACGGCGTTCGCGCCGACGGAAACATTCTTGCCCAGCTTCGCCGTTGCATCAATGACCGCGCTCGGCGCGATATTCGTGGCGGGCTGAGGCGTGGTATCCAGAATTTGCGCCATACGCGCGTAGGTCAGGTAAGGATCTTTCACCACCAGAGCCGCACTCTGGCAATACTCTACATCCGCAGCCTGCAGCACGACGGCGGAAGCCTGGCAGAGAGCCAGCTGCTCGCGATAGCGGCTGTTGGCAAGAAAGGTGATTTGACCGGATTGGGCGGATTGCATAGAAGCAATGCCGGAGATGACGATATCGCCATCTCCGTGCAAATCTGCATCCAACTGCTGGGCTAAATCAGCCAGTCGAATTGAAGACATTGATTATTTAACCTGTTTCAGAACATCGGCAGTGATGTCTTTGGATGAGCTGGCGTAAGCTACAGCGTTGGCGTCAACCACGACGTCATAACCTTCATCAGCCGCCACTTTTTTCACTGCGTCCTGGATACGGCTCAGGATTTTGTTGCGCTCTTCAGCCTGACGACGACGGTTGTCCTGCTCGAAAGCCTGGGCTTTGCTGGAGAAAGTTTCGCGCTGCGCCATGACGTCTTTTTCCAGACGGCTGCGCTCGCTCGCTTTCATGGTAGAACCATCACGCTGCAGACGCTGCATTTTGGTTTGCAGATCGCGCTCCATACCCTGCAGCTCAGTCGCACGGCCTTTAAACTCGTTCTCGAGCTGTTTCGCAACTGTCGCACGCGCCGGTAACTGTTGGAAAATGCTGGAAACGTTTACCACTGCGATTTTGTCAGCGGCCTGAACGCCGGCGGAAGCCGCCAGAGCAAGGGAAAGGCCTGCGGCACATAACAACTTTTTCACTATAAACTCCTTACCATCAACGTTTGTGTCAGGGACACAGGTGTTGCGCGTTAAGGCAGCTCAGGGCTGCCAGTGAACGGCGCGATACTCGCGGTACACTACCGCGAGCGATGAGAAAAGCCGGACTGCGCTTTTCTCAAAGTTTGCAAGCTTACCAGGTTTTACCAATATTGAACTGGAACTGCTCGGCTTTATCCCCATCATATTTCTTGAATGGCTGGGCATAAGAGAAGACCAGCGGCCCCAGCGGCGACATCCACTGCAGCGCCAGACCGGCCGACATACGGATATTGCCCGGATCGCTATAGTCAGGAATACCTGCCGCGCGCGTCTCCGCGGTATTTTCCCAGGCAGTATCCCACACGGTACCGGCATCCACGAACAGCGAGGTACGCACGGAATTGGCGTATTTTTCGCTGAGGAACGGCGTTGGGGTAATCAGCTCGGCGCTGGCTGTCGCCATCGCGTTGCCGCCCACGGCGTCGTTGGAGTCACACATCGTGCCCGTAGAACAGTTGCTTGAACCGTTGTTGTAGTAAGCCGCTTTCGGACCGATGGTGTTCGAGCGGAAACCACGTACGGTGCTGGAGCCGCCGGCGTAAAAGTTCTCGTAGAACGGCAGCTCTTTGCCGTTCAGGCCGTCGCCGTAGCCTACGCGGCCACGACCCAACAGCACCCAGGTACGATCCTGATTCAGCGGCAGATATTGCTGGGTATCCAGCGTCGCTTTATAGAAGGCGTTATCCGAACCCGGAATAGTGACCTTGCCGTTCAGGTTGGTGCGGTTACCCGAAGTCGGGAAGAAGCCGCGGTCCAGCGTGTTGTATGTCCAACCGTAGTTAAACGTGAAGTCATCGGCTGAGTAATCCGCATCGCTGTTGATGCTCGGATCCTGGCCTACGGAGCGCAGATAGCGGAACATCGCAACCTGCGGCTGCATATTGGACAGATCGTTATGCACATAGCCGAGGCCCACGCGCAGCGTGTTGTTCTCGTTAACCGGGAAGCCCAGCGTGCCGTCCAGACCATAACTTCTGTTGGTATAGTCGGAAAGATCCGCATCGTCCGCTTTAAAGTCGTTGTAGAAGACGCGGCCGCCCAGGCTGACGCCATCAACCGTAAAGTACGGATCGGTCAGAGAGAATTCCGCATAGGTCTGGTAATCGTTTTTGGTACCGCTGATACCAACGGTGTTACCTGTGCCCAGCCAGTTATCCTGAGTAACGCCGACCTGGAAGCTGACGCCGCTCTCGGTGCCGTAGCCCACGCCGAAGTTAAAGGTACCGGTGTTGCGTTCTTTAACCTTGTAGACCACGTCTACCTGATCGGGCGCACCCGGTACGCGCTGGGTATCGGTTTCCACCGTTTCAAAATAGCCGGTACGGTTCAGGCGCTCTTTGCCCTGCTCCACCAGATCGCTGCCCAGCCAGGCGCCTTCCATCTGGCGCATTTCGCGACGCAGAACGGAATCTTTCGAGGTGTCGTTGCCTTCGAAACGCACTTTGCGCACGTAGTAGCGGTTGCCCGCGTCCACGTTGACGTGCAGCTTGACGGTTTTATCCGCATCGTTGATTTCCGGCTGGGTCATCACGCGTGGATAGGCATAGCCGTAGCGACCGAACATCTTTTTGATGTCGTCTTCCATGCGGGTGACTTTGGCGCCGTTATAGAGTTCGCCCGGCTCGATTTTGGTCAGGGATTCGACTTCCGCCGAGTGCCCGGCCATGCTGCCGTTAACCACCACGCCGGAAAGCTTGTACTGATCGCCTTCGGTAATGTTGATGGTAATGTAGATACCTTTTTTATCCGGCGTCAGGCTGACCTGCGTCGAATCGATATTAAAACGCGCATAGCCGCGATCCAGATAGAAGCTGCGCAGCGTTTCTAAGTCGCCCGCCAGTTTCTGCTTCTGATATTTACGGTCGCCGACCAGGTTCCACCACGGCACTTCGTCACGCAGCTGGAAGCGGGAGATCAGTTCATCCGAGCTGAAGGCTTTGTTGCCGACCACGTTAATCTGCTGAATTTTCGCGGAAACGCCTTCGGTAAAGACCAGCTTCAGATCGACGCGGTTACGCGGCAGCGGCGTGACCACGGCTTTTACGCTGGCGCTATATTTACCGACGCTGTAGTAGAAGTCCTCCAGCCCTTTCTCGATGGACGAGATGGTGGTGCGGTCAAGGGCTTCGCCCACGCGCACGCCGGAGGCTTCAAGGTTCTGCTTGAGCATGTCATCTTTCACCGCCTTGTTGCCGGAGAAGGTGATGCTGGCAATGGTTGGGCGCTCTTTCACCTGAACGATCAGCGTGTTGCCGTCGCGCAGTACCTGAACATCTTCGAAGTTCCCGGTCGCAAAAAGAGCGCGGATGGTATTACTGATATCATCATCGGAGACGGTATCTCCAACGCGGACAGGCATACTAAGCAATGCCGCCCCGACGGCGACTCGCTGCAGCCCCTCGAAATGGATATCCTTCACCACGAAGCCGTCAGCCGCGTATACGGTGGCGCTGCTAAACAGCAGCGACGCTATGAGCAACTTTTTCATCGCCATCGTTGTTATGCATTCTTCCTAACTGGTTCTCGCATCGAACAGGCTTGCCTGTCAGAGACGCGAGAAATCATTGAATAGTGCAAGCCCCATTAACAGCACCAGCAAAACCGAGCCAATGCGATAACTGAAGTCCTGAACTCGCTCAGACACCGGCCCACCTTTGATCTTTTCGATCGCCAGAAACAGCAAGTGCCCACCATCTAATACCGGCAAGGGGAACAGATTGATAATCCCGAGGTTCACGCTGATCAGCGCAAGAAACATCAGGTAATAAATCAAGCCATATTCCGCCGACATCCCAGCACCCTGGGCGATCGAAATCGGCCCGCTGAGATTGTTCAACTTCACTTCGCCAACAATCAGCTTGCCCAGCATCGTCACCGTCAGCTTCATCAGCTGCCAGGTTTTCGCGCCGGCTTCGCCAACGGCCGCAAACGGCCCATACTGGCGTACCGTTTTATATTCATCCGGCAGTGGAATAATGCGCGGGACCACGCCTGCGAATCCTTCCGCTCCGTTGCCGGGCTTCACATCTGGCGTCAGCGTCAGGGAAACAGACGCGCCCTGTCGCTCAACTTCTACCGCCAGCGGTTTACCCGGGTTTTCGCGAACCTCGGCAACAAATTGCTGCCACTGGTTTAACGGCTGACCCCCGACTTTAACGATCCTGTCGCCCGCTTGCAAACCTGCTCTGGCCGCTGCCGAGCCGGTTTGTATCTCCGCCAGCACGGTTTCCACCTGCGGGCCACGAGGGCGAATGCCCAGCGAAGCGACCGGATCTTCTCTGTCTGGCGCAAAATGCCAGTCACGTAAATCGAGCCGAACGTCCCGAACCTGGTCGGTACCAAAAGGCGCCACGCTTAGTGTAGTCTGCTGGTCGCCAATTTTGGCCACCAGCGCCATACGTACAGCTTCCCAGTCAGGCGTTTCGATACCGTCAACGGCCTTAAGTTCCATTCCCGGCGCAATTTGCGCTTCAGCAGCCTGCGAACCGCTTACTATTTCGCCAACCACTGGCCGAACGCCAGGCACGCCGATAATAAAAACCAGCCAGTAAGCGAAGACGGCAAACAAAAAGTTCGCCAGCGGGCCAGCGCTGATAATGGCGGCACGCTGCGCTACGGTTTTGTTGTTAAAGGAGAGATGGCGGAGTTCTGGCGGCACGCTCTCAACGCGTTCGTCGAGCATTTTGACATAGCCGCCAAGCGGGATAAGCGCGATGACATACTCGGTGCCCTGGCTGTCGCGACGTCGCCATAGCGCTTTGCCAAAGCCGATAGAAAACCGTTCGACTTTGACGCCGCAGCGGTGCGCTACCCAGAAATGGCCGAATTCGTGCACGGTAATCAATATGCCCAGCGCAACGATAAAGGCCCCGAGGCTCCAGAGTATACTCAACATAACGTCCCTTATAACGTGCCGAAAGCCAGCAGCAGCAGACAGGCAAACACCGGCACCGCCGCCGTCAGGCTGTCAATACGATCCAGAATGCCGCCGTGGCCGGGAATAAGCTGTCCGCTGTCTTTGATCCCGGCTTCACGCTTAAACATACTTTCAGTCAGATCGCCCAGCACCGACGCCAGCGTGGCGACGATGGAGCAGGTCAACAGCGCTGCTGGCGATACGCTCAGTGGCGCCCAAAGGCCAAACAGCCAGGCGATGACGGCCGCAGTAAGCAGACCGCCGAAAAAACCTTCCCAGGTTTTGCCAGGAGAAACCTTCGGCGCCAGCTTGTGTTTGCCAAACAGGCGGCCAAACATATAGGCACCGGAATCTGCCCCCCACACCAGAAACATCACGTAGAGCAGCCACCAGGCACCGGCGAAGGGATCCGTGTCGTAATGATACTGACGCAGCGCCACCATGCCCCAGAAAAAGGGCACTATGGTCAGAATACCAAACAGCAGGCGCAGGACACGGGACTTGCGCCACAGCGCCGCCGAGCCGGGATAGGTCAGCACCAGCAGCAGCGCGACAATCCACCAGCCGAGCGCCGTCCAGAGCGAACCTGCGATCTGAGGAAGATGAACGGAATGGGGATAAGCAGGCAGCGTGAGCGTCATCACGGCGAGCAGCAGCCCGCACAGGACGGCGAGCCAGACGCGTTGGGAGCGTGAAGCGAGGCCAGCGAACTGTCCCCACTCCCATGCCGCCAGCATACAGACGGCCAGCGTGACGATAGCGAAGCCAGGAGGCGGCAGCAGAAACAGCGCCGCAATCACAATCGGAATAAGTATCAACGCGGTAATCAGGCGTGACTTCAGCAAGGATTACCCCCAGTGCGCTCAGGCGCCGCCGGGTGCTGCGCCGCCAAAGCGACGCTCTCGTTGTGCAAACGCATTCAGTGCACCTTCAAAAACTTGTTCATCAAAATCAGGCCAGAGAACATCGGTGAAAAAGAACTCCGCATAGGCGACCTGCCACAGCAAAAAGTTACTGATTCGATGCTCTCCCCCTGTCCTTATTACCAGATCCACCGGCGCCAGATCGTTGAGACAAAGGTGCCGGGCGAGAGTTTCCTCTTCGATTTGGTCCGGACGCACCAGACCTTCCTGCACCTGCTCCGCAATTTTCCTGACGCTATGAATAATATCCCAACGTCCGCCATAATTCGCGGCAATGTTCAGGGTAAGTCCATTATTTTGCTGAGTCAGTTCTTCGGCGCGCCGGATACGCTCCTGCAAACGCGCGTTAAATCGGCTCGTATCGCCAATAATCCGCAGGCGTACGTTATGTTTATGGAGGCTTTTCACCTCGCTGTCCAGTGCCCAGACGAACAGCTCCATCAGCGCCATAACCTCCTGCGGAGGACGGTTCCAGTTTTCACTGCTGAAGGCGTACAGGGTCAATGCGTCCAGCTTGTTGCTGACGGCAAAACTTACCGCGCGGCGCACGGACTTCACGCCCGCCTTATGGCCGGTAATCCGCATTTTCCCCTGGTTTTTGGCCCAACGGCCATTGCCATCCATAATAATGGCCACGTGGCGGGGATATTCTCCCGGCTGGTCATCGGTTTTTATTTGCTTTTCGGACGACATAACGCGTAATTATTTCCTTTAATCAGAAATACGACGGTTTCTGAAATAGTTTGCCCGCCTGGCTAAAAGCCTGTCGCAGCGACGGCCGATAATCGCTCTCAGAACGGGCGCAGATTGTATCACCTCCAACCCTGCCCCACAAACGCACGCTGTTTAGCCCGCCGCGGCAAAGCGTGTCAGGCTGGCTTTCGCCGCCTCGCGCGCGCGCCTGTCGATATCCAGCACCGCTTCCACGCTTTCCGGCTCACGGCAGGAGAGCGTTTCTAAAACGTGCATATTCACGCTCGCAATGTCGGTAAAGCGAATTTGCGCGGCGAGAAAGGCGGCGACGGCGATCTCATTGGCGGCGTTCAGCGCCGTAGTGGCGGCCTGCCCTGCTTTACAGGCGTCGATGGCCAGCTTCAGGCAAGGGTAGCGAGCGTAGTCGGGCTCGGCAAAAGTCATGGCGCCCATGCGGGCAAAATCCAGCGGCTTCGCGCCTGAGTGCACGCGCTGCGGCCAGGCCATAACATGAGCGATCGGCGTGCGCATATCCGGCGACCCCAACTGCGCCAGTACGCTGCCGTCACGGTAGCGCACCATCGAGTGGATCACCGACTGCGGGTGCAGGATCACTTCCATCTGCGCGTCGGTAGCGTTAAACAGCCAGCGAGCTTCAATATATTCCAAACCTTTATTCATCATGGTGGCCGAGTCGACGGAGATTTTTCGCCCCATCGTCCAGTTCGGATGCGCGCAGGCCTGGTCTGGCGTCATCTGCGCCAGGTCTGCCAGCGGCGTTTCGCGAAAAGGGCCACCCGATCCCGTAAGAATAATGCTGTCGATGCCATTATCCTGCAGGGAAGCGTATCCTAACTGGCGCTGGAGGGAAGCGGGCAAACTCTGAAAAATGGCATTATGCTCGCTGTCGACCGGCAGAAGCTGCGCTTTAAATTCGCTGACCGCCTCCAGAAAAAGCTGGCCGCAGGTCACCAGCGACTCTTTGTTGGCCAGCAGCACGGCTTTACCAGCGCGGATCGCCGCCAGCGTCGGCAGCAGTCCCGCCGCGCCGACAATCGCCGCCATCACCTGATCCACCTCGTCCAGCGCGGCCAGGTCGCAGGCCGCCTGCTCGCCCCACAGCACCTCTGTCGCCACGTTCAGCTCTTTCAGCCGCAGTCGCAGCGCGCTGGCGGAAGCTTCATCCGCCATTGCCGCGTAAGCGGGCCGAAAAGCGAGACACTGCTCGATCATCAGCCCGACGTTACGTCCGGCCACCAGCGCCTTAACGGCGAACAGGTCGGGATTCGCTTTGATAACGGCCAGCGTGCTGGTGCCGATTGAACCGGTGGAACCGAGAATGGTCAGTTGCTTCATGAAAGTGCTCTGTGTAGTGACCGGACGAGCGGCTCGCCAGGTAAAGGATTAAACGCAAAACGCCGTAAGACTGCCATCCGGAGACGGCAATCTGTACGGCGTTAAGTCACGGCGCGGATCGACTCAGAAGTCCATCAGCTCCGCTTCTTTTTCTGCCAGCGCGGCATCAACTTTCTTGATAAAAAGGTCGGTCATTTTCTGGATATCATCCTGTGAACGACGCTCTTCATCTTCGCTGATCTCTTTGTCTTTCAGCAGCGCTTTTACCTTATCGTTGGCGTCACGGCGAACGTTACGCACGGAGACGCGACCCTGCTCGGCTTCGCCGCGCACGATTTTGATCAGGTCTTTACGACGCTCTTCCGTCAGCGCCGGCAGCGGCACGCGAATATCGCTGCCCGCCGAACTTGGGTTCAGACCCAGGTCGGACGCCATAATCGCTTTTTCAACGGCCGCGCTGATAGAGCGATCGAACACGTTGATTTTCAGCGTGCGGGAGTCTTCAACCGTTACGCTTGCCAGCTGACGCAGCGGCGTGGCGGAGCCGTAATAATCGACCATGATGCCGTCAAGAATGCTTGGCGAGGCGCGGCCGGTACGGATTTTGCTGATATGGTTTTTAAATGCTTCCAGGCACTTTTCCATGCGCGTTTCAGCATCTTTTCTGATTTCGTTAATCACGTTGTAACCCTTGAATTCTGGTTAACCTGACAGGCTAAGCCTGTTAGCTATCTGTTAGCGTGCGTAACGCACTACAAAGGCTGAATATACCTTATTTTACGCCCTAACGGATCTTATTGCGTAATCAGGGTGCCTTCTTTTTCACCCATCACTACGCGGCGCAGCGCGCCTGGCTTGTTCATATTGAACACGCGGATCGGCAGTTTATGATCGCGGGCCAGCGTAAAGGCGGCCAGATCCATCACTTTCAGTTCACGATCCAGCACTTCGGTATAGCTCAGCTGATCGTACAGCGTGGCGTCCGGATTTTTTACCGGATCTTCTGAGTAGACGCCATCCACTTTGGTCGCCTTGAGCACCACGTCCGCTTCGATTTCGATACCGCGCAGGCAGGCCGCTGAATCTGTGGTGAAGAACGGGTTGCCGGTACCGGCGGAGAAGATCACCACGCGGTTATTGCGCAGCAGGCTGATCGCTTCTGCCCAGCTGTAGTTGTCGCAGACGCCGTTCAGCGGAATAGCCGACATCAGGCGAGCGTTGACGTAGGCGCGATGCAGCGCGTCACGCATCGCCAGACCGTTCATCACGGTCGCCAGCATACCCATATGGTCGCCCACGACGCGGTTCATGCCGGCCTGCGCTAGTCCTGCGCCGCGGAACAGGTTACCGCCGCCGATAACCACGCCAACCTGAATACCCAGCTCGACCAGTTCCTTTACTTCCTGAGCCATACGATCCAGCACGCTGGCGTCGATACCGAAGCCTTCCGCGCCTTGCAGAGCTTCGCCGCTCAGTTTCAGCAGGATACGTTGATAAACAGGTTTTGCATTGGTCGCCATGGTTTTTTTCCTGGAAGCTATAGAAGATTTAAATCTGCGCTATCATCCCGCGTACGTTAGGAAAATACTATTGGGATGAGACTGAAAATTGCCGGATTCGGCGGATAAAAAAGAACCGCCGGATGGCGGTTCTGGTCAATCGATTAAGACTGTTTGGACATCGCTGCAACTTCTGCTGCGAAATCGGTTTCAGCTTTCTCGATACCTTCGCCCACTTCGAAGCGGATGAAGTTAACAACGTCAGCGCCCTGCTCTTTCAGCAGCTGGCCAACGGTTTTAGACGGGTCGATAACGAAAGGCTGACCGGTCAGAGAAACTTCGCCGGTGAATTTCTTCATGCGGCCTTCAACCATTTTCTCTGCGATTTCTTTCGGCTTGCCGGACTGCATAGCGATGTCCAGCTGAACCTGGTACTCTTTCTCAACCACTTCAGCAGAAACGTCTTCTGGCTTAACGAATTCTGGCTTGCTTGCGGCAACGTGCATCGCCAGCTGCTTAACCAGCTCTTCGTTAGCGCCGGTAGCGGCGATCAGTACGCCGATACGTGCGCCGTGCAGGTAGCTGCCCAGCACATCGCCTTCCAGGGAAGCAACGCGACGAATGTTGATGTTCTCACCGATTTTAGCAACCAGCGCCACGCGCTCTTCTTCGAATTGCGCTTTCAGTACTTCAACGTCGGTGATTTTGCCGGCAACAGCCGCATCCAGCACCTTGTCAGCGAACGCCTGGAAACCGCTGTCTTTAGCAACGAAGTCGGTCTGGCAGTTAACTTCCAGGATCACACCGTAGTTGCCTTCGATTTTGGTTTTGATCACGCCGTCAGCAGCCACGTTGCCTGCTTTTTTCGCCGCTTTGATCGCGCCAGATTTACGCATGTTCTCGATCGCCAGCTCGATGTCGCCGCTAGCTTCGGTCAGCGCTTTTTTACAATCCATCATGCCAGCGCCAGTGCGCTCGCGCAGTTCTTTTACCAGAGCAGCAGTAATTTCAGCCATTCTCGAATCCTCGGTTAGCTCAGCACCCGCCCGGTTCGCCGTTTGACGCCACGACAGGTGCCTGTTCGCGGGAGAAATATTGCCCTGCCGATGAATAACCAGCAGCAAAGCGAATTCAAAATAAAGGGGCCAATTAAGGCCCCTTACAGATTAACATCTGATTTTACCCTGACGGGTATAAGGGCTCTCTGTGGAGCAGACCTTATTACTCAGTTTCAGCGAAGCTTTCTTCAGCCTGCTGAGCCAGATCCTGAGAGCGACCTTCACGCACGGTGGCGGCAACGGCGTTCAGATACAGGCTTACAGCACGGATTGCATCATCGTTACCTGGGATGATGTAGTCAACGCCGTCTGGATCAGAGTTAGTATCAACGATAGCGAAAACCGGGATGCCCAGGTTGTTAGCTTCTTTGATAGCAATGTGTTCGTGGTCTGCATCAACAACGAACAGCGCGTCCGGCAGGCCGCCCATATCTTTGATACCGCCCAGGCTGTTTTCCAGCTTGGCCAGCTCACGAGCACGCATCAGCGCTTCTTTTTTGGTCAGCTTGTCGAAAGTGCCGTCCTGAGACTGAGTTTCCAGATCTTTCAGGCGCTTGATGGACTGACGAACGGTTTTCCAGTTAGTCAGCATACCGCCTAACCAGCGATGGTTTACGAAGAACTGATCGCAGCTCAGCGCAGACTCTTTTACCGCTTCGCTTGCAGCGCGCTTGGTACCAACCATCAGAATCTTGCCTTTACGGGCAGCGATTTTGTTCAGTTCAGCCAGGGCTTCGTTGAACATTGGTACGGTTTTTTCAAGGTTGATGATGTGAACTTTGTTACGAGCGCCGAAAATGAATGGCTTCATTTTTGGGTTCCAGTAACGGGTCTGGTGACCGAAGTGTACACCAGCCTTGAGCATGTCGCGCATGGAAACAGTTGCCATGATTACCTCTGTAAAT
>Ga0157363_1000114_pt1 | contig 60036 bp, 56 predicted proteins | sample AttsexASBM1_FD_111477 | JGI IMG/M metagenome (GOLD analysis project Ga0157363, IMG submission 111477) | Fungus gardens microbial communities from leaf cutter ant in Ribeirão Preto, State of São Paulo, Brazil - Atta sexdens ASBM1 | ecosystem: Host-associated > Fungi > Mycelium > Unclassified ... | reverse complement strand
TCTACAACATGCCAGTTCGGAACTTGCTGCAACATCTACAGAAAATGGTGCATCCGGGAGGATTCGAACCTCCGACCGCTCGGTTCGTAGCCGAGTACTCTATCCAGCTGAGCTACGGATGCAAATGGCGGTGAGGCGGGGATTCGAACCCCGGATGCAGCTTTTGACCGCATACTCCCTTAGCAGGGGAGCGCCTTCAGCCTCTCGGCCACCTCACCATACGCGCTCTTATCGAGCTGTGCTTCTGAACTTGTTTCTGCTCATCGGCACTGCGTGGCGCACATATTACTTTCTGGGCCTTATAAGTCAAACATATTTTTTCACTCTCGCGTTTGATTGCGCATTTCCCAGCCAAAACGGGTATTTGAAAAGCAAAAAGAGTGATTTATCAACAATAATCGGCCTTATCACGCAAACAAAACGTGGACAGGCCCGAAGAGAAACAGGGAAAGAAACACAAGAAAAGGCGGATAAAGAAGATGAAACCGGTAGCGCCTCGCCAGGACAGCGAGGCGCTGGATCCGTTAGTAACTCGTTTGCTGAGTTTTTTCGGCCTGGATACGCTGATAAATCTCTTCGCGATGAACCGAAACTTCTTTAGGGGCATTCACACCGATGCGAACCTGATTCCCTTTCACTCCCAGCACCGTTACAGTCACCTCATCACCGATCATGAGGGTTTCACCAACTCGACGAGTTAGAATAAGCATTCTTTGCTCCTTGAAAGATTAAAAGAGTCGGGTTAACTGTCGCCCGGCATTATCCATCATATAACGCTAAATGTAGATTATGACAAATGCATAACAAGTGCATCATCACAGTAATACATTCTGCTGATATTTAGTTTAGCCGAAATACACACCATCAACCTGACTTTGTGTTTTTTGCGATTGCACCTGACGGAAAAACGCCGTGGAGCCCTGCTCCACCGCGCTTCCGGGATGCCTTTTTATAGTGTTACAGTTTTGCCGCCACCCAGCTTTCAACACCGGCCAAAGCCCCTGGTAGTGCTTCAGCGTCGGTGCCGCCGGCCTGAGCCATATCCGGACGGCCGCCGCCCTTACCGCCAACCTGCTGGGCTAACTCGCCCACCAGCTCGCCGGCTTTCACGCGATCGGTTACATCTTTGGTAACGCCAGCAATCAGCGACACCTTTCCTTCTGCAACGGTAGCCAGCACGATAACCGCTGACTTCAGCTGATTCTTTAAGTCGTCAACCATAGTGCGCAGCATTTTCGGCTCGACGTTGGTTAACTCGCTGACCAGCAGCTTTACGCCTTTAACATCGATGGCTTTGCTGCTGAGTGAAGCGCTTTCTTGCGCGGCCTGCTGATCTTTCAGCTGCTGCAGCTCTTTTTCCAGCGCGCGAACGTTATCCATCAGGCCGCGCACTTTCTCGTTCAGATTGCTGCTGTTGGCTTTCACCAGCTGCGCGATGTCGTGCAGCTGTTCGCTTTGCGCATAAACCTGCTTCATCGCGCCTTCGCCCGTTACCGCTTCGATACGGCGAATGCCCGCCGCCATACCGGCTTCAGAGGTGATGCGGAACAGACCAATATCGCCCGTGCGGCTGGCGTGTGTACCGCCACACAGTTCGGTAGAGAAATCGCCCATCGTCAGTACGCGGACGCGATCGTCATATTTCTCGCCGAACAGCGCCATCGCCCCCAGCGCTTTGGCCTCTTCCAGCGCCATCACGTTAGTGTCGACAGGCAGATTACGGCGAATCTGTTCGTTAACGATTTCCTCAACCCGGCGGATCTCCTGAGGTTTCATCGCCTCGGTGTGGGAGAAGTCAAAGCGAAGATATTTATCGTTCACCAGCGAGCCTTTCTGCGCCACATGGTGGCCCAGCACCTGACGCAGCGCCGCATGTAAAAGATGGGTTGCGGAGTGGTTCAGGCGAATACGCGCGCGACGCGCTTCATCTACGTGCGCGGCTAAACGATCGCCAACGCGCAGCTGACCAGAGGTCAGTTTGCCGATGTGCCCAATCGCCTGCGCATATTTCTGCGTATCAGTAACGGTAAAGTGCGCGGCATCGTTACGCAGCTCGCCGGTATCGCCTACCTGACCGCCTGATTCGCCATAAAATGGCGTTTCATCCAGCACAAGCACGCCTTCCTGACCCGCTGTAATAGTGTCGGCAGGCTGGCCATCGACATAAATAGCCTTCACGGCGGCGGTGAGCTCCAGGCGGTCGTAGCCTTTGAAGGTGGAAGCTTCGTCAGTGCGAATCACATTGCTGTAGTCCGCGCCAAAGCCGCTGGCTTCGCGAGCGCGCTGACGCTGCTGCTCCATCGCCTTTTCAAATCCAGCTTCGTCAATCTTCAGGTTACGCTCACGGCAGACGTCGGCGGTTAAATCCACCGGGAAGCCAAAGGTATCATACAGACGGAAGACGGTTTCGCCGTCCAGCGTATCGCCCTGCAGCTTGCTCAGCTCCTCGTCCAGCAGCGCCAGACCGCGCTCCAGCGTTTTCGCAAACTGCTCTTCTTCGGTTTTCAGCACCTGCTCCACCAGAGCCTGCTGCTTCGCCAGCTCTTCGCCTGCGGCGCCCATCACTTCAATCAGCGGCGCGACCAGTTTCCAGAAGAAGGTGCCCTGAGCGCCCAGCATATTGCCGTGACGAATTGCGCGACGAATAATACGGCGCAACACGTAGCCACGGTTTTCATTGGATGGCACAACGCCATCGCAAATCAGGAATGCGCACGAGCGAATGTGATCGGCGATGACGCGCAGCGATTTGCTGTCGAGATCGGTAGCGCCGGTAACGCTCGCCACGGCTTTGATCAGCTTCTGGAACAGATCGATTTCGTAGTTGGAATTGACGTGCTGCAGCACGGCGGAGATACGCTCCAGTCCCATGCCGGTGTCAACGGAAGGCTTCGGCAGCGGCAGCATAGTGCCGTCAGGCTGACGGTTAAACTGCATAAAGACGATGTTCCAGATCTCAATAAAGCGATCGCCATCCTCTTCCGGACTTCCCGGTGGGCCGCCCCAGATATGGTCGCCGTGGTCGAAGAAGATTTCGCTGCACGGGCCGCACGGGCCGGTGTCGCCCATCTGCCAGAAGTTGTCAGAGGCGTAAGCGCCGCCTTTATTGTCGCCGATGCGGATAATGCGCTCGCGCGGCACGCCGATTTCATCGGCCCAGATGTTGAAAGCTTCGTCATCGGTTTCATACACGGTGACCCACAGCTTCTCTTTTGGCAGTGCGAACCATTCGGCGCCGGTCAGCAGCTCCCAGGCGAAACCAATCGCTTCACGTTTGAAGTAGTCGCCAAAGCTGAAGTTGCCCAGCATTTCAAAGAAGGTGTGGTGACGGGCGGTATAGCCAACGTTTTCCAGGTCATTATGTTTGCCGCCTGCGCGCACGCAGCGCTGGGAAGTGGTCGCGCGCGAATAGCTACGCTTGTCTTGCCCCAGGAAAACGTCTTTAAACTGGTTCATCCCGGCGTTGGTAAACAGCAACGTCGGATCATTAGTCGGCACGAGGGAGCTACTGGCTACAACCTGATGTCCCTTGCTATGGAAAAAGTCGAGAAACGCCTGGCGAATCTCCGCAGTGCTCTTGCTCATAATTGTCCTGGAATCACGCTAACGAACGTTTCGTGGGTTTGCCTCTGCCCTGAGGCCTGGCAACGCACGAACAAAAAGTGGTGAATAAGATAAATTTTCTTCGGTACGAAGTAAAATCCCATTGGCGTTCAATCATCAAAATTTGAGAAAACCGCGCGGATATCTTCGGAAAAGAAGCCTTTAGTCATTAAATAGCGCTGCACTTTAGCTTTTTCCTTCCATTCAATCGGTAACGGCAGACCGAATTTACGTTCCGCTGCGTCAAACGCCATTTTTTGCCAGTCGATATCCGTTGCGGCCAGCGTCTCATCGATTAGCGGCTTCGCCACGCCTTTCTGCCCCAGCTCCATGCGAATGCGCTGCGGGCCATAGCCTTTACGGCTGCGGCTGGCGACAAAGCGCTCCGCGAAGCGAGCGTCGTCCAGATAGTGGCTTTCATAACACCAGGCGACGACCCGATCGATTTGCTCTGGCGTCACCGGTTCAGGCTCATGCGCTTGATTTTTGGCATACATCGCGGCTCGCTCCGCCGACAGCGAGAGCTTGCGGCGAAACTCCGCTTCGCTGTGATCGCGCATGGCCAGAATGCGCATAGCCCGATCTAACAGGCGAGTAAACTGGCTTCGTTCGGTGGCTTCAGACATCTTGCTCCGGTCAGACGAAAAGTAAGTTCAGGATAAGGGTAGCGAGGAACCGCCAAAGAAACAAAACGGTTTGGCTAATGAAAGAGAAAATCGAGTAAAGCTGGCGCGCACGTTGCGGGCAGCCGGAGTGAATAAAGCCAGCGGCAGAACCTGAGCGTTCGGCTACCGTCACGCTTCAGGGAGCTGAAGCCCGGAAAGAAAAAAGGAGCGGCACAGGGCCACTCCTTTTCAGCATTTTCCGATCTGATGCCCAAACGGGCGACGATCAGAAGTTTTCGTTGGTTTCGCTGGCTTCGTCGGCGTCGTCTTTATCCGCTACGAAGTCTGGCGTGCTGTCCGGGTTGTTCAGCAGCGTGGCGCGCAGTTTGTTTTCGATCTCTGTCGCTATGGCCGGGTTCTCTTTCAGGAAGTTGCCGGCGTTAGCCTTGCCCTGCCCGATTTTGTCGCCGTTATAGCTGTACCATGCGCCCGCTTTCTCAATCAGCTTGTGCTTCACGCCCAGATCGACCAGCTCGCCGAAGACGTTGATGCCTTCGCCATACATGATCTGGAACTCCGCCTGCTTGAACGGCGCTGCGATTTTGTTTTTCACAACCTTCACGCGGGTTTCGCTGCCCACCACTTCGTCGCCTTCTTTAATGGCACCGATGCGGCGGATATCCAGACGTACAGAGGCGTAGAATTTCAGCGCGTTACCGCCGGTAGTGGTTTCCGGGTTACCGAACATCACACCAATTTTCATACGGATCTGGTTGATAAAGATCAGTAGCGTGTTGGACTGCTTCAGGTTACCTGCCAGCTTACGCATCGCCTGGCTCATCATACGTGCCGCCAGGCCCATATGAGAGTCACCGATCTCGCCTTCGATTTCCGCTTTCGGCGTCAGCGCCGCCACGGAGTCGACGATGATCACGTCAACCGCGCCGGAACGCGCCAGCGCGTCACAGATTTCCAGCGCCTGCTCACCGGTGTCCGGCTGAGAACAGAGCAGGTTGTCGATATCCACGCCCAGCTTCTTGGCGTAGACCGGGTCCAACGCGTGCTCAGCATCGATAAAGGCGCAGGTTTTGCCTTTACGCTGGGCGGCGGCGATAACCTGCAGCGTCAGCGTAGTTTTACCGGAAGATTCCGGCCCGTAAATTTCGACGATGCGGCCCATTGGCAGACCGCCCGCGCCAAGCGCGATATCCAGCGAAAGCGAACCGGTAGAGATGGTTTCCACATCCATAGTGCGGTCTTCACCCAGGCGCATGATGGAGCCTTTACCAAATTGCTTTTCAATCTGGCCCAGCGCTGCTGCCAGTGCTTTTTGCTTGTTTTCGTCAATAGCCATTTCCACTCCTAATCACGCGGGGGTAAAGCACGCTTGCGCGGCTTCGTGTCACAATCAATATGGGTGCAATTATACTGTATAGTCATACAGTATCAAGCTTAATTTTTAAGAAAATGGTCACGCAGCATCAACAGCGCATATGCCGTGGCCTGGCGGCGTACCGCTTCACGGTCGCCTGAGAAAATTTTGCGCTGTGCCAGAGGGTTAGCGCCGTCAGCCGCAAAGCCGAACCAGACTGTTCCCACCGGTTTTTCCGCCGTTCCGCCATCCGGGCCGGCGATGCCGCTGACGGCCACGGCATACTGTGCGCGGGCCTGTTTAAGCGCGCCTGTCGCCATCTCTTTCACCACCTGCTCGCTGACCGCGCCAAAGCTTTCCAGCGAGGCGGAAGTCACGCCTACCAGCTCCTGTTTGGCCTCGTTACTGTAGGTGACGAAGCCCCGTTCGAACCACTGCGAGCTTCCGGCGATATCGGTAATAACCTTAGCGATCCAGCCGCCCGTACAGGATTCCGCTGCGGTCACCGTAGCGCGCAGCCGCTGAAGATGTTGCCCGATTTCCTGACTTAACTGACGCAATTCGCTGTCCGTCATGGATGTTCCCTGCCTGCTGGTAATTGAGAAAGAAGATTAGCACTTTTTAGCCAGACGCGGAGAGACAAAGCCGGACTTTGCGAGCCGCTTTCAGAAAACCAGCAGGGAGAAGCGCCGTAGAAACAGCAGATTGCCCGGCAAAGTCCTGCCGGGCAGCGGGATGGCGAAGCTTTCCTCAGCGAGCGTCGCGCACGGCTTCGCCCAGTTGCCAGACGGCCATCGCGTAATGATTGCTGTGGTTATAGCGTGTAATGACGTAGAAGTTAGGTAATCCGTACCAGTACTGATAGTAAGTGCCCATATCAAAGCGCAGCAGGCTGACCTGCTGGTCGTTCTGCAGCGGCACCTGCGGAGATAAACCGGCGGCGGAGAGCTGGGCAGTGGTGTAGCGGGTTTTAAAGCCGCTTTCCAGCTGCGGCGCCTGACCATTGGCCGGTACGGCGACAGTGCCGCCTTTTACCCAACCGTGCGCGCTGAAGTAGTGCGCAACGCTGCCTATCGCGTCAACCGGATCCCAAAGATTGATATGGCCATCGCCGTTGAAATCCACGGCATATTGCTTAAAGGCGGAAGGCATAAACTGTCCATAGCCCATCGCTCCCGCGAAGGAGCCGCGCAAATCCAGCGGATCGTCGTTTTCTTCCTTCGCCATCAGCAGGAAGGTTTCGAGTTCGCCGCTGAAGTAGTCGGCCCGGCGAGGATAGGCGAAAGCCAGGGTCGCCAGCGCATCTATAATGCGGGTTTTGCCCATAACGCGTCCCCAGCGGGTTTCGACGCCGATAATACCGACGATAATTTCCGGCGGCACGCCATAAACCTGCCAGGCGCGATCCAGCGCGTCCTGATACTGGTTCCAGAACTGTACGCCGTTCTGCACGTTATCCGGCACGATAAATTTTTTGCGGTAGCGGATCCAGGCCCCGTTTGGCCCGGACGGCGGCTGATAGGAAGGCGCCTGACGATCCATCAGCCGCAGCACCCAGTCCAGGCGCTTCGCCTGCGCCAGTACGTTATGCAGCTGCTGGCGGTTGAAGCCGTGCTCGCGCACCATCTTATCGATAAAAGCTTCAGCCGTTGGGCTGTTAGCGAAATCGCCGTCCAGCGGCGCGACGTTATGCTCGGGATCCAATAAAAAACTGTTGTTCCCGCGAAAGGGGTTGCCGTGAGGTTCAGGCGCGGGCGCTTTAGAGCTACAGGCGGAAAGCAGCAGCAGCGCGGGCAAAAATGTGGCCAGATAACGCATTGAATATCCAGAGTGTGGAACGGAAAAGTAGCCTTCATGTTAGAACATCGCTCGCGATCCTGAAAACAGATGTTATGTAAATCCCGCCGCTTTTTTTGTTTTTCTTTTGCCCTGCCGCGCGGCGGCGTAAACTCGTTGACACCACAAAAATAAAACGCTATTTCATTTATTGAAAAATGGCTTTTTATCAATCAGGAGGAGCGATGAGCAAACAGGCTGCGGTGCTGCTGGCGCCGGGATTTGAAGAAGCGGAAGCTTTTGTCATTATCGATATACTAAACCGCCTGCACGTTAAGGTGACGACGGTTGCCTGTCACAGCGTGCGCGAGGTACCAAGCTATCATGCCGTACCTGTAGTGGCCGACGTGCTGCTGGAAGGTCTGGATTGGGAATTCGACGCCGTAGTCATCCCCGGCGGCCCCGAAGGTACCGTTAATCTGGCGGCCAATCCGCTGGTCACGGAATTTATTCGTCGCCACGACGAAGCGGGCAAACTGATTGCGCCGATCTGCTCTGCCGCCGCCCGCGTGCTGGGCGGTAATCATCTACTGAAAGGTCGCCGCTATACCTGTTCGGGCGATCTTTATAAAGCCGTTACCGATGGCGTTTACAGCGCGGAAGAGGTGGTGGAAGACGGCAATCTGATTAGCGGCAAAGGACTGGGCAAAAGCTTTGAATTCGCCTTCCAGCTGGCGTGGCGCCTGACCGGCGATACCGAGACCGCCGATTTCCAGGCCGATCATATCTATTTTGACCACTGGCGCTCTTACAGCGGCATCAACGCCGACTAATACCCTTGTCGGCAGCACATCCTTGCCTGCCGACAACGCTTACAGTGCCACCAGCGAATCCCGCCCGATAGCCGCCACGGATTTCGCGCCGGTCAGCGTCATCGCCACGCGCATCTCTTTTTCCATCAGCGACAGCAGATTCTCCACGCCCGCCTGACCCGCCGCCGCCAGCGCATAGACAAAAGCTCTGCCCAGCTGCACGCTGTCGGCGCCCAGCGCGATCATGCGCACCACGTCCAGCCCGGTTCGAATGCCGGAATCCGCCAGAATTTTGATGTCGCCTTTTACCGCGTCGGCAATCGCGGGCAGCGCACGCGCCGTCGACAGCACGCCATCCAGCTGGCGGCCGCCGTGATTGGACACCACAATACCGTCCGCGCCGAAGCTGACGGCGTCCTTCGCATCCTGCGGATCCAGAATACCTTTGATAATCATCGGCCCCTGCCAGAACTCGCGGATCCACTCCAGATCTTTCCACGAAATCGACGGGTCGAAGTTAGCGCCCAGCCAGCCAATATAATCTTCCAGCGTGGTGGGATGACCGCGATAGGCTGAAACGTTGCCCAAATCATGCGGCTTGCCGTTAAGCCCGACGTCCCAGGCCCACTGAGGATGAAGAACAGCCTGCAACATCCGGCGCGCGGCCGCGTTCGGCCCGCTCATACCGGAATGCGCGTCGCGATAGCGCGCGCCGGGAACCGGCATATCCACGGTGAACACCAGCGTTTTCACGCCTGCCGCTTTGGCGCGTTCCAGCGCGTTGCGCATAAAGCCGCGATCTTTCAACACGTAAAGCTGAAACCACATCGGACGCGAGATTGCGGGTGCGACTTCCTCGATAGGACAGACGGAAACGGTAGAGAGCGTGAAAGGAATACCTTTTGCCGCCGCCGCGCGCGCTGCCTGCACTTCGCCGCGCCGCGCGTACATGCCGGTCAAGCCGACCGGTGCAAGGATTACCGGCATCGCCAGCTTTTCATCAAACAGCGTGGTTTCCAGACTCAGCTCGGACATATTGTTCAGCACGCGCTGGCGCAGCGCGATATCAGCTAAATCGGCGGTGTTGCGTTTAAGCGTGTGCTCGCTATAGGCGCCGCCATCAATATAGTGATAAAGAAAAGGCGGCAGCCTGCGCCGCGCCGCCGCCCGATAATCTGTTGATGCCGAAATGATCATTTGCGCTCCTGCCTTGTTAAAATGTCCGGTTTTATTGCCGGGCAAAGTCAACGAGCCGCAACAGCGGCTCGTAAGTAGTGGCAGTGTAGCCAGGAAGCGCAGCGGATACGCAGCGCGATATCTCAACAAAGCATTAACAATTAAGCTATCGCCATTTTTGCAAAAAGTCGCCTCTAGCGCCGGTTGCGCACCAGCTGATAGCGACGCGTCAGATATTCCAGCGGCACGCTCCAGATATGTACCAGGCGGCAGAAAGGAAACAGCAGAAACAGCGTCATGCCCAGCACCATATGGACGCGGTAAATCAGCGCGACGCCTTCCAGATGCGCAGATGCGCCGCCGTGGAAACTCACTATCGCCTGCGCCCAGGCCACCAGCTTCATCATCTCGCTGCCGTCCATATGCTGGGCGGAGAAAGGAATGGTCAGCACGCCCAGCGCGGCCTGCGCTACCAGCAGCGTCAGGATCAGGATATCGCCCGTGCTGCTGGTGGCTCTGACGCGCGGATTAAGCAGACGACGCTTCAGCAGCAGGCCGCCGCCCACCAGGGTCATCAGACCGCAGACGCCGCCCGCCACCATCGCCAGCTTTTGCTTGGTCGCGATCGGCAGAAAAGCCTCATACATCCAGTGCGGCGTCAGCAGGCCGACAAAGTGGCCGAAAAAAATGCCGATAATGCCGATATGGAACAAATTGGAGGCGAAGCGCATGCCCTTTTTATCCAGCATCTGGCTGGAACCGGCGCGCCAGCTGTATTGGCCGTAGTCATAGCGCAGCCAGCTGCCAATCAAAAAAACGCTGCCCGCGATATAAGGATAGATATCGAAAAAAAGAGTGGAGAGAAAATTCATGATGCACGCCCCGTGGATGTTGTCATTTCCGCCACGTCCAGATACTGCGGCGCGACGGCGTCGGCAAAGCGGCGCTGGTGCGCGGCCTGCTGCGCGGAAGCACAGCCCTGCTCGCCGAGAAATTTGATCTGCTCTTCTTCCCAGACCGCATCCAGCGCCGCCGGCGTATCGTCCCTCGCCTCTTTACTGATTTGCGGCGCCAGCGCGTCAGCCGCCACGCCGGAGCCGGAAAGCGCCAGCAGCAGATCGAACAGTTCGCCATAGCGGCTTTGCCGCTGATGTAGCCTGGCGGCGAGCAGCGCCAGAATCGGCGCCACGTCGGCCAGACCGACCCGTGCGCGCTCAGGCGTCAGGCTGGCAAGGTATTCCAGGTAGAGCGGCAGAAAATCGGGCAGCTCTTTCGCACTCAGCTCCAGACCGTCGGCACGATACTGCTCCAGCAGATCGACCATCGCCTGGCCACGATCCCGCGATTCGCCATGAACGTGTTCAAACAGCAGCAGCGAGGTGGCGCGGCCGCGGTCGAACAGCTCGCAGTAGTCCGCCTGCACATCCAGCAGAGGCCGCGCGCAAAAGTCGGCGATAAAGCCGGTCAGGCTCGCGCGCTGAGCGGCGTCAAGCTCGCGGGCCTCCACCAGCGCCTCGCTGATTTCGGCGTGGTGCGTAAAGAGCGCCTCATCGGGATAATCCAACAGTCGGGCAAGTACGCGCAGCGTGATCATGGTTGCTCCTCCTGCGTTTTTTTGCCGATGTCGATGGCGTCGATACGGCGGCTGTTAAACAGGTTGAATTTACCGTCGCTGCCGCGGCAGCCGTCGCCGAAGCTGAAGCCGCAGCCTTTGCTTTCCGGGAAGGCCTCGCGCGCCAGCTCGCGATGGCTGGAAGGCACCACGAAGCGATCTTCGTAGTTGGCGATCGCCAGGTAGCGATACATCTCCTGCGCCTGCGCTTCGCTTAAGCCTACCTGCTCCAGCGCGCGGGTATCGATTTCGTTCTCTACGGTTTCCGCGCGCTTATAGTGACGCATCGCCAGCATACGTTTCAGCGCCAGCAGCACCGGCGCGGTATCGCCAGCCGTCAGCAGGTTTGCCAGATACTGCACGGGAATACGCAGGCTTTCGACATCCGGCAGCACGCCGTTATGCGCCAGTGCGCCCGCGTCCGCCGCGCTCTGAATCGGCGACAGCGGCGGCACGTACCAGACCATCGGCAGCGTGCGATATTCAGGATGCAGCGGCAGCGCCAGCTTCCACTCCATCGCCATTTTATAAACCGGCGAGCGCTGAGCGGCGTCGATAACGCTTTGCGGGATGCCTTCCGCCAGCGCGGCTTCGATCACCTGCGGGTCGTTGGGATCGAGAAAGATCGCCATCTGGCTTTGGTAAAGATCCTGCTCGTTCTCCGCCGAGGCCGCTTCGGCAATGCGATCCGCGTCGTACAGCAGCACGCCGAGATAGCGAATACGGCCCACGCAGGTTTCCGAACAGACCGTCGGCTGGCCCGCTTCGATACGCGGATAGCAGAAGATGCATTTCTCCGACTTGCCGCTCTTCCAGTTGAAGTAGATTTTTTTATAGGGACAGCCGGTCAGGCACATGCGCCAGCCGCGGCACTTGTCCTGGTCGATCAGCACGATGCCGTCTTCGCCGCGCTTATAGATGGCGCCGCTCGGACAGGTCGCCACGCACGCCGGATTGAGGCAGTGCTCGCACAGGCGCGGCAGATAGGCCATAAAAGTGTGCTCGAACTGGCCGTACATCTCTTTCTGAATGTTATCGAAATTTTTATCCTGCGAGCGCTTAGAGAATTCGCCGCCGAGGATCTCTTCCCAGTTCGGGCCGTTTTCGATCTTCTTCATGCGCTGGCCGGTGATCAGCGAGCGCGGCCGCGCTATCGGCTGATGTTTGCCGGCGGGCGCGTTGTGCAGATGCTGATAGTCGTAATCGAACGGCTCATAGTAATCGTCCAGCGCGGGCACGTCCGGGTTGGCGAAGATTTTCGCCAGCAGGCCGACACGGTTGCCCATGCGTGGCTCCAGCTTGCCGTTGATTTTACGGATCCAGCCGCCTTTCCACTTTTCCTGATCTTCCCAGGCATGGGGATAGCCGACGCCAGGCTTGCTTTCGACATTGTTAAACCAGGCGTACTCCATGCCTTCACGGCTGGTCCAGACGTTTTTACAGGTCACGGAGCAGGTATGACAGCCGATGCATTTATCCAGATTCAGCACCATGCCGACCTGTGAACGAATTTTCATGATTTTACCTCCTGGCCGCCCTGCCGTTGATCGTTGTTCTCGCCGTCCAGCCAGTCGACGCGGTTCATTTTGCGCACCACCACGAATTCATCGCGGTTGGAGCCGACGGTGCCGTAATAGTTAAAACCGTAGGAGAGCTGCGCGTAGCCGCCGATCATATGGGTCGGTTTCGGGCAGGCGCGGGTTACCGAGTTATGGATGCCGCCGCGCTGGCCCGTAATTTCCGAACCGGGAATGTTCACGATGCGCTCCTGCGCGTGGTACATCATGGTCATGCCAGCCGGAATACGCTGGCTGACCACCGCGCGAGCGGTCAGCGAACCGTTGGCGTTAAAGGCTTCGATCCAGTCGTTGTCCTCAATGCCCAGCTCGCGGGCGTCCTCTTCGCTCATCCAGACAATCGGCCCGCCGCGCGACAGCGTCAGCATCAGCAGGTTGTCGCTGTAGGTTGAGTGGACGCCCCATTTCTGGTGCGGCGTCAGGAAGTTCAGCGCTTTCTCCGGATTGCCGTTGGGCTTCTGGTTCAGCAGCGGTTTAGCCGCGCGGGTATCGATCGGCGGACGATAGACCAGCAGGCTTTCGCCGAAGGCGCGCATCCACTCGTGATCCTGATAGAGCTGCTGACGGCCGCTAAGCGTGCGCCACGGGATCAGCTCGTGAACGTTGGTGTAGCAGGCGTTGTAGGAGACGTGCTCGTCTTCCAGACCTGACCAGGTTGGGCTGGAGATGATTTTGCGCGGCTGCGCCTGGATATCGCGGAAGCGGATTTTCTCCTCTTCTTTATTCAGAGCCAGATGCGTGTGATCGCGTCCGGTGATCTCGCTCAGCGCCTGCCAGGCTTTTACCGCCACCTGACCGTTGGTTTCCGGCGCCAGCGACAGGATCACTTCCGCCGCGTCGATGGCGCTGTCGATATTTGGCCGCCCTGCCGCCGGCCCCTGCGCCTTGACGTAGTTCAGCTCCTTCAGGAAATCGACCTCTTTCTGCGTGTTCCAGCTGATGCCTTTGCCGCCGTTGCCCAGCTTGTCCAGCAACGGGCCAAGCGAGGTAAAGCGCTCCCAGGTTGCCGGATAGTCACGCTGCACCGCAATAATGTGCGGCGCGGTTTTACCGGGGATCAGCTCGCATTCGCCTTTTTTCCAGTCTTTGACACCCAACGGCTGCGCCAGCTCGGCGGCGGAGTCGTGCTGGATTGGCTGTGTCACCACGTCCGTTTCCACGCCCAGGTGACCCGGACAGAGCGCCGAGAAGCTTTTGGCGATGCCTTTGTAGATCTCCCAGTCGCTTTTCGCCTCCCAGGCCGGATCGACGGCGGCGGAAAGCGGATGAATAAACGGATGCATATCCGAAGTATTCATATCGTCTTTCTCGTACCAGGTGGCGGTCGGCAGCACGATATCGGAGTAGAGACAGGTGCTGGACATGCGGAAATCCAGCGTCACCACCAGATCCAGCTTGCCTTCGCCGCCCCGATCCTGCCATTCCACCTCTTCAGGCTTTACGCCGCCCTGCACGCCGAGATCTTTACCCTGAATACCGTTTTCCGTGCCCAGCAGGTATTTCAGCATGTACTCATGGCCTTTGCCGGAGGAGCCAAGCAGGTTGGAACGCCAGACAAACAGATTGCGCGGGAAGTTTTGCGGATTGTCCGGTTGTTCCGCGGCAAAGCGCAGCGCGCCTTCCTTAAGGCTTTTGACCGTAAAGTCGACCGGTGAAAGCCCGGCGGCTTCGGCCTGCGCAGCGAGCGTCAGCGGATTGACGTTAAGCTGCGGCGCGGAAGGCAGCCAGCCCATGCGCTCGGAACGCACGTTGAAGTCGATCAGGCTGCCGCCGTAGCGCGCTTTGTCGGCCAGCGGCGAGAGCAGTTCGCTGGTCTGCACGGTTTCATAGCGCCACTGGCTGGAGTGGTTATAGAAGAACGAGGTGCTGTTCATATGGCGCGGCGGACGATTCCAGTCCAGCGCGAAGGCCAGCGGCGTCCAGCCGGTCTGCGGCCGCAGCTTCTCCTGGCCGACATAGTGCGCCCAGCCGCCGCCGCTCTGCCCTACGCAGCCGCAGAAGATCAGCATATTGATCAGTCCGCGATAGTTCATATCCATGTGGTACCAGTGGTTCATGCCGGCGCCGACGATAATCATTGAGCGGCCGCGCGTTTTCTCCGCGTTCTCTGCGAACTCGCGCGCCAGACGGATAATATTCTGCTGGGAGACGCCGGTAATCCTCTCGGCCCAGGCCGGGCTGTAGGCTTTGATTTCGTCATAGCCGCGCGCGCAGTTGTCGTCATCCAGGCCGCGATCCAGCCCGTAGTTCGCCAGCGTCAGGTCATAAACGCTGGCGACCAGCGCCTCGCTACCGTTCGCCAGCTGCAGACGTTTAACCGGCAGCTTGTGCAGCAGGATCTCGTCCAGCGCCACGCTGCTGAAGTTTTCGCTCTCCAGACCACCAAAATAGGGAAAGCCTACCTCGACAACCTCATCGTGACTGTCCAACAGGCTGAGCTGCAGCGTTACTTCCCGCTGCGAACCGCCTTCGCGCTGCTCCAGGTTCCATTTGCCCTTTTCGCCCCAGCGATAGCCGATAGAGCCCTGCGGCGCCACCAGCTCGCCGCTGTTCTGGTCGATAGCGATGGTTTTCCACTGCGGGTTGTTTTCCTGGCCCAGGTTATCGATCAGATCGCTGGCGCGCAGCTGGCGTCCGGCGGCAAAATAGCCGCCTTCGCGCGGCTCCAGCAGCACCAGCATTGGCATATCGGTGTAGCTGCGCACGTAGTCGCGGAAATAGGGAACCTCGCGCTCAAGATGGAACTCTTTCAGCATCACGTGGCCCAGCGCCAGCGCCAGCGCGCTGTCGGTACCCTGTTTCGGGTTCAGCCACTGATCGCACAGCTTGGCCACTTCGGCATAGTCGGGCGTGATCGCCACGGTTTTGGTGCCCTTGTAGCGCACTTCGGTAAAGAAATGCGCGTCCGGCGTACGCGTCTGCGGCACGTTGGAGCCCCAGGCGATGATGTAAGATGAGTTGTACCAGTCGGCGGACTCCGGCACGTCGGTCTGTTCGCCCCAGGTCATCGGCGAAGCGGGCGGCAGATCGCAATACCAGTCGTAGAAGCTCAGGCAAACGCCGCCGATCAGCGACAGGTAGCGTGCGCCGGCAGCATAGGAAACCATCGACATCGCCGGGATCGGCGAGAAGCCGACAATGCGATCCGGGCCGAAAGTTTTTGCCGTATAGACGTTAGAGGCGGCGATCAGCTCATTGACCTCCTGCCAGCTGGATCGCACAAAGCCGCCACGACCGCGTGCGATCTTGTAGCTTTTGGCTTTTTCCGGATCACTGACGATCGATCCCCAGGCCGCTACCGGATCCTGATGCTCCGCTTTGGCTTCGCGCCACAGCTTCAGCAGCTTTTTGCGCATCAGCGGATACTTCAGGCGGTTAGCGCTGTAGAGATACCAGGAGTAGCTGGCGCCGCGAGGACAGCCGCGCGGCTCGTGATTCGGCAAATCCGGACGCGTACGCGGATAGTCGGTTTGCTGCGTTTCCCAGGTCACCAGGCCGTTTTTGACGTAGATTTTCCAGCTGCAGGAACCGGTGCAGTTTACGCCGTGAGTAGAACGCACGATTTTATCGTGCTGCCAGCGGCTGCGGTAGCCTTCTTCCCAGTCGCGGTTGGTATTGAGTGTCTGGCCGTGCTGACCAGCAAAAGGCTCCGCCAGCTGTTTAAAGTAGCGAAACCTGTCGAGAAATTTGCTCATCTGGAAGACTCCTGAGACGACATTGCTTAAGCGGCGGAGGATCGTTCCTCCGCTCGTTAATCAGAATTTGTTTTTACGGCCGTAGACCAGCCAGGTAACGCCTACGCAGAGCAGGTAGAAGGCGAGAAAGATTTTCATCGCGCCCGTCGGCGTGCCCAACATAGAGAGCGAAAGACCAAAAGTCTGCGGGATAAAAAAGCCGCCCAGCGCGCCGATGGCGGAGATAAATCCCAGCGCGGCTGACGTTTCGGTGACCGCTTCCCGCTGTGCGGTTTCCGGGCCTTTGCCTTCCGCGCTCGCCTTCTCCAGGGTGAGCTTGCGGAAAATCACGGCGATCATTTGATATGTGGAGCCGCTGCCCAGGCCCGCCGTAAAAAACAGCCCCATAAACACCGCGAAAAACGCGCCGAAACAGCCGGCGTGGCCCTCGCCTGGCAGCGTTAAGAACAGCAGCGCGGCGAACAGCGCCATCAGCACGAAGTTAGTCAGCGTAACGCGTACGCCGCCCAGCTTGTCAGAGATAATGCCGCCTGCGGAACGCGCCAGCGCGCCGATCAGCGGGCCGAAAAAGGCGTAGTGCAGAATGCTGACTTCAGGGAACTGCGTTTTGGCGAGCATGGCGAAACCGGCGGAGAAGCCGATAAAAGAGCCGAAGGTCGCCAGGTAGAGCAGCGCCATCACCCACAAATGGCCGCGCTTCAATACCGGTAGCTGCTCGCGCAGAGAGGATTTCGCCGCCGCCAGATCGTTCATACCGAACCAGGCTGCCAGCGTGGCGATGCTCAGAAACGGCACCCAAATCCACGCGGCATTTTGCAGCCAGATAGCTTCTCCGCTGCTGGTATGCTGCGCATCGCCGCCGAAAGCGCCGAAAATGGCGCAGGAGAGCGTCAGCGGCGCGACAAACTGCATCACGCTAACGCCAAGGTTGCCCAGGCCGCCATTGATGCCCAGCGCGCCGCCCTGCTGCGCTTTGGGAAAGAAGAAGCTGATGTTGCCCATGCTGGAAGCGAAGTTGGCGCCCGCAAAGCCGCACAGCAGCGCGATCAGCATAAAGGTATGAAAAGAGGTCGTGGTATCCTGCACGGCCAAGCCCAGCCAGAGGCAGGGAACCAGTAAAATCCCGGTGCTGAAGGCAGTCCAGCGGCGTCCGCCGAACATCGGGATCACAAAGGAGTAAGGAATGCGCAGCAGCGCGCCGGAAATGGAAGGTAGCGCCGTCAGCAAAAACAGCTGCTCGGTGGTAAAAGAGAAGCCGACTTTGTTAAGGTTTACCGCTACGGCACTGAACAGCATCCAGACGCAAAATGCGAGCAGGAGGCAGAAAACGGATATCCACAGGTTACGACTGGCTATGCGCTTTCCGCGCTGCTGCCAGAACAAACTGTTTTCCGGCTGCCAGTCCTGAATAACGGCACTGTTTTTGCCGGGTTGAAGAGGGGCAATTTGCGTCATAGTATTCTCCGGTTTGAATGGTGCGCATTCTGCGCAACCGCTTCAGGCGCAGGCTTGACGCAAATCAACGCGGATGCAGGTATGCCTTTATGCCGGATGCGCTGTCCTGCCGGAGTGAGTAGAAGAAAGCCAAAGAATATAACTAGTTTATTCATGTGGTTATGAATAAACTCCCGTCTTATTTTCGGCTGACAATCGGCTGTGGAAATTAAGTATTACTCCCTAAGTGGTATAGGGTTAGCGTGCTTAATCGGCAAAAATGTGGGCGATCCGTTAAGGAGCTGTCGCCACCCTGACTCTGGAAAAACAAGCGTGAAAGAAGAAGCCGCTACTATTTTGCTGATCGACGATCATCCGCTGCTGCGCAACGGCGTTAAGCAACTGATCGAGCTGGAAGAGAGCCTGCAGGTTATCGGCGAGGCCAGCGACGGCGCGCAGGGCGTTGTGCTGGCGGAACAGCACGATCCTGACCTGATCCTTTTAGATCTTAATATGCCAGGCATGAACGGGCTGGATACGCTGGTGCAGCTACGCACTATCGACCTTTCCGGGCGTATCGTGGTGTTCAGCGTCTCCGATCATGAAGATGACGTAGTAAACGCGTTAAAACACGGCGCGGATGGTTATCTGCTGAAGGATATGGAGCCGGAAGCGCTGCTGAAGGCGCTACACCAGGCCGCCGCCGGCCAGATGGTGCTAAGCGAAAAGCTGACCAACGTGCTGGTGGCCAGCCTGCGTGAATCACGCCCGACAGAAGCGCGCGACGTGGAGCAGCTGACGCGACGCGAACGCGATATTCTGAAGCTGATTACCCTGGGAATGACCAATAAAGCCATTGCCCGCAAGCTGTCGATTACTGAAAGCACGGTAAAGGTTCACGTTAAACATCTGCTGAAAAAAATGAAGCTGAAATCCCGGGTGGAAGCGGCCGTCTGGGCGCTGCAGAACGGGCACGGCTGAGCACCAGCGCCCTTCTCTGTTGTCAAAGCCCTGGTTCAGCGGTTCGGTTCTGTTTCAACCGCTTATTCTGACGAGCGGCTAAGCCCGTTAACATTCTCCTCTCTGGCCTGAATTATTTTACTTTTCAGTACAAGATTTGCGGCGCCTCTCTGGCTTTTACCTGTGACAGCATCGATCGCGCTGCGTTACTATAGTCCGCAATAAAAGGGCACCGCACTTTTGCCATCGTTCGCGCTGACGGCACGGCGAGCCTGCTCAATCACCGCTTTGAAGTAAAACCGGCGCCGCGCCGACTTTATATTCAATGGACTGGAAAAGAAGACCCGATAATGACCACTGACAATCTCTCTTCTCATACTCCGATGATGCAGCAGTATCTGCGTCTGAAAGCCGAGCATCCGGAAATTCTGCTCTTTTACCGCATGGGCGATTTCTACGAGCTGTTTTACGACGATGCGAAACGCGCTTCGCAGCTGCTGGATATTTCGCTGACCAAACGCGGCGCTTCCGCCGGCGAACCTATTCCTATGGCGGGCGTGCCGCATCATGCGGTGGAGAACTATCTTGCCAAGCTGGTGCAGCTGGGCGAGTCAGTGGCCATCTGCGAGCAGATCGGCGATCCGGCGCTGAGCAAAGGCCCGGTCGAGCGCAAAGTAGTGCGCATCGTCACGCCCGGCACCATCAGCGACGAAGCGCTGCTGCAGGAGCGCCAGGATAATCTGCTGGCGGCAATCTGGCAGGGACAGCGCGGTTTCGGCTACGCCACGCTTGATATCAGCTCTGGCCGCTTCCGTCTGGCGGAGCCGACCGATCTGGAAACGATGGCCGCAGAGCTGCAGCGCACCAATCCGGCGGAGCTGCTCTATCCCGAAGATTTTGCCGCCATGTCGCTGATTGAGAATCGTCGCGGCCTGCGCCGTCGTCCGCAGTGGGAGTTCGAGGTGGACACCGCGCGCCAGCAGCTAAACATGCAGTTCGGCACCCGCGATCTCAACGGTTTCGGCGTCGAGCAGGCGCAGTTTGCGCTACGGGCGGCAGGCTGCCTGCTGCAATACGTCAAAGATACCCAGCGCACTTCGCTGCCGCATATCCGCTCGCTGACCATGGAGCGCCAGCAGGACGGCATCATTATGGACGCCGCCACGCGCCGCAACCTGGAGATCACCCAGAACCTGGCGGGCGGCATCGACAACACGCTGGCTTCGGTGCTGGATAGAACCGTCACGCCGATGGGCAGCCGTATGCTGAAGCGCTGGCTGCATATGCCGATCCGCGATACCAAAACGCTGGTCGATCGTCAGCAAAGCATCGGCGCGCTGCAGGATTTCACCGCAGAGATAGCGCCGCTGCTGCGCCAGGTTGGCGATCTGGAGCGTATTCTTGCGAGGCTGGCGCTGCGTACGGCGCGCCCGCGCGATCTGGCGAGAATGCGTCACGCTTTCCAGCAGCTACCCGATCTGGACGCGCTGCTGGTCGACAGCGAGGTGCCGCACCTGCAAAAGCTGCGCCAGCAGATGGGCCAGTTCGACGAGCTGCGCGAGCTGCTGGAGAGAGCCATTATCGAGGCGCCGCCGGTACTGGTACGCGATGGCGGCGTGATTGCGCCCGGCTACAACGAAGAGCTGGACGAGTGGCGCGCGCTGGCGGATGGCGCCACCGACTATCTGGACAAGCTGGAAATCCGCGAGCGTGAAAAGCTGGGGCTGGATACGCTCAAGGTCGGCTTCAACGCGGTGCACGGCTACTATATTCAGGTCAGCCGCGGGCAGAGCCATCTGGTGCCGATCAACTACGTACGCCGCCAGACGCTGAAAAACGCCGAGCGCTATATTATCCCCGAGCTGAAAGAGTATGAAGACAAGGTTCTGACCTCGAAAGGCAAAGCGCTGGCGCTGGAGAAAGCGCTTTACGATCAGCTGTTCGATCTGCTGCTGCCGCATCTGGAAGCGCTGCAAAACAGCGCCTCCGCGCTGGCGGAGCTGGACGTGCTGAGCAACCTGGCCGAGCGCGCCTGGACGCTGAACTTTAGCTGTCCGACCTTTAGCGACAAGCCGGGTATTAAGCTGGTCGGCGGCCGTCATCCGGTGGTCGAGCAGGTGCTGAAAGAGCCGTTTATCGCCAACCCGCTAACGCTGTCGCCGCAGCGCCGTATGCTGGTGATCACCGGGCCGAACATGGGCGGTAAAAGCACCTATATGCGCCAGGCCGCGCTGATAGCGCTGATGGCCTTTATCGGCAGCTATGTGCCGGCGGAAGAAGCGGTTATCGGGCCGATCGACCGCATCTTTACCCGCGTCGGCGCGGCGGACGATCTCGCATCCGGTCGCTCTACCTTTATGGTGGAGATGACCGAAACCGCCAATATTCTGCATAACGCGACGGAATATAGCCTGGTGCTGATGGATGAGATCGGACGCGGCACCTCGACCTACGACGGACTTTCTCTTGCCTGGGCCTGTGCGGAGAGCCTGGCGAACCGCATCAAGGCGATGACGCTGTTTGCCACGCACTACTTCGAGCTGACCACGCTGGAGGAGAAAATGGAAGGCGTGGCCAACGTGCATCTGGACGCGGTGGAGCATGGCGACACCATTGCCTTTATGCACAGCGTCCAGGATGGCGCGGCCAGCAAGAGCTACGGGCTGGCCGTTGCCGCGCTGGCGGGCGTGCCGAAAGAGGTGATCAAGCGCGCGCGGCAGAAACTGAAAGAGCTGGAGGCCAGCTCCGTCAGCGCCGCCGCAGGCAGTGCCGAAGGGCCGCAGCTGCCGCTGCTGGTTGAGGAGACCTCGCCGGCTGTCGAAGCGCTGGAAGCGCTCGATCCCGATACCCTGTCGCCACGCCAGGCGCTGGAGTGGATCTATCGTCTGAAGTCGCTGGTTTAAGGCTGTTTGATATGCGCTTGCCTATGCTGACGGCCTGCACTATGCCGGAAGATCGCTATAAATTAGCGCTATCAGACCTGATACCCTATTTCGCCAGATTCTGGCGAAATAGATAAGAACAGTGTTGAAAGCCATGCTGTTTTAAAACTAGCGGAGAGTGCTTTACGACACTCTCCGCTAAGGTCAGAAATCAGATTATCACTGCGATTTCTCTGGTACGGCTGTCGCCTATATCTGCTTCATTCGTTCTTTTAACGTCTCGATAATAAAAGAATTTACTGACGTTTCGTTCTCAGCGGCGGCATGGTTCAAACTTTCGCCAAAGGACTCAGGATAACGCAGCGTGAAAGTTTTCAGCTTCTCTTGCTGTGCATAGGGTTCGATACCTGCCGCACGACAGTCATCAAAATATTCACGTAACGAGATTTCCCCCTCATTTATTAAACCCTGTACGCTGTCTGCTACAAAATCACAATAGCCGGTCAGGCCCAAAAACTTACCACGAAAAGCGTTTAACTCCGGCACGAAAGTGACAATTGCTGGTTGCCCGGTAATTTTAATGGTGTTGGATGGCAGAGCTTTGGTCATGGTTTTACTCCTGTACTTTCAAGCCATTCTCGCAGGCTGGCTACAGCGCCTTTATCTGTATCCGGTGATGGATGTGGGCGATGGAAACTGGCAATACTGCCGTTCAGGAAAAACTTGCAGCGCGAACCGCGACCTTCCTTAACTTCACCACCCAGAGCTTTAATCAGCGACTCAATCTCGCTCCACTTAATGCCCGACTGGACAGGCATTTTAAATATCCGTTCAAGCGTGCCTTTTTGCCTCTTCCTGAGTGATGCTATCTGCTCTTTCATTCCCTTGCCCTGCGCAGTCACTTTATGAAGTCATGCTAACACGAACTTTAATGCAGTCAAGAGATGCAGTCACTCATTTGCCTTAGTCTTAAAAACGCACTCTCACCGCATAGCCGCAGACACCCGCCTTCTGTCACAGCCTTGCTTGCTCAATGGAACCATCGCCCTCTTCTCTCCCACGTAATGACAGTGATAAAGCGCCGCCCGCGCCGCGCCGTTTTGTCCGCGTCATTTCATCTAATCCAGTGGAGAGCGTTATGAATATGAGAGTGAGTCCCGGAGGGCCAAACAGCGAGGCGATTAACGCGGGGCAATTTTCCGCACGCTTTAGCAAAATGCAAAGCAGCGATCTCGCTGCCGCGCCGGAAAAATCCAGCCTGCTGCAGTATGGCGGCGCGGAGGGTAAAACCAGCCAGAAAGCCTCAACCGCGTCGCTGAGTTCAGATTATAAAACGCTGATCGATTCGCTGGTGAAACAGGGTCAGGAAGAGTTAAGTAAAATCAAGGAACAGCTGGCTCAGCAGCGCTCTTCTGGCAGCAACGCCGCTGGCGGCAACGGCACAACCGGCAACTCGCAAAACGTGATGTCGCAGCTGCAGATGCTGCTCGACAGTATCGCCAAATTGCTGAAGCAGAGCCAGGAAGGCCAGCAGTCGTCCGGCAACAGCAGCACCGACACCCAGCTTAGCAGCGCGCTGTCGCAGCTGAAGGAGCTGCTCTCTTCGCTGGGCGCCACGGCCACCACGGGCGCTGGCGCGACGACCGGCACTGCCGACGCCACGGGTAACAGCAGCGCACAACCGATGCCGACCAGCGAGAAGGACACCAGCGTCCCGCCTTCCAGCGGCACCCTGTTTAAAAATATGGATGGCGATAATCGCTCTGCCGATCAGATTATCAACGACAACCCGGTGTTGAAAAACCTGGGCAATCAGAAAGATATCAAGCAGAGCGAGCTGAAAAAACAGTTTGGCGACTGGACGGCCAACAATCCCGATGAAAAAAGCCGCGCGCTGGCGGCGAAAAATATGTCCTACTTTTTAAATAACGTGAAGGCGCTGGATAACCGCGAAGGCGGCGATCGCGGCAAGATCTCGACCAACGGTAAAATCGAAGGGCTCACCAAAAGCGGCGACGCGCGTCATGGCACCGAAGCGGCGATAGTCAAAGACGTGGCGGAACAGGGGCTGGACAAAGCGTTTCCCAAAGACGGCAGGCTGACCACCACCAACGACGAAATGGTTAATCTGAACGGCACCAATAAAAGCGGTTTTCAGGGTATCTGCCTGAAGCTGGGCAAAGCGCTGGCCTTTATTCCGGGCCTCAGCAATGTCCTGACCGGTATGGGTCGCGCGGAAAGCACTAATCCCTGGGATGTGATTAAGGGCGGCATCGTGGGCGGCGTGAAAACCGCGTTCGACGCGCTGAAAGGTGTCGCGCAAGGGCTGCTGACCGGCAAGGTCAGTCCGGTGCAGATGCTGATGAGCGCCTATAAAGGCGCAGTAATGGATACCTACGCTATGCAGGATGTGAAGTCCGACGCGAAGGACAAGGCCAAAGAGATCGTCTGATCGACAGGCAATAAAAAAGCGGTGGTTTTCACCACCGCTTTTCGTAGTCACTCAGCGCATGTTATTCGCGAAACAGGGCTTCAATGTTCAGTCCCTGAGCCTGCAGGATTTCCCGCAGACGACGCAGACCTTCAACCTGAATCTGACGAACACGTTCACGGGTCAAACCAATTTCACGACCCACATCTTCCAGCGTTGCCGCTTCATAGCCCAGCAGGCCAAAGCGACGCGCCAGCACTTCACGCTGTTTGGCGTTCAGTTCGAACAGCCATTTGACGATGCTCTGCTTCATGTCATCGTCCTGGGTGGTATCTTCCGGGCCGTTATCTTTCTCGTCGGCCAGGATATCCAGCAGCGCTTTCTCAGAGTCTCCGCCTAACGGCGTGTCAACCGAGGTGATGCGTTCGTTGAGGCGCAGCATACGGCTGACGTCATCAACAGGTTTGTCCAGCTGTTCGGCGATTTCTTCCGCGCTTGGCTCGTGATCCAGCTTGTGGGCCAGCTCGCGTGCGGTACGCAGATAGACGTTCAGCTCTTTAACAATATGGATTGGCAGACGAATAGTACGGGTTTGGTTCATGATTGCCCGTTCAATGGTCTGACGAATCCACCAGGTAGCGTAAGTAGAGAAACGGAACCCACGTTCAGGGTCAAATTTCTCTACCGCGCGGATCAGGCCCAGGTTACCTTCCTCAATCAAATCCAGCAAAGCCAGACCACGATTGCTGTAACGACGAGCGATCTTCACTACCAGACGCAAGTTACTTTCGATCATGCGGCGACGAGACGGAACGTCGCCACGCAGAGCACGACGAGCGAAGAACACCTCTTCCTCAGCCGTAAGGAGCGGAGAATAACCAATCTCTCCCAGGTAGAGCTGCGTCGCATCCAATACGCGTTGCGTGGCGCCTTGTGACAACAGCTCTTCTTCAGCTATATCGTTATCAGCAGGTTCGTTTCCGACAAGAGCCTTCTCATCAAAAATCTCAGCTCCGTTTTCGTCGAATTCCGCGTCTTCATGTAACTCGTTAACTTTCAGCGTATTCTGGCTCATAAGCGGCTCCTACCCGTGATCCCAGGGCAGAACACCAGGGTTCTGCCGGTTTATCGCTGCGGCAAATAGCGCAACGGGTTTACGGATTTCCCCTTGTAACGAATTTCAAAATGCAATCTAACCGAACTGGTGCCGGTACTGCCCATGGTCGCAATTTTCTGACCCGCTTTTACTTCCTGCTGCTCGCGGACCAGCATAGTATCGTTATGGGCATATGCACTCAGGTAGTCATCATTATGTTTGATGATAATCAAGTTGCCATAACCGCGCAGCGCATTCCCGGCGTACACAACGCGCCCTGAGGCGGTTGAAACAACGGGCTGTCCACGCGATCCCGCGATATCGATGCCTTTATTGCCGCCTTCGGAAGCAGAGAAGTTATCGATGATCTTCCCGTCGGTCGGCCAACGCCAGCTGCCTACCGGAGTAGAGCTGTTCGTTGTGCTGCTGACGGTCGGAGCAGTTACCGGCGCTGTCGTCGTTGCGACATTATTTGTACCGGCTGAAGGTAACATTTTTCCTTCACTTGGTTTACCTGAATCCTCAGAATACGTAATAACTGGCTGACGTGCAACCGTTGTGCTCTTCATTTGCGCAGTGGTCGGCTGAGTCGGTACGCCGCCGGCGGTCGCATCGGCAGCGGTGATTGCATTGCCGCCGGTAAGCGTGCCACCGGAGCCGTTACTAACCTGCAACTGCTGGCCAACGTTGAGACTGTAAGGCGCAGGGATGTTATTTCGGTCTGCCAGATCGCGGAAATCGTTGCCGGTAATCCACGCGATATAGAACAGCGTGTCGCCGCGTTTTACGGTATAGGTTTCGCCGCTGTAGCTACCTTTCGGAATATTCCCATACGAGCGGTTGTAGACGATCTTGCCATTTTGCATAACAACATTTTCATTTCGTACGCTGCTGGCCACAGGCGCGACGTTGCCGGAACCGGAGACGATCGGCGGCGGCTGAGTAATCAATCCGCCGCCGCTGTTGGCGCTGCTGTTGCCGCCGACCGAACTGATTGGCGCCTGCGTGTTATCGCTGGAACAGCCAGCTAACCAAAATCCAACCAGCGAAACCGCCGCAATACGGCGTAATTTTACTACCGGGCTTCCCGTGCTCATTGATATCCCCCGCTACGACAAAACGATGAAAACTGTACGACTACGCTCGGCTAAAGCTGCGCCAACAGCATTAAATTCTGAATCATAGGATAGTAACAATATCGACCGCCGCGTGCCATTAACAGATAGAGGTCATTAACAGATACGTACAATTGCCTCGCGGTCAGGCCAGATCGCCCTGCACCAGCGGCACAAAGCGCACCGGTTCAATGGTTTCCACCAGAAACTCGCTGCCTTTGCGGGTAATACGCTTAAGCTGCTGCTGCTCTTCGCCTACCGGCAGCACCATGATGCCGCCTTCATCGAGCTGGTTCATCAGATCGACCGGGATTTCCGGCGGCGCGGCGGTCACGATGATGGCGTCAAAAGGCCCGCGGGAAGGCCAACCCTGCCAGCCATCGCCGTGACGGGTAGAGACATTGTGCAGATCGAGCTGTTTCAGCCGCCGCTTCGCCTGCCACTGCAGGCCTTTAATGCGTTCGACGGAACAAACATGCTGAACAAGATGCGCCAGGATAGCGGTTTGATAGCCGGATCCGGTGCCGATTTCCAGCACCCGCGACTCGGGCTTTAGCGCCAGCAGCGAGGTCATTTTCGCCACAATATAGGGTTGAGAGATGGTCTGGCCGGAACCGATCGGCAGTGCCGTATTGTCCCAGGCTTTATGCTCAAAAGCTTCGTCGACGAAACGCTCGCGCGGCACCGCTTCGATCGCCTTGAGCAGCGCTTCATCGGTTATGCCCTGCTGGCGAAGCTGGGCGAGCAGCGTTTCAATACGGCGGTTTACCATTCGTTTTCAACTCCCGAACTGGCTAACCATGAAGCGACGACCTCCTGCGCGGCATGCGCGGTGAGATCGACGTGGAGCGCGGTTACCGACACAAAGCCTTCCTCGACGGCCGCAAAGTCCGTATCGGGCCCGGCGTCGAGTTTTTCGCCCGGCGGCCCAATCCAGTAAAGCGTATGGCCGCGCGGATCCTGCAGCGGGATCGCCTGGTCGCTGGGATGGCGGCTGCCGCAGCGGGTCATGCGGATGCCTTTGATTTCGCTCAGCGGCAGATCCGGCACGTTGACGTTCAGGATACGGCCGGTGCGCAACGGTTCGCGCTCAAGCGCGCGCAGCAGAGAGCAGGTGACAGCGGCGGCCGTGGCGTAGTGCTCATGACCGTCCAGCGAGACGGCCAGCGCAGGCAGGCCCAGATGTCGGCCTTCCATCGCCGCCGCAACGGTACCGGAATAGATGACGTCGTCGCCCAGGTTTGGCCCGGCATTGATGCCGGAAACGACGATATCAGGGCCGGGCCGCATCAGCGCGTTGACGCCTAAATAGACGCAGTCGGTAGGCGTTCCCATCTGAACCGCGATATCGCCATTGGGATAGTTAAAAGTGCGGAGCGGCGTTTCCAGCGTCAGCGAGTTAGAGGCGCCGCTGCGGTTGCGGTCAGGCGCCACAACCTGAACTTCTGCGAACTCACGCAGCGCGGCCGCCAGCGTCTGGATACCCGGCGCGTGGATACCGTCGTCGTTACTCAGCAATATTCGCATCTGAAATTAAACCCCTTTTTATCAATCCATTGAGCATCATAGCCTCGCCGGACGCGGTCAGGCGACGGCCGCTTTTCCGGCTACTCGCCAACCTCCGCCTCGCCGTCCGGCTGATTAAGCAGTTCGCGCACCAGGCTGGTGGCGAAGCTGCCCGCCGGCAGCCAGAAAGAAAGCTCCAGCGTGACGTCGTCCCACCAGTTCCAGCGCAGATCGCGCGGCACCACCAGCGCGGCGCGCCGCGCCGCCTCGACACGTTCGCGTGCCAGCAGCTCGATCAGCGTCGCCTCGTTCGCCAGGCTCTGCTGTTCGAACGCCAGCGCTTCGCCCTGCGTGCCCGGCTCGCCGCTACCCGGCAGCGGCGCCGTGACGCGCAGCTCGTTGTTATCCGTACGCGCCTGCAGCGTGCTTAGCTCTTCTTCCGTGGCGACAAACCAGCTGCCGCGTCCGGTAAGCTGCAGCGCATCGCCGGGGATCACGCGGGTCAGCGAGCCTACTTTTTCCAGGCGATCGCTGACCACCTGGTTAAACAACGCGCTGCGCGCCGCGGAAAGCAGGAAGCTGCGCTTGTTACGCTCGCGCACGCGGATTTCATCCGCCGCCCAGCGTCGCGCCATCACCAGGTTGTTGTTGGCATGGCCGAAACGCTGCTCGCCGAAGTAGTTCGGGAAGCCGCCCTGCGCTATCTGCTGCAGACGCTGCTCAACGCTCTCGCGATCGGAAATCTGGCGCAGAATAAGCGTAAAGGCGTTGCCCTGCAGCGCGCCGGTGCGCAGCTTGCGGCGATGACGCGCGCTCTCCAGCACCTCGCAGCCTTCCAGCTGAAACGCGGCGAAATCCGGCGTCTCTTTGCCCGGCACGCGCAGACAGAACCACTGTTCCGTTACCGCATGACGATCCTTCATGCCGGCAAAACTGACGTCGCGCGGATGAATTTTAGCGAACTTCGCCAGCGCTTCGGCCACAAAGCGAGTGTTACAGCCGTTTTTACGGATGCGCACCAGCACCTGTTCGCCGTCGCCATCCGGGCGATAGCCCAGATCTTCGATCACTACAAAGTCTTCCGGGTTCGCCTTGACCACGCCGCTGGCGGCAGGCTGGCCGTAGAGCCAGGCGAGCATCAGGCGTCAGCCTTAATCAGCAGCGCCACAGCTTCACAGGCGATGCCTTCGCCGCGTCCCGTAAAGCCCAGCTTTTCGGTGGTGGTGGCTTTGACGTTGACGCAGTCCATGTGGATGTCCAGATCTTCGGCGATATTGATGCGCATCTGCGGCACGTGCGGCAGCATCTTCGGCGCCTGAGCAATGATAGTGACGTCGACGTTGCCCACGCGATAGCCTTTTTTCTCAATCTGGCGCCAGGCTTCGCGCAGCAGTTCGCGGCTGTCGGCGCCTTTGTAAGCGTCGTCGGTATCCGGGAAGAGCTTGCCGATATCGCCCAGCGCCGCCGCGCCCAGCAGCGCGTCGGTCAGCGCGTGTAGCGCCACGTCGCCGTCGGAATGGGCCAGCAGCCCTTTCTCATAAGGGATCCGTACGCCGCCGATAATCAGCGGGCCTTCGCCGCCAAACGCGTGTACATCAAAACCGTGGCCGATACGCATCATGCGCTCTCCTTATTGTGTAATTGAGTCAGGTAAAACGCGGCCAGCGCCAGATCTTCCGGTCGCGTCACCTTGATATTGTCGCTGCGGCCCGCGATCAGCTCAGGATGGTAGCCGCAATACTCCAGCGCGGAGGCTTCGTCGGTAATGATAGCGCCCTCATGCAGCGCTCGCTGCAGGCAGCTGCGCAGCAGTTCAAGAGGGAACAGCTGCGGCGTCAGCGCGTGCCAGAGCGCCTCGCGCTCCACGGTATGGGCGATAGCCGGACTGGCAGGCTGCGCGCGTTTCATGGTGTCGCGTACCGGCGCGGCCAGGATGCCGCCGACCGGGCTGGTGGCGGTAATCGCCAGCAGGCGCGCGAGATCGTCAGGATGCAGACAGGGACGCGCCGCGTCGTGCACCAGCGCCCAGCGGGCTTCCGGCGCCGCTTCCAGTCCCGCCAGCACCGAATCGGCGCGCTCTTTACCGCCCGCCACCCAGCGCACGCGAGGATCCTTCGCTATCGGCAGCGTGAAGAACCAGGGATCGTCCGGCGTGATGGCGACGATAATCTGGTTTACCAGCGGGTGCGCCAGCAGACCGTCAATCGCGTGTTCAAGGATCGTGCGACCATTGATATGAAGATATTGCTTGGGACAGGCCGCCTGCATCCGGCTGCCGACACCGGCAGCGGGCACGACGGCAATCACCTCGGTACCTGCCATAGTCATGTTTTATCGTTGTTGATTGGCCTGCGCGTTTTTGCTGCGATCCGGCACAAGGCGATAGAAGGTCTCGCCGGGCTTGATCATGCCCAGCTCATTGCGCGCGCGCTCTTCGATAGCTTCCGACCCCCCATTGAGGTCGTCGATTTCCGCAAAAAGCCGATCGTTGCGCGCTTTTAATTTGGCGTTACTGCTCTGCTGCACCGCAACATCGTCGTTAACGCGCGTATAGTCATGTAGGCCGTTCTTGCCCAGCCAGAGCGAATATTGCAGCCAGCCGAGTAGTACAAGTAACAGCAGCGTCAGTTTTCCCATCCCCGCCCCCTGAAAAACGGCTCAATCATCCCATAACTTTTCTCCCGACTCCACTGCGGCCGCGAAATAGCGGTCGTTTGGCGAATCGGTGAGCGTTTAACGACGTAAAACAGCGCCGCCGGGCAACCTTCTGTTACCACCAGGCGCATTCAGACATCAGATTTTGCCGGGGAAAAAGCAAACCCTGCCGCAACGAGCGCGTTTACCAGCCGCTCAGCCAGGTAAACAGCAGCCAGAAGAGACCGATCACCACCACGATGGTCAGCAGCAGCGTCCAGATCAGGTGACCGCGCAGCAGCACGCTGGCGACGATGCCGACCAGCACGGAAACGGGCAGCAGCGCGAGGAAGAAAGGCCAGGTATAGAGGAAGAAAAACAGCGTGTTGGAGCCATAAAGCATAAAAGGGATCGCGAGCGCGAACCAGTAGCAGGCGAAGCCTGCCACTCCACCAGGAAAAGACCAGGCCGGTTCTTCCTGGCGATCGTCTTTGCGGGCCAGCATGGGCGTAACGTTATGCATAAGTATCCTGTTGACGCGTAATACGGCCCGCTCTGAGGCGATTCGCCGTGGCTATCTCAGGCCCTGATAATATCGCGCTCACGCAGCAGATCTAACACTTGCAGGCGTAAATTTGTTACCAATTGTTCGCCATCCAGATGGATTTCTGGTCGTTCCGGCGCCTCGTAAACCGCGTCGATACCGGTGAAATTACGCAGCTCGCCGGCCCGCGCTTTTTTGTAGAGTCCTTTGGGATCGCGCGCTTCGCAGATAGCCAGCGGCGTATCGACGAATATCTCAATAAAGCGCCCTTCCCCGACCATATCGCGCACCATCTGCCGCTCTTCCCGATGCGGCGAGATAAAGGCGCTCAGCACGATTAAGCCTGCGTCGACCATCAGCTTCGCCACTTCGCCAACGCGACGAATATTTTCTTTGCGATCGGCGTCGCTGAAGCCCAGGTCGCGACAAAGCCCGTGGCGCACGTTGTCGCCGTCCAGCAGATAGGTGCTGGCGCCAAGCTGATGCAGCGCCTGCTCCAGCGCGCCCGCTACGGTGGATTTACCGGAGCCGGAAAGCCCGGTAAACCACAGTATCGCGCCCTGATGACCGTGCAGCTGTTCGCGTTCCGCACGCGTTACCGCGTGCGAGTGCCAGACGACGTTTTCATCGTGAGCGGCCATTATTGACCGCCTGAAATATCGCGCGCGCCCCAGTGCGGGAAGTGACGACGCACCAGCGCGTTGAATTCCAGCTCAAAGGCGCTGAAGTCGCCGGCGGTTTGCACGCTATCGGCCTTCGCTTCGCGGATCATGCCTGCGCCGACCGTGACGTTGCTCAGCCGATCGATAAAGATCATGCCGCCGGTTACCGGGTTTTGCTGATAGCTGTCCAGCACCATCGGCTCGTCGAAAGTGATATCGACCAGGCCGATACCGTTCAGCGGCAGGTTATCTACCTCGCGGCGATCCAGGCTGTTGATTTCGACCTGATAGTGAATCTTCTCCACGCGCGCGCGCGTTTTTTTACCGGCAATTTTGACGTCAAAGCTTTGGCCCGGCGACAGCGGCTGCTCGGCCATCCACACCACGTCCACGCTGGCCGCCTGTACCGGCTTCAGATCGGCGTCGACGGCCACCAGCAGATCGCCGCGGCTGATATCGATTTCATCTTTCAGCACCAGCGTGATCGCTTCGCCCGCCTGCGCTTCCTGCAGATCGCCGTCAAAAGTGACGATGCGCGCTACGGAGGATTCGACACCGGATGGCAGCACTTTCACGCGCTGACCAACCGTCACCACGCCGGACGCCAGGGTGCCGGCATAGCCGCGGAAATCCAGGTTCGGGCGGTTAACATACTGCACCGGGAAGCGCATCGGCTGCTGCTCCACCACGCGTCGGACCTCGACGGTTTCCAGCACGTCCAGCAGCGTTGGGCCGGTATACCAGCTCATCGCCTGGCTCGCTGAGGCGACGTTTTCGCCTTCCAGCGCCGACAACGGCACAAAGCGGATATCCAGATCGGTCGGCAGCTGCGCGGCGAAATCCAGATAATCCTGTTTGATCTGCTCAAACCTTTCTTCGCTGTATTCCACCAGATCCATTTTATTGACGGCGACTACCAGATGCTTAATACCCAGCAGCGTAGAGATAAAGCTGTGGCGGCGAGTCTGATCCAGCACGCCTTTACGGGCGTCGATCAGCAGGATCGCCAGGTCGCAGGTGGAAGCGCCGGTCGCCATGTTGCGGGTGTACTGCTCGTGTCCCGGCGTGTCGGCGATGATAAATTTGCGCTTTTCGGTAGAGAAGTAGCGGTAGGCCACATCGATAGTGATGCCCTGCTCGCGTTCGGCCTGCAGACCATCCACCAGCAGCGCCAGGTCGAGCTTCTCGCCCTGAGTGCCGTGGCGCTTGCTGTCGCTGTGCAGCGAAGAGAGCTGATCTTCATAAATCTGACGGGTATCGTGCAGCAGGCGGCCGATCAGCGTGCTTTTGCCGTCGTCGACGCTGCCGCAGGTCAGAAAGCGCAGCAGGCTTTTGTGCTGCTGGGCGTGCAGCCAGGCTTCCACGCCGCCCTGGTCGGCAATTTGTTGTGCAATGACGTTGTTCATCTCGGCTCCTTAGAAATAACCCTGGCGTTTCTTCAGCTCCATCGAGCCGGACTGATCGCGGTCGATAACGCGCCCCTGACGTTCGCTGGTGGTCGACACCAGCATCTCTTCGATGATGCCCGGCAGCGTCTGCGCTTCGGACTCCACCGCGCCGGTCAGCGGCCAGCAGCCAAGCGTACGGAAACGCACCATGCGCTGCTCGATCACCTCGCCAGGCTGCAGGTCGATGCGATCGTCGTCGATCATCATCAGCATGCCGTCGCGCTCCAGCACCGGACGAGGTGCGGCCAGGTAAAGCGGCACGATTTCGATATTTTCCAGGAAGATGTACTGCCAGATATCCAGCTCGGTCCAGTTAGAGAGCGGGAAGACGCGAATGCTTTCGCCTTTGTTGATCTGGCCGTTGTAGTTGTGCCACAGCTCGGGACGCTGGTTTTTCGGGTCCCAGCGATGAAAACGGTCGCGGAACGAGTAGATACGCTCTTTCGCGCGGGATTTTTCCTCGTCGCGACGCGCGCCGCCGAACGCGGCGTCAAAGCCATATTTGTTCAGCGCCTGCTTCAGCCCTTCGGTTTTCATGATGTCGGTGTGCTTGGCGCTGCCGTGCACGAACGGGTTGATGCCCATCGCCACGCCTTCCGGGTTTTTATGCACCAGCAGCTCCGCGCCGATCTCTTTGACCGTGCGGTCGCGGAATTCATACATCTCACGGAATTTCCAGCCGGTGTCCACATGCAGCAGCGGGAAAGGCAGCGTGCCGGGATAGAACGCTTTGCGCGCCAGGTGCAGCATCACCGATGAGTCTTTGCCGATAGAGTACATCATCACCGGATTGCCGAACTCTGCCGCCACTTCACGGATGATATGGATACTTTCCGCTTCCAGTTGACGCAGGTGGGTGAGTCGTTTTTGATCCATAACTTTTCCTCAAGCCAAATTCACAACGGCGGAAGAGCTAACCGCCCGCTGCGCTGAATGTTGAAACCACGCCAGCTGCTGATGCAGGTTAACCACTTCCCCAATCACTAACAGGGCTGGCGTTGGCGCACGTTGTGCAAGTTGTTCTAATTCCTGTAGCGTGCCGGTCAGCACCTGCTGATCCTGACGCGTACCGCGACCGATCACCGCAACCGGCGTCTGCGCGTCGCGGCCATGCGCGATAAGCTGCGCGGAGATTTCCGCCGCCTTTACCGTGCCCATATAGATAGCCAGCGTCTGGCGGGCGCGAGCCAGCGACGGCCAGTCCAGTCCTTCGCCGTCGGCGCGGCAGTGGCCGGTGATAAAGAGCACGCTCTGGGCGTGGTCGCGGTGCGTTAGCGGAATACCGGCATAGGCGGTCGCGCCTGCCGCTGCGGTGACGCCCGGCACCACCTGAAAAGGAATGCCCGCTTCCACGGCCGCCTGCAGCTCTTCGCCGCCGCGTCCAAAGATAAAGGGATCGCCGCCTTTCAGGCGCACGACCCGCTTGCCCTTTTTCGCCAGCTCGACCAGCATACGGTTAGTCTCTTCCTGCGGCACGCTGTGCGCGCTGGCGCGTTTGCCGACGCAGATGCGGTCGGCGTCGCGGCGCACCAGATCGAGGATCTCATCGCTGACCAGATGGTCATAAAGCACCACGTCGGCCTGCTGCATTACCTGCAGCCCACGCAATGTCAGCAGCCCGGCGTCGCCAGGCCCGGCGCCGACCAGGATAATTTCGCCCTGGCTGGCTTCCGGGTTATCCAGCTGATCGGCCAGCGTCTGCTCCGCGCCGACCAGATTGCCGGCAGCGACCTGACTGGCAAAAAGGCCGTTAAACGCCGTTTCCCAGAAGCGGCGGCGCTGCGACATTTTGGTCAGGCGCTCTTTAACCCGATCGCGCCAGCTACCGGCAAGCGCGGCCATCTGGCCCAGGTTGCCCGGCAGCAAAGCTTCCAGCTTTTCGCGCAGCAGTCGCGCCAGCACCGGCGCCGTGCCGCTGGAAGAGATAGCCACCACCAGCGGCGAGCGATCGACAATCGAGGGAAAGATAAAGGAGCATTTAGGCTGGTCATCGACCACGTTTGCGAACAGCCGGCGCTCGCTGGCATCGTCAAAAACGCGGCTGTTGAGTTCGCTGTCGTCGGTGGCGGCGATCACCAGATAAACCTGATCAAGCTGCGCGCTTTGATAGTCGCTGGCGATCCACTCCACTTCGCCGCTCTCTTTCAGCGCCGTCAGCTCTTCGCACAGCGCCCGCGCGGCAATCTGTACGCACGCGCCTGCCCGGCGCAGCAGCTCGATTTTACGTGCGGCCACATCGCCGCCGCCGACTACCAGCACCGGCTTGTTCCGGATGTCTGCAAAAAGGGGAAGATAATCCACGTCAGCCTTGCTAAATAACAAAAAGTTAACGGCGACTATAGGGCGACGGCGAAGGCTTATGAAATTACTAATTGGAATGAGTAGTTACCGAATGGAATAACGTAGCGGCAAAGCTACGCACAAAATGTGCTTAACAGAGGAATTTCAGGGGCTTTCAGAAGGATTGTAATTGTGCGGAGCCGGTCACACTTTCATACTGGAGCCGCAAATATTTCCGCTGTATCAAGACAGGATGACGATTAAGGACGCCACATGTTTTCCCGACTTTGCCTGAGCGCGCTACTGGCGCTGGGCTCATTTTCTCCGCTTTACGCGGCGGCCAAAGAGGGCCAGTTCGCCGAGCAGCAGCTGCGGCATATCGCCGCGTATTTTCCGGGCCGCATGGCTGGCAGCCCTGCCGAGATGCTGAACGCCGACTATCTGCAGCAGCAGTTCCAGCAGTGGGGTTATGAAAGCAATAAAAGAGATTTTACCGCCCGCTATCAATACAGGTCGCAGGATGGACACGTCAGCGACCACAGCGTTACCACCACTTCCGTTATCGCCGCACGCGCAGGCGAGGTGCCGCAGCAGATTGTGGTTTTGGCGGAGGCCGACACTTATTTGCCGTTAAGCGACGAGGATCGGCAAAAAAACCGCGGCGGCCTGACCTTGCAGGGCGCGGATGAAAACGCTTCCGGTCTCGGCGTGATGCTGGAGCTGGCGGAACAGCTAAAATCGGTGCCGCTGCACTACAGCCTGCGCTTTGTGGCGCTGAGCGGCGGCGCGCTGCATGCCGAAGAGGATTACCTCGCCCGCATGAAGCCGGAAGAGAAAAAGAATACGCTGCTGGTGATTAAGCTGAACAACCTGATTGTGGGCAACAGGCTCTGGTTTAACAGCGGCGCCAACACGCCTGAACCTGTGGCGCGACAGACGCGGGATCGCGCGCTGGCGATTGCCCGTGCGGCGCATATTTCGGCCGCTACTTTGGGCAAAGCGGTAAAAAGAGAACCCGCCGTGGAGACGTTCGATAAGGCCGGGATTCCGCTACTGAGCGTTCGCGCCGCCAACTGGGATATCCGAGGACGGCAGCTGCACACCACCAACGTTCATTTTCCGCTGGGGAGCTGTCAGCAGCAGGCGAGCTGCGACAACCTCGCCTGGATCGATCGCTGGCTACCCAACCGTATTACTCGCCGTACGCAAGAGAGCGTCAGGATCCTGCTGCCGCTGATCCGCGAGTTAGCTAATCCCCAACCTGAAGCCTGAGGAATCTTATGTATATTGTCAGTCTGACCTACAACCAGCCAATAGAAGAAGTAGAAGCGGCGCTGGCGGCCCATCTCGCCTGGCTGGATCACTATTTTAACGACGGCACTTTTATTGCCGCAGGCCGTAAAGATCCGCGTACCGGCGGCGTGATTCTGGTAAAGGATATCGATCGGGCACGGCTGGATGAGATTCTGGCGGAAGATGCGTTTCAGAAGGTGGCTGATTACGAGGTAACTAAGGTCAACGTCACGCGCGGCGCGACAGACTTTTCCGCGCTGGTGGGAATGTAGTTGCTTGTCTGAATGCGAAAATGTTCACAGAAACGCCCCTTAATCGGGGCGTTTTTTATTACTCGTGCAGCCCGCACTCGCGCTTGAGGCCGAAAAAGCGGGTTTCTTCTTCCGCCATGCCCGGCTCCCATTTGCGTGTGGTATGCGTGTCGCCGACAGAGAGATAGCCCTGATCCCATAACGGATGGTAGCCCAGGTCATGCTCTTTCAGATACTGATGCACCTGGCGGTTATCCCAGTCGATAATCGGCAGCACTTTGAACACGCCGCGCTGGATGGCCAGCACCGGCAGATTAGCGCGGCTGCCGGACTGTTCACGGCGCAGCCCGGCGAACCAGGTCTGGGCGTTCAGCGTCTGCAGCGCGCGGTTCATCGGTTCGACCTTGTTGATGTCGTTGTAGCGTTCAATGCCTTCCACGCCCTGCTCCCACAGCTTGCCATAGCGCGCTTCCTGCCAGGCCGCGCTCTGCTCGGCGCGAAACACCTTCAGGTTCAGGCCAAGCTTGTCGGTCAGCTCGTCGATAAACTGATAGGTTTCCGGAAACAGATAGCCGGTGTCGGTCAGGATAACCGGAATATCCGGCTTCGCCTGGGTGACCAGGTGCAGGCTTACCGCCGCCTGAATGCCGAAGCTGGAAGAGAGCACCGCTTCGCCAGGCAGATTCTCCAGCGCCCAGATCACGCGATCCTGGGCGGAGAGTTTCTCCAGCCTGGTGTTGATTTCCGCCAGCGCCATTACGCGCTCAACTTTAGGCAGTTCGTTCAGTGCCGAGAGATCGAGTAGAGCCATTTCGCGCCTCCGTTATGCCCAAAAATCGCGGGCCGGATCCAGAACGGGTTCCACCACGCCAGCGCGAATGGTGAAATCGCCAAAGCCTTCGTCCGCTTCACGTTCTTTTGACCAGCGACCCAACAGATGATCAAGGGTAGTTAAAATTTCATCTTCGGTGATGTTTTCGCGGTACATGCGCGGGATGCGCGTCCCTGTGCGGTTGCCGCCCAGGTGCAGGTTGTAGCGTCCCGGCGCCTTGCCGACCAGACCGACTTCCGCCAGCAGCGCGCGGCCACAGCCGTTAGGGCAGCCGGTAACGCGCAGCACGATATGTTCGTCGCCGACGCCGTGCGCCGTCATCAGCTCTTCCACGTGCGTCACAAATGACGGCAGGAAACGCTCAGCTTCCGCCATCGCCAGCGGACAGGTCGGAAACGCCACGCAGGCCATTGAGTTTTCGCGCTGCGCGGTGACGCTCTCCATCAGGCCGTGCTCACGCGCGATGCGTTCGATCGCGGGCTTCTGCTCTTCCGGCACGCCCGCTACGATCAGATTCTGGTTGGCGGTCAGGCGGAAGTCGCCGGTGTGCACTTTGGCGATCTCGGCCATGCCGGTTTTCAGCGGGCGGCCTGGATAATCCAGCAGACGGCCATTTTCGATAAACAGCGTCAGATGCCAGTTGTTGTCGATGCCTTTCACCCAGCCAAAGCGATCGCCGCGCGTGGTGAATTCGTAAGGTCGAATCGGCTCAAAGGTCAGACCGGCGCGACGCTCGACTTCCTGCTTAAAGGTTTCCACGCCCACACGCTCCAGCGTGTATTTGGTTTTGGCGTTCTTACGGTCGGTACGGTTGCCCCAGTCGCGCTGCGTGGTGACCACCGCTTCCGCCACGTCGAGAATTTTTTCTACCGGCAGATAGCCAAATTCGCTGGCGGTGCGCGCATAGGTCGCCTTGTTGCCGTGCTCGATAGAGAGTCCGCCGCCGACCAGCAGATTAAAGCCAACCAGCCTGCCGTTTTCGGCAATGGCGACAAAGTTCAGGTCGTTGGCGTGCAGATCCACATCATTATGCGGCGGCACCACCACGGTGGTCTTGAACTTACGCGGCAGATAGGTTTCGCCCAGGATCGGCTCTTTATCCGTGGTAGCGACCTTTTCCTGATCCAGCCAGATTTCCGCGTAGGCGCGGGTTTGCGGCAGCAGATGCTCGGAGAGCTTTTTCGCCCACTCGTAAGCTTCCTGATGCAGCTCGGACTCGACCGGGTTAGAGGTGCAAAGCACGTTACGGTTAACGTCGTTGGCGGTCGCCAGCGCGTCCAGACCGACTTCATGCAGCATCTGGTGCGCAGGCTTGACGTTGCCTTTCAGAATGCCGTGAAACTGGAAAGTCTGGCGGTTGGTCAGGCGAATGCTGCCGTAGAGCGTATTGTCCGCAGCGAATTTGTCGATCGCCAGCCACTGCGTCGGCGTGATGATGCCGCCAGGCAGACGGCAGCGCAGCATCATCGCATGACGCGGCTCCAGCTTCTGCTCGGCGCGCTCGGCGCGAATATCGCGGTCATCCTGCTGGTACATGCCGTGGAAGCGGATCAGCAGGAAGTTATCGCCGGTAAAACCGCCGGTCAGGCCGTTATCCAGATCTTCCGCAATCGTGCCGCGCAGGTAGTTGCTCTCTTTCTTCAGGCGCTCGGCGTCGGTCAGTTTGCCTTCGACCACCAGCGGGCCGGGATATTTTTCATTGCTCATAAGGCTGTCTCATTTGTATTCGTTAGTTCCGCCGGCGGGCCGCCGACGGGGCGAAGCGGCCTGACTAGTAGACGTCTCGCTGATAGCGGCGTTCGATGCGCAGCTCGCTTAAGTATTCGTCGGCGGTCTCAATATCCATGCCGCCGTACTGCGCGACCACTTCCAGAAGCGCCTGCTCCACATCTTTCGCCATGCGGTTAGCGTCGCCGCAAACGTAGATATGCGCGCCTTCCTGAATCCAGCGCCAGACCTCCGCACCCTTAGCGCGAATTTTGTCCTGCACGTAGACTTTCTGCTGCTGATCGCGCGACCAGGCCAGATCGATATTGGTCAGCAGGCCGTCTTTGACGTAGCGCTGCCACTCCACCTGATAGAGAAAATCTTCGGTAAAATGCGGATTGCCGAAGAAGAGCCAGTTTTTGCCTTCCGCGCCGTCGTTGTCGCGCTGCTGCATAAAGGCGCGGAACGGCGCGATGCCGGTGCCGGGCCCAATCATAATCACCGGCGTTTCCGGATTGGCCGGCAGACGGAAATTGTCGTTATGTTCAATAAAGACGCGAATTTCGCCATCCTCTTCCAGCCGATCGGCCAGGAAGCTGGAAGCGCCGCCCGCGCGGGCACGGCCATCGATTTCGTAACGCACCGCGCCGACGGTGATATGCACTTCGCTCTCGCTTTCCGCCTGGGAGGAAGCGATGGAGTAGAGGCGCGGCGTCAGCGGACGCAGCAGTTCGATCAGCTGCTCCGCACGCAGCTCGATCGGCGCCTGGCGTACCATATCCACAATCGGCGTCGTCTGCGCATAGTGCTGCAGACGGCTCTTATCGCTGACCAAAGAAAGTAAATTTTCATCGCGGCTGAGCTTGCCGTACTGCTCGACGATCTGCGTGGTGTTGACCGTCAGCTCAAAATGCTTTTGCAACGCTTTGTTAAGCGGCAGCGTCGCGCCGTTAACGTCTACCGGCTCGTCGCCTTTCAGCCACAGCAGCCCGACCAGCTCTGTAACCAGCTCCGGATCGTTTTCATACCAGACGCCCAGCGCATCGCCTGGCTGATAGCGCAGGCCGGAATCGCCCAGATCGATTTCGATATGGCGCACGTCTTTGTCGGAGTTGCGGCCGGTGATTTTCTGATTGACGGCCAGGCTGGCGGTCAGCGGCTCCTCTTTAGTGTAGGGGCTGCTGAAAACTTCGCTCACCGTGCCGGTAGCGTTCGCCACGGCAGCGGCTGGCGATTCGGTCGGCACGCGCGCCTTAAGCACCTCGACAATTTTTTTACGCCACTGCTCCGCTTCCGCCGCGTATTCTACATCGGCGTCCACGCGATCCAGCAGGCGCTCGCCGCCCAGCTCGCCCAGCTTGCTGTCGAAATCTTTACCGGCCTGGCTGAAGAATTCATAAGAGGTATCGCCCAGCCCAAAGACGGCGAAGGCGGTGTTGTCCAGCTTCGGCGCTTTCTTCGACATCAGGAATTTGTGCAGCGCCACGGCCTCTTCCGGCGGCTCGCCTTCACCCTGAGTAGAGGTGATGACCACCAGCAGCTTCTCCTGCGCAATCTGCTTGAATTTGTAATCGCCCGCGTTAACCAGGTTTACGTTCAGCTTCGCCGCCAGCAGATCGTCGCGCAGCTGCTCGGCGACGCGACGCGCGTTACCGGTCTGCGAAGCGGAAAGCAGCGTAATGGTCGGCACATCGACCGGCGCGGGCGCGCTGGCGACCGTGGTGCCCGGTGCCTGATTGACCATGCCCCAGAAGTAGCCGGAAAGCCAGGCTAACTGCGTGGCAGAGAAATCGCCGGTGGCCGCCTGAAGGCGGGAAAGCTGTTCCGGATTAAGCGGAAGCAGAGAAGCGGGAGATGCCTGAGTCGTCATTGCTTTGAGAGTTCCAGTATCGGTGGTCCGGGCCGTAAAGACAGCAAGATAGCGTTAGGGTAACGACTGGCATAATAACCCTTAAAGAAGGGTTGGTAATATTAAATAACCAAAACGACTAAACGGTTTTACAACTAAGGGATAGTGCTGAAACAGGTTAACCAACCTTTTACCAATCAATGGGTTAAACGCACATCTTTTTACGTGCGGGGCAACCTGTGCTGAAAAGCCGCGAAACGGGTGCGAAAAAAGGCTTTTTCGGGTAGACTCCGCCCGTTTTTTAAGAAATAACCGGGACTGTCATATGGCTACCACGCTGTTTAAAGATTTCCAATTCGAGGCGGCTCACCATCTGCCTAACGTGCCGGAAGGCCACAAATGCGGCCGTCTGCACGGGCACTCTTTCCTGGTGCGGCTCGAAATCACCGGCGAAGTGGACGCGCATACCGGCTGGATCATGGATTTTGCCGAGCTGAAGGCGGCGTTCAAACCGCTTTACGACCGGCTGGATCACTACTATCTGAACGAAATTCCGGGACTGGAGAATCCTACCAGCGAAGTGCTGGCGAAATGGATTTGGGATCAGATGAAGCCGCAGCTGCCGCTGCTTAGCGCCGTGATGATCAAAGAAACCTGTACGGCGGGCTGCGTCTATAAGGGCTGAACAAACGTGGCCGATCGATCGGCCACGCTTTACTTACCCGGCGTTATGAAGAGAAGTGAGCCGTTTCATCGGTAATAATACCTTTAATCACCCGAATCAAATCGTCTTTGGTCGTGGACGTTTTGGCATTTGTAGCGCCGACGCAGTTATCAGCCCAATATTTCACCCGCGCCGTCGCGGTATTAGTAGAAATATAATAGATATCGACTCTGCTGGTATTAGTCTCGGTACGCTCTATTAACCCTTCTTTAATTCGGTCGCAGACTTTATATTTTTCCAGCAGCGTATTGGTGACTTCGCTTCTGGGATAGTCGTCGCCATCGGAAAGGATAACGAACACTTTTCTTTTATTTGTGCCTTTCGCCATTACCGGCACCGCGCGTAATAAACCTGACGATGTTTGCGTCCAGCCTTCCTGCAGCATATCCTGAAATTCATTGATTTTATTAATATCGTCAGTTAACTCAATCAGCCAGGAACGCGCGGTGCTGCGGCTGAGATCGTTATTAGAGACATGATTATACCAGCCACCGTTGCGGCACATCCCTTCAAAGGTTCGATAATTTCGATCGCCATTGCCGGTCCAGGGCATGGGGAAATTTATCACTGCGTCGTCGCTGAACATTCTTTCCAGCGTTGCCTCATAATCAATCGATTTTTCATTAACTATCGTATAATAAGGAGAATAATGATACTTTGCGGCCTGTTTGGCCCGGTCATACTCCCTGGCAATAATCTCCTGTGATTCAGCCGAAAACAGATCCGTATAGGGTTCTCCCGGCGTTTTACAGGAGTATTCCGCTCTGCCCACCTTAGCGCCTTTTTGTGCATTTTTCACACACCACTTAGCGGCGACCTCTTTCCAGTCCATGCCTGGCGAAGCTGTACGGACATAATCGTAATAGTATTTTCTTCTCTGTTCGTCCATCCAGTACAGCCGGGTATTATCATCCTTACTGCTGACATCATGAATACGTTTATCTGCCCAGAAAGCATAGTTAATATCATACTCAGCGTTAGGCACAAACATTACCGAGCAGGCAACCTTTTCACCGCCGCGCTCGTTTTTATCGGCAAGCTTAACCGGTACGCCCATACTAAAAGGGACGATGGCGATTTTCGTGTTCTCATTTTTTTCCAGCGCGAACTCGCTAACCTCTTTCACCACCGATTTCAGTATCTTTAATGGATTCCCCGCCTGAGAAGTAGAAAAATCCACCACAAAAACATAATCGGCAGGAATGGAGGTATATTTTTTTACCTTCCTTATTCCGGTATCCACACTTAGTTCTCCGCTTTCAATGGTTCCGCTAATCCCTAACATTAACGGCAGATCCACTTTTGCGCTGATTTCATAGCTGATATATTTAACGCCATCTATAGAAGAGTTATTATTCGCCGCTTTAATCGATACCTGCGGCATTGATTTCATTTGCGGAATAAAATACTCCAGATATTTCGCCACCAGCGCCTGTGATGCTTCCAACTGCTCTTCCGTCATACTGGACAAGCCCATAGCGGCTACCGCCAGCGACGCCTCATCCGTAGCGTGCAGCACCTGCGCTTTTTCCGTCATCAGATTGCTGCTTTCCAGGCTGAAATCCAGCATCGCCAGCATCGCCGGCAGCATAATGGCGAAGGCTGGCGCGATAGCGCCGGATTCTCTTTTGATCCATTTCCCTGCTCTGCTGATTAAAGACATATCCTTATCTCCTGTGCGTTTAGCATTTCCCTGTTACTGGCCTTCCCTTTTTTCAGGCAGAACAAGGCCGGGATTTTATCGGGCCGGTATTTAGCCACCCAGGTTCCCGTGCTGTCTTTCAAATAGTTGGCCGGCCCTCGATAAACAACGCCTTTGTGATTGATATCAATAATGGTGACCGTCAGCTTTTGCCGCAGCTGCTGGCTGAAATAGAGCTGTTCGCTAAGCTGCCGCAGCAAAAAACCCTGGCGGATATTACCGGAATCAAGAAAAACGATGGCTTCGCCTGGCGACAGACGTGGCGACTTTACAGGCGCTTTAGCCAAACCCGCCGTAGCGAAAGCGATAAGCAGAATAAAGCCGGATAACCTGAACATAAACGTCTTATCCCTTATCTGGGCAGAGCGACATTGGATTTGACGATCCGTTCGGGTAGCAGGCCGACGCCTTTCAGCAGTCGTGGAACGGTATCATCCGGCACCGGCAGACTCAGCGTAACCTGATAAAGCGGCAGCCAGCGTTCTCTGACGCTCCAGACGCTAAGATCGGTTAGCTTTGTCAGACGCACTGTTGGCTCCTGGCGACACTTGCTGGCTCCGCCGTAATAAATGGGATTAGCGCTGACCGTTTTCTTTTCGCTCTCTTTAAAGGTAATCATTTCGATGGTCAGGCATAAGCCTGTGGCCTGCACCTGTCCCAGCATGGTTTCCGCCAGGCTGGTTAGTTGCGTCAGCTGTGCCTGATCGATACTCTCGTTGCTGTTATAGAGTTCAGTACGCTCCCTTAGCACATTAATTAGCGAATAGCTGACCGACTGTACCCGGCTACTTAGCGTCAGATACTGGCCATAGTCGATAGCCGCCGCGCAAAAGGCGAGCAGCAAAGGAAAGATAAAAGCGGCCTCTATCGTTATTGAACCCGCGCTGGCCGAAACGTATCGGGTAAAAACGCGTTTGATTTTAGTCATCCTTAAACAAATCATTGGCTTCATATTCCTGAATATAAATGAGCTGGCGCGTCAGCGAGTTACGCAGCGCCGCCATTAATTCCTGAGTGCCCGGAATCGCGTTAAAGATAAAAGGTTGGTAGTCATAACTGACGCGGTAAAAAGCCAGATATTTTCCGTTGGAGGGCGAGGTCGCGCATTTTCCCTGAATGGCGTCGTTTATCGTACGGCAATAGGTGACGCTGCTGCTAAAACGATTGGGTTCGATAAAGCCGCCAATCATGCCGCTTTCTCTGGCGATAACACGGCTGAAAGTACGCGCGTAGTCCGTGCTGCGCGAAGATTGAGCAGACGCTTCTCTGGCCGCTGTGGTCAGGGTCAAATCAATGGCGGCCGAAACGGTGTTATAGCGACACATCTCAAAAAATAAAAAAGATAAAAACAGAAAGGTCGTAAATATTATAGAAAATTCTATGGTCATTATGCCTTGCTGGTCACAAAGAAATTGCTTAACAGGCTTATGCAGAAAAGATCCTTTTTTCATCTGTCATCCCTTTCATTGGTGGCGCCCTTATAAGGGCGCCAGCGAACTTTCCACTTCAAACAAGGAAGCAACCAGCGTATCGGGGTAGTGAGATAAATTCTCCCGCTTGATGATTTCCCTGGCGTAGCGCAGGTCGCCAGATTTCACCAAAGCGAAAACCAGATTGTGTACCAGACTGCTGTCGCGGTTGCCTCTTAAATAGAGCGGGAGCAGCAGCTGGATAGCCTGGGTATATTCCCTGTCTGCAATATGCACCAGCGCCATATTGTTCAGCACTTTCTCCTCGGTGAAAAAGGCGTTTCTTGCCGTTTCGAATGAGCGCATGGCTTCTTTTAGCTTGCCCTGATGAGCGAGGATAATGCCCTGCAAGTTCAGCGCTTCGCCGTTGCCGCTCTCTTTCTCAATAGCCATGCTGGCGAACCTTAGCGCCGAATCATATTTCTGCTGCGCCAGCAGATTTTTACTTTGTAGCAGGTAGACTCTGGTAGAAGGATTTTTCTGTAGCGAAACGCTAAGGTAATGCAGCGAGGAATTATAGTTCCCGGCCAGATAATAATATTCCGCCAGGCGGAAACGCACCTCCGGATCTTCTTTTTTTTTCAATGAATCGCGATTAATAGCTATCAAATTATTGTAATTCTTTGTCTTGAGCAGAATCCTTTCTTTTTCGCTGATTTGACGGTTATCCACGCTGGTTTCACCGTCGTAGCGATAACCATCAGGCGCGCAGCCGCCAAGCAGTAAAGCGGCCAGCATGATACACATTTTAGGGAAAGCAGTCTTATACACTGTTCATCATCCTCATAACGCCCGGTACGGCGACGATGACCACCACGGGGAACATAAAAAATAAAATCAGCGGCACGCTCATTTTGGCGCCGAGCTTGCCGATTTTTTCTTCCAGCGCGAGGATCTGCACCTCGCGAATTTCTCGCGACAGCGTGACAAGCTGTTCATAGAGCGATGAACCATATTGCAGGCTTTGCAGCAGCATGGCGCACAGCATACGGTTCTCCTGAGTGGGAATATCAATGTAAAACTGCTGCAGCGCATCGCTCAGCCCGCTCACCTCCGTTCTTTTATTTAAGCGCGCCAGAAAAGGCGTGAAGTCCGGATTAATCCCCTCCATTTTCTGACCAAGAAACGTGAACGCTTTCTCCAGCGTCATGCCGCACTGTACGCAAACAGCCAGCAGATCCACCAGCCGGGGAATCTCCGCACTTAGCTTTTTAATGCGCCGGTTAACCCAAAATGCGCGAAGCCGTCCCGGCAGTACGATGGCCACAACCAGGGCCAACATGCCCACAAGCATCCAGTTATTTTTGGTTAAATCGAGCTGGAAGAGTTTATCCGAAATAAAGACAGCGCTGAGTATGATGCCCAGCATTCCCAGCTTGTAGCTAAAATTACTGTCCAGTTTACGAAAATAGCTTAACGTGGCGTTTTCCTTCTCCAACACCATTTCCGCTTCATGGTGTTTCTTTAGCTGTTGTACCGTGGCGTCATTTTTTTTCTGATCGACAATATTAAGCAGGCCAGAGAGTTTTCTTTTCCGCTGATCCCCCGCCATTAAGAAAAGCAAGACTATCATACCGCCGACGAGCAGAAAGATGCTTATTTTCATGTTAGACCCCTCTCATCAAAAACTTTATAATGCCAATACCAATCAATTCACTACCCAGCAGATAGTAGAGTATATAATTCCCGCTGGGATCGTTAATGATATAATCGTAGTTTTCCGCACTGATAAACTTTGTCAGAAAAAGAAACAGAAAGGGAATAGCGCCGGTGATTTTAACCGACATGCGCATTTCCGCCGTCATCGCCATCATTTTCTTTTCCATCGCCGCGCCGGTTGAGATCGAGCGCTGTAGCTTCATCAGCACTTCTTTCAGCTTGCCGCCGCTGTGGAGATTAAGCAGAATGGCGACAATAAAAAAGTAGTACTCGCCGTAAGGGTAGCGTTTCCAGGATTCATTAAAAACCAGCTCGGCGTTTTCGCCCATATTTAACCGGCGACTGATAATGCCGAACTCTCTTGCCAGTGAATTATCACTCATAAACGAATAGTCGGCCATCGCCTGAATAAAAGTTCGCCCGGATGAAACCGCTCCCCCTATTGTGGTCAGCGCCTCCGTAAAGTTATCGTTAAATTCTTTGCGCTTCTTTTTTACCAGCATTAGCCGCCAGATAAAGAAAATAACAGGCGTCGCAGCCGGAATAAACCAGTAAGCCGGCAGATGAATATAGAAGTAGTTGACTACAGCCAGCGCGACGATCCCCGTGCCGGGAATGATTATATTGCGTATCAGGATGCTTTTATTTTCAGGCTCGAATACGCGTATATAATCCTTACATTTCGTCACAGCCAGTCGCACAGCCTGTCTGGACATGTTTTCGCTGGTTGCCCTGCCAGTTTGCGTCCCCAGCAGTCGGGTCAGCTTTTTACGCTGCCAGGAAGAGAGCAGCAGCAAAAAGCAGCCTGCGGCGATAATGTAAAAAATAAAAAAGCTACGCATGATAGTCGCTAAACAGGGTTTTCAGGTAGCCTTCACAGCCGTGTTCCTTCGCCTTGCGATAAACCGCAGAACGCATGGAAAGCCCGGAAGTGACAAAGGAGCCCGATACCATGCCTGGCTCGCTGTTGTCGCTGACCTCAAAGTTAAAGATATCCTGCAACACGATCACTTCGCCTTCCTGCCCCATGATCTCGCTGATATGCGTGATTTTCCTGGAGCCGTCGTGCAGGCGGGAAGCCTGGACAATCAGGTTGACCGCCGAGCTGATGTTGCGCCTGATCGCCTCTACCGGAAGATTGAGATTGGCCATCATCACCATGTTTTCCATACGCGCCAGCGCGTCTCGCGGCGAGTTGGCGTGTAGCGTGGTCATCGAGCCATCGTGCCCGGTGTTCATCGCCTGCAACATTTCAAAGGTTTCGCCGCCGCGACACTCGCCGACGATAATCCTGTCGGGACGCATACGCAGCGTGTTGATCATCAAATCGCGCATACTGACCTGGCCGCTGTTTTCAACGCCGGCCATGCGTGTTTCAAGGCGTACCACGTGCGGCTGCTGCAGCTTAAGCTCCGCCGCATCCTCCAGCGTAATAACGCGTTCGTCATCGCCTATATAGTGCGAAAGCGCGTTCAGCAGCGTGGTTTTACCTGAACCGGTACCGCCGGAAATAACGATATTGACCTGGCAACGAGCCGCGATAGAGAGAAAATTAGCCATGCGCTCGTCCATCGCTCCCCAGGCCACCAAATCGACAAAGGTTCGCGATACGTTGCTGAATTTACGAATAGAGATTGCCGTGCCGTCGAGCGCAATAGGCGGAATAACCACGTTCAGACGGCTGCCGTCGCTCATGCGCGCATCAACCAGCGGCTGTGATTCATCAATGCGTCTTCCTACGCGGCTCACCAGACGTTTGGCGATTTCCGTCAGCTGATCGTTATCGATAAAACGCTTGTCGGTTTTCACCAGCTTGCCGCCGGTTTCGATAAAAATATTGTCCGGCCCGTTAACCAGAATATCGCTTACGCTGTTGTCATCCATCAAATCGCGCAGCGGCCCAACGCCGCCAATCTCATCGGCGATAGAGAAAGCGAGCTTCTGCATCTCTTCCGAAGGCAGATAGCGTTTGGTTTCCACGCTGATCTGCTGGATCACCACGCCGATCTCTTTCGCCAACGCGGCGCGATCATCTACCAGCCGCTCAACGGTATCCAGATCCAGACGAGGCAAGACGGCGGCGCGCAGGGTTCGCGCCAGTTCATCATATTGGCTGTTCATCAATCAGGCTTCCTGCCGATACGGCTCAATAAAGCGGCTAACAGTGAAGAACCCTTGCCAGCTTTAACGCTTCTGCCCAGCGTCAGGTTCGTCAGATTATCCAGTACGTCTTTGTGTTTGCCGTCGAAAGTGAGCACGCGCGCCGGATCGCTGGCGCTTTTTATAAAGGGGACGACAATATCGACACGCTGGCCCAGCAAGTTGGCTGCCTCTTCTGCGCCGATCATACTGCCGACCTTAGGCTGGCTATGGTTAAAACAGACAATCAGCCTGTTGGCGCCCGCGCCGCTGCTTTGCAGATGCTGGTTATATTCGATCACTTTTTTGGCATTACGGATCGCGGCCAGTTCGTGGTTGCAGATCAAGACGATGCTGTGGGAATGGCGCAGCGCCTGCTCAATTTCCACGTTGCTGACGTTATAGATGGTATGGTCGAACAGAACAAAGTCGTAGCTGTTGTAAAGCGGCAGGGAAAAGTCCCATGCATGTTCGCTCTGTTCCGACAGCACAAAAAGATTTTCCTGCAGTTTAGTGACGTCGCCGCTGATCTCTTTTTTAGCGATAAGATCGATATTTTTTGTGCCGCCGGTTCCCTGCAACAGCAGCAAAGAAATAGCGCGCTGTCGCACCAGCGAAGAAGCAAGTTGATAGCTGAGGGACGAGCATCCTGTACCGCCCTTGCAGGAAAGCAGGCTGATTTTTAACGCGCTGTTGCCGATTTGATTGCTTACCGGCTCGTCGAGCCGTTTCCCCAGCATTTTCATCTGCTCAGGGTGATACAAAATATAGGCGATGCCAGCCGCCTGATATTTCCCGGCAACCAGCAGGGAATCGCTGTTGCCGATCGCGATACAGGCCGTCTCTTTCGAGATAAAAAACTGCATTTTATTGATAAATTGCTCGCAGTGCTCGGCAGACTCTACATCAAATATCAGATAGCGGATCTCTCCGGCAATCGTCTGCGTGTCGAACTGCTCAGGATTAACCTGATGACAAACAACCGGGCCAAGATTACGGGTTTCCAGCTGAATACGGACCTCGTCCAACACGGCCTGCCTTGCGGAAATCACCACCGCCGAAGAGGCTGCCTGTTTCTTGTCTGCCGCGCCAGGAAAAATAAGCATAGGGTTCTCCCGATTAAAACCTAATAGACAATCCGATCCCGATTGACCAGCGAGGCATGGAGATTGTTCTCCACCGCGCATCCTGCGCTTTCATTATGTTTATAGGCGTAGTGCTGACGCTGATAATCGCAGGAAAAAGGCTGACGATAGCTTTCGACGCTGACCACGAGCAGTTCATTCTCGCTTTTATTATCATAGCGAATGCTTTTATCCATCCTGATATCGACAGGGACTATGCCGGTGCGTATTAACAACTGCCGCAGTTCCTTAGCCAGCTCGTCAATATCATTACGATGCCAGCTAATTCTGACCACGCCGCTGGTGTACTGATAAATGTTCATGACTCTCGCCGAGATAATTTCCTGATCGATAGCGTTACGACCATATAACTTAAATTGCAAAGGCGCGGCGGCAGCGGCGGTATGAAAAATCAGGCCCGCGATGAATAAAATTGTCCTGAGCATAGCTATTCCCTTATTGAGCGAAGCCGGTTCCTTGCATAAACAGGCTGACCTCACGACTCGAGCGGTCAGATTGCAGCAGATGCGTATTAAAAAATCTTTCCAGCAGGTTAGTTCGATTGACGGAAGGGTACATAACGTGGCGAGGCGATACCGGCCTGACCAGATTGACCGTGGCGATCAGCACCAGCTCCGTGCGCTCACGTTCGGCGGATGTGTGGCGGAACAGCGCGCCCAGAATCGGTACGTCGCCAATAAAAGGGATTTTCGACAGCGACTCTCTTTCCGATTCGCTGAGCAGGCCGCCCAGCACAAAGCTCTCTCCATCCGCCAGTTCAATCGTGGTATTGGCTTTACGGGATCTCAGCGTTGGAATATTCAGCACGGAACCATCCACCGAGCTGACTTCCTGCCCCAGCGTCAGGCGCACTTTCTGGCTGTTTTCCACTTTCGCCGACACCTGCATTTTAATGCCGTACTCACGATAGGTGACTTCGGTTCCGTTGTCTGAGCGGGTCACTACCGGTACTTCGCCGCCCACCAGAAAATTCGCGCTCTCGCCGGACAGAACGGAAAGATTAGGCTCCGCCAGAATTCGCGCCAGCGACTCATTGCCCAGCGCGTGGATAACGCTGGTAAGGCTGCTGGCGTCAAACTTAAACTGGTTAAGGACAAACTGCCCGATATCCGTCGCGCCGCTCCAGTCGATACCCAGACTGTCGGAATAGTTTTTATTGATTTCCACCAGGGTGATTTTAACGTTGACCTGATTAGCCATCGGCAGCGTGATGCGGTTCTGCAGTTTTCTGAAGCTGATATAATCCATATGCTTAAGGCGCTGGTTTTTTACAACGCTATCTTCCAGCTTCGTCTCTGTTACTTCACGTTCAAGGCCTAAAGCTTCCCCTACCAGCTGGTGAATCGCATCCCGGCTCTCTTCATCCGTCGCCGTTCCGGAAAGAATGTAGCTGCCCGCCACCTTTTTCAGGTCGATTTTGCAACCGGGAAACTCATCCTGCACGCGCTGGTTAAGCTGGCCGATTAACGGATCGACCAGCACGTTGATGGTGTGGGTTTTGCCATCCTGCACCAGCAGCAGATCGCCTCGTCCGTTCATCAATCCGTAGACCACGACTTCACGATCGCTTATCACCTGATAATCGACTATTTCAGGACTGGAGGTAAAAACGGTATCGATGGGATCGTTCATCTTGACTGTTCTGGCCGCGCCTTTTTCCAGGTAAAGGGTTTCAGCATTCGCATAGCGGCAAAACAGGAAAAAGATAAAGATGACAATTAATCGAAAAAACGAGGTAACCAGACTATATTCCTTCATTTCCTTAGCCCTCCTCTTATTTCGTTTATCATCTCCGGAATAAGAGTCTGTATTTTTTTGTTATCCGGTGGAACACCGGCAGGCAGAACCACGGTTTCGCCTAAATGGCTTAAGGCGTAAATACGGCTGATATCTTCATTGGCAAGTTCAACGTTGACATCTATTATCGTCCCTTTTTTCTCATCGTTTCCGGCCAGCGATCCGGCTCTGGCGATCAACGATTCAGATTTTTTCAGGGTAAATAAACGACGTGAATCGATAATCTTTACCATCCTGGCAACGGGCGTAACGATTTTTTTTCCGCTGCGACTGACAAATTCGCTATTTTTGCTTTCTCGCCCTTTTAATTCCACGAAGTAACGCAGGTAGAGATCGACCCTGTCACCTTTTTTCAATTGCTTCAAAGGAATCGTTTCTTCTTCCTGCATATGAATGGGCCAGATAAAGTGGTTTTCTTTCAGTGTGATACGATCTTCAGAAGCCAGCTGAATATTTTTCGTGTTCAGCGCTTCGCCAGGGGAAATCTCCCTGGTGGTTTCGTATCCCTGTAAACTTTCCGGCATCGCCTCCAGCTTTTCCGCTTCTGCCAGCGGTAGCTCTGTTACCTTTTTGACATAGCTGGCTTCTGTCAGCATTTCGCCTTTCGCCAGCGCTTTTGCCGCCGTATAGCTGTTGACGGTAACGCTGTCGGGCGCTTTTTCTTCTGAAAACAGCAGGCCGATTGCGCCCGCCCCCAGCAGCAGGAGAGCAATAATAACCAGCATTCTTTGATTCATATCGCCACCTTAAGGGAAGCAAAAGCAGCGATATATCCTGTAACAATGGCGACGCCATAGGGCACGGTTTTATACATAGCTTTCTTATTGCAACGATGATTTATTAGCGTTATCAGCGCCACCGGCAAACCCGCCAGCGTGGTAACAAACAAAAAAAACAGGGTAGTCTCGCTACTGAGAGAGAGCGATAATGCCGCCAGTAACTTGACATCCCCTGCGCCGAATAATCGGAAGGTACTCAGCAAAAAACCTGCCAAAAGGATATATAACGCCGGAAGGATAACGAGGTCAGAATACATTATCCAGTAATACAGTACAGAAATAACAGCAATGGTAATCGTAGTCGTATTTTTAATTTCCCGATAACGTATATCGCTATAGCATATATGGAGCAACAGAGGCGTCAGCAGGGAAATGAATACGATACTTATCACTACAGTTCCTTGATTATTTAGAAGCAGTGATGTTGGTGATATTGTCTGTCATTGTGGTGAATTGTTTTTTAATGGCGACGATGAATCCACCATCTCCGGCAAAAACGGTTAACAGCACGCCCGTTACCGCTACGGCGATAACCGCATATTCAATTGCGGTCACACCATCCTGCGCTTTAGCGAAATGCTTAACCTTTTCTTTTAACCAGAAAGCGTTATTACTTAAACGTATAGAAGAGTCCAGTACGATATCTTTCATAAGAGGTGTTCCTTTATATTGTAACAACCTGACTTAATCTTAAGTCCTTTTAACTTTGCCAGACAGCTATCTTGTGCCTGGCAGTCGCTAATATGAAGCAGTTGTGAACATAACGGAAGTGACAAAATATAACTATTTATCTGACAGATTATCAACAAACCCACAGACAGAAATGTTCAATACTCAGGACAGCAAGATTTTAATAAGAAAACTGGCTATAACATAAAAAATGCTTATAGTGTTGCAGCTGATAATACTTTCAGATTGTTCTTATCAGATTGATAAAGAGCTGATAAGCTGTGAAGTTACTGATTTTGATATTTATTTAACATTCATAAAAAAACAATAAAATCAGTCTATTAAACTGCGAAGCTTTAACTTAAGAGTTTAACTAAAAATTTAAGGCATTCAGGAGGATACATGGCCGACACAACACACGGACAAAGCATTAACATTAAAGATGCAATAATCGAAAATATTATTAAAATGATATTTAGCGGAATACTTAACCGTGGCGACTTTCTTCCTTCAATTCGTAATATGTGCGCCAGATATCATGTATCCAGAAACACGGTGGTTGTCGCCTATAAAGATCTTGAAAGCCTTGGCCTGATTGAGGGAAAAGAGAGAAGCTGTTACCAGGTATTAAGCGCGCCTCGCTCTGCTTCGACAAATCTTCTTAACGAAATCCGCCGTCCTTCTGCACGTCCTCTGGAGAAAAAACAGGCGAACCTTACTCATATCGCTACAAAATTAATGATGAATAACCAGGCTTCCCTTTCGCGACACTTTATTAAAAGATGGAGCAGCGATTTATATAGCGTAAAAAAGGTGCTGGCCGAGGAGAACGGCAGTGAGCAATTAAATCAGGAACTGCAGAAAAATCTTCATCGCTACCTTAAGATAACGCGAGGCATCGATCTGGCTCTCGATAAGATGCTGCTGCTGCCGGGACAGCAGGAGGCGTTGTTGATGATTGCCCATTTCGGCAAACTGCTAAAATCGCGACCGACCATTATTCTTGGCGATCCCGTTTCACCGAAGGTTTTTGATCTTTTCGCCTGCCTGGGCTATGAAATCCTTTCCGTGCCTTCAGATCGCAACGGGCTGGACGTCAGCGCTTTTCCCGATCGCTGCGTGGATTTTGTCTATCTTTCGCCCTCGTGCCATTTTCCTTCCGGCGCGAAAATGAGCGAGCATAACCGCAAGCTGCTGATGGAATGGAGCAGCCAGAATGACAACGCTTTTATTATTGAGGACGACGCCTGCTTTATGCTGGGCTTTGGTCAGGATATGATCCCGCCGCTTTGCGCCAGTTACCCTGCGCGAAACGTTATTTATCTCTATAACCTGTTTGAACTGACGGGCAACAGCGCCAGTCTCAGCCTGCTGATGGCGCCGGAGAGCATCAGAGATAAGTTCAGAGAGCTTAAGAACCTGACGATCAGTGAAAATCAGATCCTGAACCGCACCATGCTCGCTTCTTTCCTCGGCTCTAACTACCTGATGAAATATCTGGCCAGTACCCTGCAGCAGCGTCAGGAAAAATTCAACCTGGCGCTGGAAGGCTTAAAAAAAGTGACGCCCGATCCCGATGTCTGGGGATTAATACACTCGGGATTTTTTACTTTTTCTGCCGCCGAGGAGTCCCTGCCGGCTACGTTGAGGGAAGAAACCTTTCTGCCTTTATCGCTTTTTTACCGCTCTTCGGCCGCTCAGCCGGATAGCTCACGTTATATCTATCCTCTGGGTACGCTGACCACAGAGGAGATAGAAAATATCAATCACCAGCTGCTGCTTCACAACCCTGCTTTACAGGATTAACTAATCAGAAAGCGGAAAAGGAATGGTTAACGGATCGCAGGCGCGATCCGTTAATTATTCAGGCGATATTCAGGTATTTATGCGTCTGCATCGACAAGCGCCAGTTGCGCGCGATGCAGGTTTCGATACACAGCTTCGTCGCATCATCTTTTTGGCTAATCGGCTGCAGCGCGATAATGCGTGGCTTGTCGTCATTCAGCGTCGCCAGCAGCTCGTCCAGGGCATCCACATCACGCTGACGCGCTACCGGATGCTTTACCTCGTCGGCGCGCACCAGCGCCTGGTTCAGCACATCATAACCACCGCGCATATTGACCTTAGGAGAAACGGTCACCCAGGTTTTTTCGCTGCACTGAACCTGGTGCGTGCCGCTGGTTTCGATCTGGCAGCTAAAGCCCTGCAGCTCCAGCGCCTGCGTCAGCGGCGTCAGATCGTGAATGCAGGGTTCGCCGCCGGTGATCACCACGTGACGCGCCGTCCAGCCATGCTGTGCGATGACCTTCAGCAGCGCATCCGCATCCGCCGCGCCCCAGGCATCGGTTTCAACCGTTTTCAGCAGAATATCGCCCAGCGAGGTTTCCCGATCGGCCAGCTTATCCCAGGTGTGCTTAGTGTCACACCAGCTGCAGCCCACCGGGCATCCCTGCAGGCGGATAAAAATTGCCGGAACGCCGGTGTAAAATCCTTCGCCCTGCAACGTCTGGAACATTTCATTAATCGGGTACTGCATTACGCACTCACTGGCTTAAAAATAGGGGCGCAGAGTATGACAGATAGCGGCTTTTTAACCAAATCACATCGTGCTGGGGAACCCGACAATCTTGTTGTTCCACTCAACTCTGCCACTCTTTTTTTGAGGTTACTCCATGAATATGCCAGTCGGCGGTTTATTAAATCGCGTATTGCTGAATGTCAGCAACGAGGCGTCGGACGCGTTCCTGCCGCAACAGTCCGGGACACGGGCAAACCAGGCAAACAGCATTAGCTTTGGCTCGCCCGCGACCAGCAATCTGCCGGAGCTAACCAAAAGCGCGCAGGATAATACCAGCAGCGCGGGCAACGCCTCGTTCAATCAGTTTATGCAGCAGATTGGAAGGCTGTTGCAAACGGCGCTGTCCGCTATCGATTCGCTGGCGCAGCAGGTAAGCAAAGCTCACACATCACCTGACAGCGCCAGGACCACCAGCAATAGCGCCGCTGCGCCAGCACAAATGGCAACGGCATCTGCCACGGCAGACGGCAACAACGCCGCCGATGTTGCTGCCGCTTCCGCAGCTGACGGCAGCAAATCGGTGAGCGGCAATAGTGCTCTCGATCCAGCCAGAAACAGCCTGACGTTTGAAAATAAGGGCGATAAGCCTCTGACTATCGCTTTTACGCCCAATGCCGATGGCAGCGCAAAGCCTGACGATCTCACCCTGGAACCGGGCGAAACCAAAACGCAGAACTTTGACGCCAACTGGTCAGGGAATTTTCGCAGCACGGCCGGCGACGGCGCTAATGCCACTTTGGGCGAGGTGAAATTTGACGGTGGCAGCGGACAAACTTATTACGACGTCAGCTATATCGAAGGCAATAATGCCGCTATGACCATTAGCCCGGCAAAAGGCGGCGGCAGGGTTTCCGGCACTTTAGACGATCTGGTCGCCAATGCGCCAGACAGCATCAAAGCAAAAGATGCGGACGGCAATGTTTACGGCCTGAAAAAATCCACCACCGCCAATCAACAGGATCCGGCAGTAGTGGACTACTACCGACAGCATGTTGCCGCCGATAAGGGCTATGTTATCCCTTCCGATGATGCCAGCACGCTGGGCAGCAGTTCGAAAAACCTGAAAGTCGAGCTGAAGGGCTGAATACGGCAGGCGAACAGACAATAAAAAAGCCTCGTCCGCAGACGAGGCTTTTCAGGCATTTCCAACCGTTAACGGCCGGAAAAGCGAGGCTTACTGACCTTTAACTTCTTTCAGGCCGTTGAACGGCGCACGGCTGCCCAGCGCTTCTTCGATACGGATCAGCTGGTTGTACTTGGCAACGCGGTCAGAACGGCTCATAGAACCGGTTTTGATCTGGCCTGCTGCAGTACCTACCGCCAGGTCGGCGATGGTAGCGTCTTCGGTTTCGCCGGAACGGTGAGAGATAACCGCCGTGTAGCCCGCGTCTTTCGCCATTTTGATAGCTGCCAGGGTTTCGGTCAGAGAGCCGATCTGGTTGAACTTGATCAGAATGGAGTTAGCGATGCCTTTATCGATACCTTCTTTCAGGATTTTGGTGTTGGTCACGAACAGGTCGTCGCCCACCAGCTGGATTTTGTCGCCCAGCACTTTGGTCTGGTAGGCGAAGCCGTTCCAGTCGGATTCGTCCAGGCCATCTTCGATAGAGACGATTGGGTACTGTTTGGTCAGATCTTCCAGGAAGTGGGTGAACTCTTCGGAAGTGAAGGCTTTGTTGCCTTCGCCAGCCAGCACGTATTTGCCGTCTTTGTAGAATTCAGAGGCCGCGCAGTCCATCGCCAGGGTGATGTCTTTGCCCAGCTCGTAGCCTGCCGCTTTTACCGCTTCAGCGATAACAGCCAGCGCTTCAGCGTTGGAACCCAGGTTTGGCGCGTAGCCGCCTTCGTCGCCTACTGCGGTGTTCATGCCTTTAGACTTCAGCACTTTCGCCAGGTTGTGGAACACTTCAGAACCCATACGAACCGCTTCTTTCAGGGTTTTCGCGCCAACTGGCTGGATCATGAACTCCTGGATGTCGACGTTGTTGTCGGCGTGCTCGCCGCCGTTGATGATGTTCATCATCGGCAGAGGCATAGAGAATTTGCCTGGGGTACCGTTCAGCTCGGCGATGTGCTCATACAGCGGCATGCCTTTCGCAGCGGCAGCAGCTTTGGCAGCGGCCAGAGAGACGGCCAGGATGGCGTTAGCGCCAAATTTGGATTTGTTTTCGGTGCCGTCAAGATCGATCATGATCTTGTCGATGTTTGCCTGGTCTTTGGCATCTTTGCCGGTGACCGCGTCAGCGATTGGGCCATTTACGGCTGCAACAGCTTTGGTCACGCCTTTACCCAGGAAACGAGATTTGTCGCCGTCGCGCAGTTCCAGCGCTTCACGGGAACCGGTAGAAGCGCCTGATGGTGCGGCCGCCATACCGACAAAACCGCCTTCCAGATGCACTTCTGCTTCAACGGTCGGGTTGCCACGAGAGTCGATGATTTCGCGACCGATGACTTTAACGATTTTGGACATTAGTTTTTCCTCAGTACAAGTTAACTTAAACTCAGACAAACAACGCGCGAATAGTTCGCGCGCTGCTATGAAAACTACTTATTTCGCCAAACGCTTCTGATGCTCGCTGGCTGCTTTAACAAAGCCGGCGAAAAGTGGATGACCGTCACGCGGTGTCGAGGTGAATTCCGGATGGAACTGACACGCAACAAACCACGGATGGTTCGGGATCTCGATGATCTCGACCAGCTGGTCATCGCCGGAACGGCCGGCCACGCGTAAGCCAGCCGCTTCGATCTGCTTTAACAGCATGTTGTTGACTTCGTAACGATGGCGGTGGCGCTCAACGATAGTGTCGCTGCCGTACAGCTGGCGTACCACGCTCTCCGGCGTCAGCTGACACTGCTGGCTGCCCAGACGCATGGTGCCGCCCAGATCGCTCTTTTCTGAACGAACCTCAACGTTGCCCTCTTCGTCGCGCCATTCGGTGATCAGCGCCACAACAGGGTACTTACAGTCTGGCACAAATTCCGTGGAGTTTGCGTCCGCCATGCCGGCGACGTTACGCGCGAACTCCATCAGCGCAACCTGCATACCCAGGCAGATGCCCAGATAAGGAATGTTGTTTTCGCGGGCGTAGCGCGCGGTCATGATTTTGCCTTCCACGCCGCGATAGCCGAAGCCGCCAGGGATCAGGATAGCATCCAGATCTTTTAAGATTTCCACGCCGCGGCTTTCCACATCCTGCGAGTCGATCAGCTTGATGTTGACCGTTACGCGGTTTTTCAGGCCGCCGTGCTTCAGCGCTTCAATCACGGATTTGTAGGCGTCCGGCAGTTCGACATATTTGCCGACCATGCCGATAGTGACTTCGCCGCCCGGATTGGCTTCTTCGTAGATCACCTGTTCCCATTCGGCCAGGTTGGCTTCCGGCGCGTTCAGATTAAAGCGTTTGCAGATATAGTCGTCCAGGCCCTGCGATTTCAACATGCCTGGAATTTTGTAGATGGAGTCGACATCTTTCAGCGAGATAACCGCTTTTTCCGGCACGTTACAGAACAGCGCGATTTTCGCACGTTCGTTGGCGGGAACAGCGCGGTCGGAACGGCAGATCAGCACGTCCGGCTGGATACCGATAGAGAGCAGCTCTTTAACGGAGTGCTGCGTCGGCTTAGTTTTCACCTCGCCCGCCGCCGCCATATAAGGCACCAGCGTCAGATGCATATACATGGTGTGTTCACGACCGACATCAACCGCCATCTGGCGAATAGCTTCGAGGAACGGCAGCGATTCGATATCGCCGACGGTACCGCCGATCTCCACCAGCACCACGTCGTGGCCTTCGCCACCTTCAATGATGCGTTCTTTGATGGCGTTGGTGATGTGCGGGATCACCTGAATGGTCGCGCCCAGATAGTCGCCGCGACGCTCTTTGCGCAGCACTTCCGAGTAGATACGGCCAGTGGTGAAGTTGTTGCGGCGGCTCATTTTGGTGCGGATGAAGCGCTCGTAGTGGCCCAGATCGAGATCGGTTTCCGCGCCGTCGTCGGTGACGAACACTTCGCCGTGCTGGGTTGGACTCATGGTGCCCGGATCCACGTTGATATACGGGTCCAGCTTCATGATGGTCACATTAAGACCACGTGCTTCAAGAATGGCGGCCAGGGAGGCTGCGGCAATGCCTTTACCCAGAGAGGATACGACCCCGCCGGTCACAAAAATATAGTTCGTTGTCATGCTGAACCTGAGAAAGTAGGTTTAAAGACGATGGAAT
>Ga0157363_1000111_pt1 | contig 60987 bp, 60 predicted proteins | sample AttsexASBM1_FD_111477 | JGI IMG/M metagenome (GOLD analysis project Ga0157363, IMG submission 111477) | Fungus gardens microbial communities from leaf cutter ant in Ribeirão Preto, State of São Paulo, Brazil - Atta sexdens ASBM1 | ecosystem: Host-associated > Fungi > Mycelium > Unclassified ... | reverse complement strand
GGAAGCGGCTGAGGACCTGCATCGCCAGATCGCTGAAATGATCGGACAGGAACGGCAGTTTCTGCGCGAAAACGTCGAAGCGGGACTTCATGGAGAAGAATTTCGGCAGGTATTTCGTGCCGAAATAGCGGATGACCGCAAACGTGTCCTTGCCGTATTTCTCGGCAATATCGAACGCATCGCGGTGCAGATACTCACCGGCGATCGGCAGTTCATCAAAATGGGTCAGGGCATGACGGCGGAGGTCTTCAAGATCGGACGTGCTGTTCGTTCCGATATAGAACACGGCCGGGTTTTTATTCGCCTCGAACGTGTCCAGACGGACCGCGAACACGACCAGCTTGCCCGCGCATCCCGCGGCTTCGTACCAGCGATTGGGGTCGGCATTGAAGCGGGCGGGGGTGTCTGCGTCCACGTCCCGGACATGGGTGGCGTAATTTTCGTCGTGACCGCGTCCGGCGTTCCAGTCGATGGCGGCTTCGGGAAGCTGTCCGGCCTGCACGGCGGCGAGGATCTGCTCTGGATTGCCATCCAGACGGATGCCGAGATGATTGACGAGATGCAGTTTGCCATCCGCGCCCATCTGGCCGAACAGCGCCATTTCGGTGAAGGCGGGGCCACGCTGGACCAGCGCGCCGCCAGAATTGTTGCTGACACCGCCCAGAACCGAGGCACCGATACAGGACGAGCCGATTACGGAATGCGGTTCGCGGCCGATGGCAGCGAGTTTGTCTTCCAGATCATGCAGGGTGGAACCGGGCAGACACACGACCTGTCGCCCCTCGCCAATCAGGTGGATGCCGTCCAGACGGTTCGTGCTGATGATGACCACGCCACGGTCATAGTCGTTACCGTCAGGGGTGGAGCCGCCCGTCAGGCCCGTATTGGCGGCCTGCATGATGATGATCCGGCCGGACTCGGCACAGAGCTTCGCGGCACGCCACAATTCGACAAGGCTGCCCGGCTGAATCACCGCCACCACGTCTCCCATGCCGAAACGGAACCCCTTGCGGAAGCGATAGGTCGCCGAAGGGATCGTCAGGACATGTCGCGCACCGAGAATAGCGCGGAGAGAGTGGATAAGCGAGGCATCGCTGACTTCTGAGCTGGCCTCGGTACTGCCTTGTAGTGACGCTGACATTCTCTTGTCTTTCCTGCCGGCAACGTGATCGCCGCTGGTCCTAACATGGGGCTGCAAGAAACCACTCTTCAACCCTGCGTGTTATTTTACGCGCCCAAAGAGACGTTCAAGTTCCCGTCGTGTCAATCGAAGCCATGTCGGCCGTCCATGCGAACAGGTATTGGCCCGTGGGGTACGTTCCATCTCCCGCAGCAGGGCATCCATTTCTTCGGGCTTGAGCCGACGACCTGCACGAATACTGCCATGACAGGCCATCCGAGCGAGAATGGCGTCCAGATGATGGGCAAAACTTCCCGTACTGGCGGCATCCAGATCCGGATCGCCAGCCAGTTCGTCGGCAACGTCTTTCAGGAGGCCCTGAATGTCCTTCGCGCCCAAAAGGGCTGGAACCGAGCGCAGCAGAACACTGCCGGGGCCGAAGGGTTCAAGGTCGATCCCGAGTTTGGCGAGATCCTCCGCCCGCGCCATGAGGGCCTCGGCCTCACGGCGAGGCAGGTCCACCACTTCGGGCAGGAGCAGGGCCTGCGCGCGCAGGGTGCCGTCGCTTGCATATTGTTCGCGCAGGCGCTCATGGGTCAGGCGTTCATGGGCCGCATGCTGGTCCACGAGGATCAGGTCACCATCGGGCGCAAGCGCGAGAATGTAGGTGTCGAAAACCTGCGCGATGGACGCGCCGAGCGGGAACGCCGGATCGAGTGCCTCGGGCTGCTGAGGGGCGCGGGCGGCGGGAGCGAAAGCCGGGTCCGTTTCTGCGAAGCCCTGACGAGGGACGGTTTGCGGGGTTGGGGGCGCTGAGGCCGTGGGCAGAGTGGTCTGTAACGGGAGCGACGTCATCGTCTCCCCGGGTTCCGGCGGGCGGGGCGGATAGACGATGGAAGACCGCGGAGCGAAACTGGCATGGATGCCGCCTCCGCCCTTCGAGCCATGCCCGAGCGCCCGGCCCAGACCGCCGATGACGAGAGAGCGGATTTCGGCTTCATCGGCGAAACGCAGTTCCGTCTTGGCGGGATGGACGTTCACGTCCAGCCGTTCCAGCGGCACTTTCAGATGCAGCGCCATGACCGGGAAGCGGCCGCGCTCGATGACGGGACGATAGGCCACGCGAATGGCGGTGCGAAGCATCGGGTCCGTCACCGGGCGGTTGTTAACCAGAATGAACTGACCCGATCCGGTGGCGCGAGTGCGGGCCGGGCCACAGGCGAACCCCGACAGACACACGGCCCCGCGCTGCTCGTCGAGCGGGATCAGAGTATCAGGCGTGGTGTCGAGAATGGAGGCCGCACGACTGATCGGGCTCTGTTCGGGCAGGTCGAACAGGACCTTGTCGTCCAGCAAGACACGCATGGCGCAATGGGGCGCAGACAGGGCCAGCCGCCGCATGACGGATTCGGCATGCCCGCTCTCAACGCGCGCGCTTTTGAGGAATTTGCGTCGCGCCGGGGTGGCGAAGAACAGATCCGTCACAACGATGCGCGTGCCGACCGGGCCGGAGGCGGGCTGCGGCGGGGTGATGACTCCGCCATCCACGCGGATGCACCAGGCGCTGTCGGCATCGGGCGTGCGGGACGTGATGGAGAGCCGCGCGCTGGCGCCGATGGAGGGCAGCGCCTCGCCCCGGAACCCGAGCGTCCGGATCTGGACGAGATGATCGTCCAGAAGTTTGGAGGTGCAGTGCCGCTCGACCGCCAGTTCCAGTTCGACCGGGCTCATGCCGCAGCCATTATCCGTGACGTCGATCCGGTCCGTCCCACCAGCGCGCAGTGCGACCACAATGCGGGTTGCACCAGCATCGATAGCGTTTTCGACCAGTTCCTTCAGCGCGGCGGCAGGACGTTCAATGACCTCGCCCGCCGCGATCAGGTCAATGACGTGGCCGGACAGGCGACGGATTGTGGGACGGCTTGGGGGGGTGGGAAAGGACGGGGCCTCGGTCACGATGCCTCCTCATCGTCCGGACTGGAGCCGGACGGCAGACAGGGCCGTTCCTTGCGCCCCATCAGAGAGCGGAAGGAACGATCGTACTCAGAGAACGCCGAGAAAGGCTTTCTTCTTGCGGACAGTCGGGGTGGCGCCCGTTGCGGGGCTGCGGCCCAGAGCCGAGTTCTCGCGGATGCGACGGTTTTCACCGTCACCATCGACGATGGACCCGGCATTGCCGCCTTTCCAGAACATCAGGTTGTCCACAAAACCCGCATCGGCCGCGCCGAGCTCGGCGTTGTTGGGCGCATTGGCGGACTTGTCCACCTGTCCGACCAGTGCGGTCTGCCCGGTGCTGCCTTTACCGGAGTCCGGATGCAGGGCCGTGTCAGGTGAGAGCGTTTCGAGCGCCTGCATACGCGGGCTTTCGTCCGGGCGATGGGCATCCGCCGCGCCGGGGAGCTGCATCTGCTCGGAAGGCGGCATGGAGAGCGGGGCGCGGGTTGTGACGGTGTACTCGTCGGGCATAGCCCGTTCGAGGCCGATCGCGCGGGAGACATCGGCGCCCGAGCAGCCCGAAAGCAGCAGGCCGACGGAAGCCATGGCACCCATCTGGACACTGAGACGGGCAACGAAAAGACGGTTACGACGCATGGAGGGCCCCTGGGACGCGATCATGATTGGAACACTCCTACAGTCCGCGCGGCGCGGGAGCAAGGCCGGAGCAGAGCGTGGAAACAAGTTCCGCCAGCGTATCACTTCGCGTTCGACGCTCTGGCGGCCTGACGTTCGGCAACAAGGGAGTCGATCAGCCAGACAATGACACCACAGACGATTCCGGAATCCGCGACGTTGAAGACATACCAGGACCAGCCGAACGCATGGGCATGCAGAAAATCCACGACCGCGCCATAGCGCAGGCGGTCGATGACATTGCCGATGGCCCCACCGGCGATCGCACCACAGGACGCCACCACCAGCGTGCGCTTCGTGCGGGTCAGGGTCCAGACCAGAAGCCCCACAGCAATCAGCGAGACCGCGCAGAAGATCCATGGCCCCCGGCTGCCAAGGCCGCCGAACATACCGAAGGTCACGGCATGGTTCCAGACCATCGTGAAGTTCAGGAACGGCAGGATCTCGACCGAGCCGCGATCCGGCAGGTGATAGGTGTACAGAATCCAGTCCTTGCTGGCCTGATCCAGAACGAGAACTAGAACCAGTAGAGCGAAGCCCAGAACCATACGCCCTGTACGGCTCATGCCGTCATGCCACAGGGACATCAGGCGCTCACCACGTCGATGCAGCGGCGGCACAGGGCAGGATGTTCGGCGTCTTCCCCGACTTCCGGCAGCACCTTCCAGCAACGGGCGCATTTATGGCCCGGCGCACGCTCGACCTGCGGGCCGCCATGGGCCGTGTCGCCCGGCAGCAGCTCGGTTTCGGCATGGGACGTGATGAGAAGTTCGGCCCAGTCGAGCCCGCCCAGAATTCCGGCTTCCTCCTGCGACAGCGGCAGCGTGACGCTGGCTTCGAGCGAGGAACCGATCGTGCCGTCACGGCGGGCCGTTTCCAGCTCGGTCGTGACCAGACGGCGATAGGCACGGATGTCTTCCCAGCGGTTGCCGAGTTCGGGATCGTTCCATTCGACGTCCGGCTCGAAGAACTGCGCGAGATGCACGCTGCCTTCCTCGCCGAAGCGAGCCTGCCAGGCTTCTTCTGCCGTGAAAACCAGAACAGGGGCCAGCCAGGTGCAGAGCGCGCGATGCAGGACGTCCAGAACCGTGCGGGCCGCGCGGCGCGTTGGATCGGATTGGGCGTCGCAATAGATCGCGTCCTTGCGGATGTCGAAATAGAACGCCGAGAGATCGGTGGTGCAGAACCCGTGCAGCGCCGGATACACACCCACCCACTGATGCGTTTCGACCGCGCTGGAGATCAGGCCACGCAGTTCGGACAGGCGGTGCAGGATATACTGCTCCAGCGGCGGCAGATCGGCGTAAGGAACAGCCTCTTCGGCCGTGAAGCCATCGAGCGCGCCGAGGAGCCAGCGCAGCGTGTTGCGCAGGCGACGGTAGAGCTCACCCTGCTGCTTGAGAATTTCCTGCCCGATGCGAAGGTCTTCGTTCGTGTCGGAATTCAGGACCCACAGACGCAGGATGTCCGCGCCGAGACTGTCCGTCACGTCAGACGGGGCCACGACATTGCCCAGCGACTTGGACATCTTGCGGCCCTGCTCGTCCATGACGAAACCGTTGGTCACGAGGGCCTTGTAGGGCGCGACGCCCATCGTGCCGACGCTTTCCAGCAGGGAGGACTGGAACCAGCCACGATGCTGGTCCGAGCCTTCAAGATAGACATCGGCGGGGAAGTTCAGCCCCTCCTGCCCCAGATCGAAGCGATGGGACGAGCCGCTTTCGAACCAGACATCCACGATGTCGAAGACCTGTTCGTAATCGGCGGGATTGCGGTCAGCGCCGAGGAACACGGCCGGATCAGCCTCATACCAGACATCGGCACCCTTCTCACGGAAGGCGTCGACAGTGCGCTGCATGACGGCGGCATCGCGCAGGACCTCGCCGGTGCGCTTCTCGACGAACACCGCAATCGGCACACCCCAGGCGCGCTGGCGGGAGATGCACCAGTCCGGACGCTGTTCGATCATAGACGTGAGGCGGCGGCGGGCCGCTTCGGGGACGAAGGTGACGTTGTCCAGCGCGCTGAGAGATTTTTCGCGCAGCTTCGTCTCGCCATCCATCGCGATGAACCATTGCGGCGTGGCGCGAAAAATGATCGGGGCTCTGGAGCGCCAGGAATGCGGATAGGAATGGCGGACCGAGCCGCGGGCCATGAGGCCGGTGGCGGCCGCATCGTCATGTTCGGCGGACTGGCGGGCTTCCGTCAGCAGGTCGCAAACCGGATCGGCAGCCTTGAAAACATGGATGCCAGCCAGATGCGGAACCCACGGCGCGTAACGGCCATCGTCTTCCACCAGCTCGGAGACTTCGATGCCGTACTGGCGGCAGAGTGCAAAGTCGTCCTGACCATGCGACGGCGCCATATGGACGAGGCCCGTACCAGCATCGGTCGTGACGAACTCGCCCGGCAGCATCGGCACGTCATATTCGTAGCCACGACCACGCAGCGGATGGGCACAGACCGCGCCTTCGAGGGCCGTGCCCGGAAGGGTGTAGAGCGTGTGATGGGCGGTGATGCCCGCTTCCGTGCAGAACGCTTCCACACGGTCTTCGGCCACCAGCAGCTTTGCGCCCGGGGGGACGAGGCTGTTTTCGTTTGTCTCGTCAATCCGCAGGACGACATAGGTGATGTCCGGGCCATAGGCGAGCGCGCGGTTGGCCGGGATGGTACAGGGCGTGGTCGTCCAGATGACGGCGGAGACGCCGCTCAGGGCATGGGCGGGTGTCGGGTCCTTGATGACCGGGAAGGCCACGAAGATCGTGGTGGAGTCGATGTCGTGATATTCGATTTCGGCTTCGGCCAGCGCGGTCTTCTCGACCGGGCTCCACATGACGGGGCGCAGGCCGCGATAGAGACTGCCGTTAAGCAGGAACTTGCCGATTTCATCGACGATCTTGGCTTCGGAGCTGAAGTCCATCGTCACATAGCGGTTGGCCCATTCGGCCTGAACGCCGATGCGCTTGAAGTCTTCGGCCTGTTTCTGGACCCATTCGGCAGCGTACTGGCGGCACTCGGCGCGGAACTGGAGCAGGGGGACCTGATCCTTGTCCTTGCCCGCCTTGCGGTACTGTTCCTCGATCCGCCATTCGATCGGCAGGCCGTGACAGTCCCAGCCCGGAAGATAGCGGACCTCGTAGCCCGACATACGATGGGCGCGGTTGACCACGTCCTTCATCACCTTGTTCAGGGCGTGTCCGATGTGAATATGACCGTTGGCGTAGGGCGGGCCGTCGTGAAGCGTGAAGACGGGACGTCCCTTCCCGGCTTCGCGGATCCTGTCGTCCAGACCCATCGCGGCCCAGCGGGCGAGCGTTTCGGGCTCGCGCTTGGGCAGGCCGCCGCGCATCGGAAAACCGGTGCGGGGAAGGAACACGGTGTCGCGGTAGCGGTCCTGCTGTTCCTTGAATGCGGCGACGGAAGGATCGGGAGTCTTATCGGACATGGGGGACGGGCCAGTTTCGGTCATTCACACTAAGGGGGACCATATGGAGATCGGGAGCCAATCCGGTCAAGTCCAGGGTTGAGGGCAGCAGCAATACAGGGCCGCCTCAAAGCGGGTTGCCGGGACAGCGGGACTGGCGGATGATGCGAGATATGGCGCTTTTTTCAAAAGGCAGATCCGTGCGGTCACATCGTCTTTTCCAGTCTGTTGCAGGGCTTGTGCTGGTTTTCTGCACGGGAGCCTTCGCGCAGGCGCCCCGTTGTCCGGCGGCGGCGAGTGTACCGGACAAGGCCCGGATGGGGCAGATGTTCAGGACGGCGCCGGACCGGGGCTTTTTGTGGAAAGTGACGAAGGACGGGCATTCGTCCTGGCTGTACGGGACGCTGCATGTGGCAAAGCAGGACTGGCTGATGCCCGGTCCGCTGACGCGGGCTGCGATCCTGCACAGCAGCGAGGTCGCACTGGAGCTTGATCTGAACGCCCCCGAGACCGCAACCAGCCTGCGTCAGCCCGAAGATGCGGCGCGCTGGGCGCATCTCGTGCAGTCTGGACGCAAGGCGAAAGTGGATGCGCTCATGGATCAGCAATGCGTGCCGAGTGCGGCGTTCGCGCATGTGGCTGTGGGCGTCGAAGCAGCGGGCGTCGAGGCGCTTTCGGCACGCGGGGATGGATATTATCCGGATTATGCCGTGGATGCCGTGCTTCAGGGCATGGCAGGCAGTCTGAAAAAACCGCTGATCGGCTTGGAGACGGTGCAGATGCAGCGTGATCTGCTGATCGGGCCGGATCAGGCGGATGAAGATGCGTTCATCGACGACATCGTCAAGGGCGTATCATCGGGCAAGACACAGGCCGAAAACCGGCGGCTTGCGGAAATGTGGGCGTCCAGTGACGTGAAGCGGCTGGATGCGTACCGGGATTGGTGTGACTGTCTGAACACCGCGCAGGAACGGCGCTTCATGTCGCGGCTTCTGGACGATCGGAATGTCGGCATGGCCACGAAAATTGCGAAAATCCATGAAAGCGGAACCTCGCTGTTCGTGGCGGTGGGCTCCCTTCATATGGCGGGGCCGAAAGGACTGCCCGCTCTTCTGCGGAAGGACGGGTTCACGGTCCAGCAGATCGTGCCGGCACTCTGATGAAGCGAATCGTTCGGAAATTTCTGGGGCGCAAATCCCGTCCCCGTCGTCCCGAGCCCCCCGCCCTGCCGCCGCAGATTGAGGAGATCCGGCAGGGGGCTCTTAAAGGTCAGCACCTTCAGATCGTGCAATGGGGGCAGGTACTGCTGGACAGCGTGCATGTTCCGCGTGATCCGGCAGGGGCGCTGGAGTGGTTCACAATTGCGGCCAGTGCCGGGTTCGGGCCGGGGCACAACATGCGCGGCCGTTGTTTCCAGTTCGGCTGGGGCTGTGAGAAGGATCTGCAACAGGCGGCACAATGTTACGCAGCGGCCGCCGCAGCGGGCGACGAATGGGGCCGGTATAATCTGGGCATCCTCACCATGCGCGGGATCGGCATGGAGGCGGATCTGGCGCGAGCGCTCGATCTGTTCCGCACGGCCGCCGGTCACGGTCATGCGAAATCCATGAACCTCTATGCGCGGTTTCTGGAAGAAGGCTGGGTTGTGCCGCAGGACCAGACGGCGGCGCTGGACTGGTACCGGAAGTCAGCCGAAGGCGGCGATTACCGGGGGCAGCACAATTATGCGACGGCGCTCGTGGATGCCGGGAAGGTCGGAGAGGCGCTGGGCTGGTGGCGTCAGGCTGTTGTGGATGCGACGTCCGACATCCTGCTGGCAATGGACCAGAAGCTCACGGCGCTGGGGCCGCAGGGCGATGCGGACCTGCTGGAGCGGGTCCGCGCACGCCTGAAAGAGATGGGAATTTTTCCTTCAGGCGAGGCTGTTTCGGCTCAGTAATTCGCCGAAAGATTGAAGAGGAAAGAGCGGCCGACGGACGGGGTGGCGCGGTCGCTGAACAGGTTGCTGTAGTTCAGGCGGTTGTCGAGGTTGTAGCCGTTCATGGCCACGCGCCAGTGCTTGCCGAAATTATGCGAGATGACGGCATCCCACTCCATGGTCGCAGGCACCCAGCCCGTATTGGCGGCGTTCAGATACACGCCATCACGCCATGTTAGGCCACCGCCGAACGTGACATTCCACGGGCGATTGGGCGCGATCGTATAGGTGGACCAGATCGTGGCCGAGTTTTTCGGGGCATACTGAATGCGCTTGCCGAGATCGGCTGCCGTCTGGGACCAGACGGTCGTGGCGTCGTAATAAGCGTAGGTGCCGATCATCGTCCAGTTCTTCAGGATCTCACCCGAAACGCTGAGTTCGACGCCCTGGTTCCGCTGACGGTCACTGGAAGACGACACATCTCCGGTCGAAGGATCGGTCATGAGGGCATTGCCCTTCTCCAGACGGAACACGGAAGCCGTAAAGCCTATCCGGCCGTGGAAGGCGTTATACTTCGCGCCCAGTTCGTACAGGCTGCTGCGCTCGGGGCTGAAACCTTGCGTCGAGGACTTCAGGGGTTCGGAGCTGTTCGTCACATACAGACCGAGCGGCGTGGTGGACTGCGCCCAGTTGAAATAGACCATGAGATCGCTGGTCGGCGTGTACATCAGGCTGACGGTCGGGTTGAACGTGTCCTGCTGCTGCCCGTAAGCCACGCCCGCGCCGACCATGCCACCATTGGCCGAATAATGACTGTTCCAGTGATCCCAGCGGAACCCACCGCGGATCGAGAACTCAGGCAGAAGCCAGACCTGTTCGGAGAAGAACGCGCCGACATCGGTAGCATCGCCCGTCTTGTAGAGCGCACGGCCGACACCGGGGATGTTGACGAGTGTGCCGCTATACTGGCCAAGCGTTTCGAGCAGCAGGCCGGGCTGCGTGGCGGAAGGATTGGTCAGGCTTGTCGTATCGGTCCGCGTGCCGTTCTGGCCATTGAAATTATAGGCGTAGTTGGTGCGCCGGTCATAAATATGCGCGACGTCGACGCCTGCGATGATCTGATGGCGGATGCTGCCTGTGGAGAACTTTGCAACGCCCGAAAAGACGTTCTGCACGGACCAGTCGTCCTGCTGATAGGGCTCGGGGCCGCCCAGATGGCCGCGCCGGTTGATGGTCGCCGCCTCGGGATTGTTGAAGTAATTGGCCACGCAGGTTGTATCGCAGCCGGGCTGTGAAGCGGAGAAATACCGGCTGTACATGCCGCCGCGCAGGTCGTCATACAGCGTGATATGCTTGTTCAGGTCGAATTTCAGGCGGCCTGTCAGCATGTCCACGTTCGAAGCATCCTGATCGTAGGTCGTGCCGTACCAGTTGTTGCGGTTCAGGCCGTATTCCGTCAGGGGCTTTGCAATCCGCGTACCCGGCTTGGTCACGACCGGCACGCCATAGTCCGGCACGCGGTTATCCGTCTGATGGAAATATTCGAGCGTAAACGTCGTGCGCTTACCCAGACCGAACGCGATCGAGGGCGCGATGCCCCAGCGATGCGAATAGACGTTGTCGCGGCCGACCGTGTTGTTCTCGTTGCCCATGCCGGTGATGCGGATGGCCGTGGAATCCCCGATCTGTTTGTTGAAGTCGAGCGTGCCCCGATAGTAGTCCGCCGAGCCTCCCGAGAAGCTGCCGCCATAGCTGTCGCCGAGATGGGCGACCTTGGTGGTGATGTTGATGGCGCCACCCGTGGTGCCATTGCCGAAAACTTCGGAAGACGGCCCCTTGATGACCGAGACATGGTCGTAATCAAAGCTGTCGCGGGTATAGACACCGAAATCGCGCAGGCCGTTCTCGTAGATGTCGTTCTGGGCCTGAAAGCCGCGGATGAGGAACTGATCGCCCGCCATGCCGCCCTCGCCCTCACCGACGGAGGCTGTGATGCCCGGCACGTTGCGCAGGGCTTCGTCGAGGGATTTGACGTTCTGCTGCTGCATCAGAAGCTGGGGGACGATGTTGATCGTCTGCGGCGTATGCAGCGCGTCTTCCGGCATCCGGCTCAGACCCATGGTCTCGTGCAGGATGTTCATGGGCGAGCCCAGAACCTGAAGATGCTCATCCTCACCCGGGGCGGCGCTGATGCTGTTATCCGTCGTTTTCGGAGCGGGTGTTGCGCTCTTCGGGGCTGCGGACTTGGCGGCCTGCGGCGGGAGTACGGTATTTTTGGAAACGGGCTGACGGCGACCCTTGTGATGATGCCGGGCATCAGTCTGCTGGGCATGGGCTGCGGTACAGACAAGCGTCAGACCAGCGGCCAGAGAGAGCGGACCCAGAGGAGGGCGAGGTAGTCTGGACGACATCGGATCACGATCCTGCAAACGAAAACTGATGCTGTCCTTAAAGATTTATTGAGAATTATTCTCAATACAGATTCCGCAAAAATGCGAAGGATTCTCATTCTCTCTTTAGGGAAGTGACCGAAATGACACACAATGTCATACAGCATAAAAAAAAGCCCTTCTCCGAAAACGAAGAAGGGCCACGATCCAGCGACATTCAGGTGATTGAGGAGAAGGCTCAGTTGGCCAGAATAGAGCGAGCCTGTGCGGCATCGGAGGCAATCTGGGCTTTGAGTTCGTCCAGACCGGAGAAACGCTTTTCTTCACGCAGGAGTGCGATCAGGGCGACGCTGAGGGTCTGGCCATACAAATCTTCGTTGAAGTCGAAGAGATGGACTTCAAGGCGGCTTTCCCGACCGTCATTGATCGTGGGACGACGGCCGATATTGGCGACACCGGGGATCACCCGACCATCAGGCAGCGTAACACGAGCGGCATAGACGCCGCGCGCGGGTTCGAGATGCTGCGTCAGGGGAATATTGGCGGTCGGGAAGCCGAGGAGCCGCCCGCGCTGGTCTCCGTGCATGACGGGACCGGTGATGCTCCAGGGACAACCGAGTTCCTCGGCGGCGTGCTCGGGATAACCTTCCTGCAACAGGCGACGGATGCGGCTGGAGGAGATCGGGCCGCCCTCATCAACAAGCTGCGGCACGATGGTCAGGCCGATTCCATGAGGCACGAGAAGAGCCTCAAGGCGGTCGATGTTGCCGTGTCGGCGATGGCCGAAGGCGAAATCGACCCCACAGGCGACATGCGCCACCCCTAGGCTTTTCACGAGAACATCGTTCACGAACCGGTCGGCACTCAGACGGGAGAATTCCGCATCGAACGGGATCTGAAAGACATGTTCAACGCCCTGGTCGCCGAGGGCTGCGGCGCGGGCATCCGGCAGCATCAGGCGGAACGGCGGGTCCTGCGGGCGGAACAGCGTGCGGGGATGCGGGTCGAACGTAACGACCGACAGCGGATGATCGGGCCGAGCCATCTGCAATGTGTCGAGAAGGTGGACATGGCCGCGATGCACGCCGTCGAAATTGCCGAGTGCTGCCACCGTATTGCGGGCGGAGGCAGGGATATTGCGCCAGTCCGTATGCAGGATCATGCAACGGGCAAGCCGAACTGACTGGCGACCGAGGTCAGATCCGGTGCCTGCGCGACACCCGGATGTGGGACAGTGCCGTCCTGTTCCCGAACGAGTTGGCAGACGCTCATGCCCGCCGTCCGGGCAGCGTCCAGCTCTGCGCCGATATCGGACAGGAACAGGATTTCGTCTGCGGGCAGACCGACGGCGGCGGTGATCTTTTCGTAGGAGGCCGCGTCTTTTTTTCCGCCGGTTGAAAGATCGAAGAAGTCTTCGAACAGAGGTGTCAGATCGCCCTGTGCCGTGTGGCCGTAGAGCAATTTCTGCGACGGGATGGAGCCGGAGGAATAGACAGCCAGACGCAGGCCGCCTTTCGACCATGCTTTCAGGGCGGGCGGGACATCCGAGTACAGATCGGCCTGAAGGGTGCCGTCCTCGAATCCCTGACGCCAGGTCAGGCCCTGAAGCGTCTTGAGAGGGGCTGCCTTCACGTCCGCCTTCATCCAGTCCTGACAGACTTTCAACGGGTCCTGTCCCGGATATTCCACAACGATATCCGCCCGTGCCGCCACGACCGTAGGGTTCGTGTGGTCCTGCATCAGGGCCGGAAGGGCCTTGGCCGCATAGGGGAACATGACGTCCCGCACGAAAGAGATCGGCAGGGTTGTGCCCTCGATATCAAGCAGGACGAGACGGATCATGGGAGACTTTCAGGGAACTTCAGCGGGGAAGCGGTTGGCGATATCATCGCCGGTATATTGCGCGATCCAGCCGGTCGTGTCGGTGAAGACGCGCAGGGCCACCACGTCCGGATTCGGCCCGGCGTCAAACCAGTGGGGGATGCCTGCGGGAACGGAGATCAGGTCCCCTTGGGTGCATAAAACGGAATAGACGCGCCCACGGATATGTAGGACGAAAGCGCCTTGCCCATGCACGAAGAAGCGGACTTCGTCTTCGCTGTGGGTATGTTCGGAGAGGAATTTTTTCCGGAGTTCCGGAAGGTTTGGCGTGGACGCGTTGATCCGCACCACGTCCGCACTTCCTGCGCCCGTCTCACCCATCAGCGTGTCGAGATAGGGGCGATAGGCATCCAGAACCTCTTCCGCCGGAGCGTTGGGGGCCGGTGTGACGGGCGCCGACCAGCGGTCGAAGCGGATGTTGTGCGGTCGCAGGGTCTCCGCGATCTCGCCGGGGGTGGTGACGTCCAACAGAATCGTGTCGGGGGCATCGTCGCGATAGACGGTCAGGCGGCTCATGATCAGGCATTTCTCTGCAGACGGGCGAGTTCGCAGGCCAGCAGGAACTCAAGCCCTTCGAGACGGGCCAAGGCCGTGAACATGTCCTTGCCCCAGACGTAGACACCGTGGCCACGAATCAGATAGCCAAGGCGCATGTCCCCGAGCTTTGGTGCGACGACCGTGGCCAGCCGGGCGATATCCTGATCGTTGTGGAACAGGGGCAGTTCAAGGCTTGTGTCGTGGGTCGTCTGGCCTTCGAAGACCTTGAGGACTTCGTAGCCTGCCAGCGTGATCGCGTCAGACGGTTCATCCATGGAGAGGATGGTCGCGGCAACGGAATGGCCATGCAGAACCGCCCCGATCGCGGGATCATGGGCGTAAAGCTGCGTGTGCAACAGCGTTTCCGCACTCGCGCGATTGGCGGGATCGACCGGCACGCCATCCGGCGTGATTTCGATAACGTCGCTGTCCGTCAGGAAGCCTTTGTGGCCGCCGGAGCGCGTAATGGCGATCCGGCTATCCGGCAGACGGCATGACAGATTGCCCGCTGTGGCCGGAACCCAGCCGCGTTGGTCCATCCGCTGGCCTGCCTGCACGATCTGGCGGCTGGCATTGCCCCAGCTTTCATCAACCTTGAGGTTCTGCATCAGACCTGGTTGCGGTGCGTGTCGCTGTTGGTCGTCTGGCTGTAGCCGGGATTCTGGTTCGGCGGCGAAATATGGCCCGGAGCCTGCGGGGCGTCCGACGCGGTCATGGATTCATCGTCGGCCATGTTCTTTTTGAAAGACTTGATGCCCTTCGCAAAGTCTCCCATCAGGCCGCTGATCTTGCCGCCGCCGCCAAACACGACGAGCAGGACAACCGCCAGAATCAGCCAGTGAACGGGGCTCATGCTACCCATAGTGTGTTACTCCGAAAAGCGAGGGGATCCACCCAAGGCCTCATCATGTGGCAAGGCTTGGACGATTGTGCAAGCATTCCTCTCAGGAAGCATCGTCACTGTCATGCGATGATATGAAGCCGTAGGTCGGGTAAGCGCGCTTTCCCAGACCATGAACCGGCGCCCACCAGACCCGCACCAGCGTCCAGTCATTACGGGCGGACACATCCGTAATGGGCACGGCGTGGTCGATGCGGCCGGGCTCCCAGTTGGCGTGATCGACGAGGATCGTGCGGTCTGAAACCTGTCGACGCACGATGGAAACATGGCCGCTGGGAACCCGGGACGTGGCGCGGAAAACCAGCACTTCTCCAGGGCGGGGCGTATGGGTATGGGCATAGCGTCCGCTGGACTGCCCCCACCATGAAGCCGCGCTTCCGCTCAGTTTCAGGCCGGTGCGTTCGCGGGCATAGGGCGCGCATTGCAGCGGGCCGTTGAAGCTGGCGCGGCTGTATTCGTAGCGGTTGCCACAGGCCGCGAGCATCACGAGAAGACCGAGCGGCAGGAAGCGGGATGTCATGCTCACAGACTCCGGAAAGCGATGATGCGGTCTTCTGCCTCATCGGGGTCCATGTCGAGCACACTTTGCGCGACATCGCGGGAGAAGCCGTTCCGGGCAAAGATTCCAAGGGTCTTGAGAGGATCGTTGTCTTCGCGGTCGGGTCGCTGGAACGGGCCGAGGCGGCGTTTGCGGGCCAGAACGAGGGCGGCGGCGAGTTCCGCCTCTCGTGCGCTGCTGTCCGAGCGTTCGCCCAGCGAGTCGTTGAGGGCGTCGCGGACCGTCTCCTGATCGACGCCCTTGTTGGCGAGATGCGCTTCCACCGCGCGCCGGGAGCGGCCGGTGCGGGTCAGACTGGTGGCGCGGCTGCGGGCAAACCCTGCGTCATCCACGGCGCCCAGATCGGTCATGGACGCGACGATTCTGTCAATGGCAGGGCGCAGGGCAGCAATGGCGGATTCGATATCTTCGTTCGGCAGACCGGCATGCGACGCACGCACACCCCAGCGGCGCAGGCGACGGTCCAGCATCTGACGCAGCCCCTGTTCGGTCGTGGCGAAGCGGGCGAGATGCGCCAGCGCGGCCTCACGCAGGGACGCGGCATCCGGAACGGGGGGCGGGGCGGGATTGTCCTCCATGATGGGACAATTATGCCGGGTGAAAGGCATTTACGGCAAGCCGGTCTGGAGCCATCATTCCCTCCATGAGCGATTCACTTTTTACCCGTCTTGAAGCGGCCGTCTCCGCCCTCCCTGCCCGCTTTCCCGGCCCCGGCGGGGCTGTGACCGTTCTGAAGGACGGTGAGGTTCTGATCCGGCATGGCTGGGGCTATGCGAATGTGGAGCGGCGCATTCCGTTCACGCCCTCCACGCTGTTCCGCATGTGCTCCATCACCAAGCAGTTCACCTGCGGGACGCTGCTCGATCTATATGACGATCCGTCGGAACTGGACGGGGATGTGGATGCGCGCCTGCCGCAGCTCGACGAGCCTTCGCCGGGGATGCTGCATTTAGCGCACAACCAGTCGGGGCTTAGGGATTACTGGGCCGTAGCAATGCTGCATGGCGCGCCCATCGAAGGGAATTTCGGAGACCGCGAGGCACGGCGCGTCATTGAAGGAACCCGGACGCTCCAGTTCCAGCCCGGCACGTCCTATTCCTATGTGAACCAGAATTTCCGGCTGATGTCCGACATTCTTCAGGACCGGACGGAGCGCAGCTTCGCCGAGCTGCTCCAGACATCGATTTTCAATCCGGTTGGCATGGAACGCGCCATTCTGGCCGCCGATACGCGCGCCATGCCGGATGGGACAATCGGCTATGAAGGTACCGTGGAAAGCGGCTTCCGTCCGGCGGTCAACAATGTCATCTGGACGGGAGATGCCGGACTTGGGGCGTCTCTGGACGACATGATCGCCTGGGAGCGGTTTATTGATGCCACACACGATGCGCCGGACAGTCCGTACCGGCGTCTGACCGCGCCTGTGGCGTTCAGCGACGGTCAGGCCGCGCCTTATGGATTCGGCCTGCAACGCAGCACGATGTTCGGACGGGACGTCACGATGCATGGTGGCGCTCTGCGGGGCTGGCGCTCCCATCGGCTGCATGTCGCGTCCGAGCGCCTGTCGGTCGTGGTGATGTTCAATCACATGAGCGCTGCACAGGTTGCGGCGGCGCAGATTCTAGCCGCGGCGCTTGGTGTGCCATACGAGCCAGACCACAGCACACAGCCTCCGACCGCGCTGTATGGGACCTATCTGGAGCGGGAAACGGGGCTATCGGCCCGAATCGAACCCGCACCCGGTGGAGCAACACTGCGCTATCTGATGGTGCCGGAGCTTCTGGAAGGGGTTTCGGCAGCGCGGGCCGAAGCTGGATCGGTTGTGGTGAAGGCACAGGAGACTACGGAAGGGCCGGAAGTCGTGGTGGAGCGTCCGGGCGAAAACCGGACGAGCATCCTTACCCGCTGCGACGAAACGCCCAGCGAGGATATTACCGAACTGGCTGGCGTCTATCGCTGCGAGGAGCTGGACGAGGCCGAAGTGACCATCACACTGGCGGGCGGCGTGGTTTATGGCGGTTTTTCGGGAATCCTGGGCGATGGACGGATGGAAATGCTCCAACGTCTGGCAAAGGATGTGTGGGTTCTGCCCTGCCCGCGCGCACTCGATCATACGGCCCCCGGAGACTGGACGCTGGCCTTCGAGCGACAGAGCGGGAGCGTGACGGCGGTACGGGTCGGGTGCTGGCTGGCGCGGGATCTGCTGTATCAGCGAGTCTGATCTGCCGGGTTAACCGCGACATTCCAGCACACCGGGGTTTGACGGAACCCCGTTCTGCCCTTCACTATGCGCTGGCGGAATTTGAAGCCCTGCTCCGGGCAACCGGAGCAGGGTTTTGCGATTCCGCATGAACCGTTTCGTTTTCAACCAGATATTCAGAGATCCATCATGATCCCCGCGCTGATGCCGAACTACAAACGTGCCGACCTCGCTTTCGAGCAGGGCGAAGGCGTCTGGCTGACGGCGACGAACGGGCGACGATATCTGGATTTCGGGGCCGGAATTGCCGTGACCTCGCTGGGACATGCCCATCCGAAACTGGTGAAGACCATTGCGGAACAGGCCGCGAAGGTCATGCATGTCTCGAACCTGTACCGGGTTCCGCAGGCCGAAAAACTGGCAGAACTGCTGGTGCAGAACACGTTCGCGGATTCCGTGCTGTTCTGTAATTCGGGCGCCGAAGCCAATGAAGGCATGGTCAAGATGATCCGCCGCGCCCAGTTCGAGAACGGGCATCCGGAGCGGACCAGCATTCTGTGTTTCGACGGAGCCTTTCATGGCCGGACGCTCGCCATGATCTCCGCGACGGGCAACCCCGCTTATCAGAAGGGCTTTGGCCCTGTGGTGGAGGGGTTCGACCATGCGCCGTTCAACAACACCAACACGCTGCGTGAGGCCATTACGCCGCACACGGCGGGCATTATCGTCGAGCCCGTTCAGGGTGAGAGCGGCATCAAGCCTGCGACCCGCGAGTTCATGGAAGGGCTGCGCGCCGTCTGTGATGAATACGGGCTGTATCTGGGCTTTGATGAAGTTCAGACCGGTGTTGGCCGGACGGGTAAGCTGTTCGCACATGAATGGTATGGCATCCGTCCGGACGTGATTTCGGTGGCCAAGGGCATTGGCGGCGGTTTCCCGCTCGGTGCCGTTCTTGCGACGGAAGAACTGGCGCGGCACCTGACACCGGGCTCCCACGGGACAACCTTTGGCGGCAATCCGCTGGCCTGTGCGGCTGGTACAGCCGTTCTGGAAGAAATCCTGAGCCCCGGCTTTCTGGAGCATGTCCGCACGGTCGGAGACACGTTCGGCAAGATGCTGGAAGACGTTATCAGCCGCTCGGAAGGCGTTTTCGACAATGTCCGCGGTCTTGGACTGATGCGCGGCCTGCACTGTGTGCCGCCTGTGGGCGACGTCATGCAGGCCGTTCTGGATCAGGGCCTTTTGACCGTAGGCGCTGGAGACAATGTGCTGCGTCTCGTCCCGCCGCTGATCGTCACGGAAGCTGAATGTCGTGAGGCCTGCGAGCGACTGGTGAAAGCCGCTTTGTCCCTGAAAGCCTCTGCCACGCAGGAGAAAGCATCGTGAGCGCGACAACAGCCCCCCGGCACTTTCTGGATCTGCGCGATTTCAATTCCGAAACCATCCGGCAGATCATCGACCTTTCCGCGAAGGTCAAAGCCATGCAGAACGGGCGCCGTCAGCCCCTGCATCCGGATCGCCCGCTGGAAGGCCGTACCCTCGGCCTGATCCTCGCCCAGCCTTCGACCCGCACCCGCGTGTCGTTCGAGGTCGGGATGGGGCAGCTTGGCGGGTCCGTTTCGGTGCTTTCGCCGGGTGATATGCAACTTGGCCGGGGCGAGACGGTGGCCGACACCGCCCGCGTCCTGTCGCGTTTTCTGGACGTGATCGTTCTGCGGACCGGGAATGACGCCAATCTGCGCGACCTCGCGAAGTGGAGCTCGGTTCCGGTCATCAACGGCCTGACGCCCGTCTCCCATCCGATCCAGATTCTGGCGGATGTTCTGACGTTTGAGGAACATCGCGGGCCGATCCGCGGCAAAACGCTGGCCTGGATCGGGGACGGCAACAATGTCGCGACATCCCTGATGGAAGGCGCGGCCCTGCTGGGCTTCAATGTCCGTCTGGCAACACCGGAGGGGTTCGCGCCCAACCCTGGCGCCGTGGCGTGGGCACGCGCCCATGGTGCGACGATCGAAGTCTTCCGCGACCCTGCGGAAGCCGTCGCGGGCGCGGATGCCGTGCTGACGGATACATGGGTCAGCATGGGCGACAAGGATCGTGAAACCCGCCTCAAGGTGTTCCAGCCCTATCAGGTCGATACGGCGCTGATGGCAAAAGCTGCACCCGATGCCCTGTTCCTGCACTGCCTGCCTGCCCATATTGGGGAAGAAGTGATGCCGGAGGTCTTTGAAGGCCCGGCGTCCATTGTCTTCGATGAGGCGGAAAACCGCCTGCACACGCAGAAGGGCCTGCTGCTTTGGGCTCTTGGGAAAGAAAACGGTTGATGGACACACCCCCCTTCCTCGACACGAACCGGCCTGACGTTCCGAACATGGTCGTCTCGGGCGGCGTTACGCCCTTTTATCTGGAACGCTCCCCGGTGCGGGGACGTCTGGTGCGACTTGGGCCTCTGGCAGATGCCATCCTGTCACGCCATGACAATCCCGATGCGGTTTCGCAGCTTGGGGGAGAGGCGCTGGCTCTCGTGGCGGCCATGGTGTCGGCGCTGAAGTTCAAGGGAGCTTTTTCCCTCCAGATCAAGGGCGACGGTCCGGTTTCGATGCTCGTGGCGGATGCCACAGACAGCGGGGATCTGCGGTTCTTCGCGCGTCTGCGCGAGGATGCGGACCGGGATGCCCTCCCTGAGACGGCCAAGGGCCTTCTGGGGGACGGCTACATGGCGTTCACCATCGATCAGGGGCCGGACATGGACCGGCATCAAGGCATCGTGGATCTGACCGGCACGACGCTGGCGGACATGGCCGTAAACTATTTCCAGACCAGCGAGCAGCATGACTGCTGGATCCGGCTATTCTGTGCGAAATCGGCGGATGGATGGAAAGCCGGGGCGCTTGTTCTGGAGCGGATCGCAGCAGAAGGCGGGATTGAGGCCTCCGAACAGGATGAAGACGCCTGGGAAACCGCCTGTACGCTGGCTGCAACAGTGACAGAGCAGGAAATCCTTGACCCGGACCTGTCCAACGAGCGCCTGATCCAGAGGCTTTTCGGCACGCTGGACGTCCGTGTCGGGACGCCACGCGCGCTGGCTTATGGCTGCCGATGCAACCGGGCGAGGCTGGCCTCCGTTCTGGAGACATTCCCCGAGGACGACCTCGACCATATGGTCGAAAATGGCGCCATCACGATGAACTGTGAATTCTGCAATGTCGGTTTCCGCTTTACGCGCGGGGAACTGGGAGAACGGACTGCATGACTCTGCCCCTGCTTGATGGCGTGAAGCTCGATGGCTTTCCGGTCGAGCAGCTTTACCCCGGCTGGAGTCCGAGCAGTCGGGATGTTGTGGCGGATGATTTCAGCGTTGTGGTTTTTAAGGAAGACGCGACCGGCAAGCAGGCCTGCTGGTGGCTTGAAGGGGATGACTACTGCGCAAGTCATGTTCTGACGCTCGATGAGGCCGCCCTGAGGCGTCTGCTGGTGGCGATGGACAGAGTGTTCTGGCCGCTGGCGACTGGAGTTTTAGGTGCTCCCCTCCCCCCACAGGCCAGTCCGTCCTGCGAAACTTTGCCTGAAATCGCCGTCAATGAACTTTCCGGCTCATGGATTGGAGGGTTTGCGCCTCATACGCTGCTGCTGCCGTCTGGTCATGCCGATAGCGGCGAAGCCCTGTCCTGTCCGAACGGGCGGCAGATTGCTGAAAACCGGCTCACGGCCCTGCTGGCAGCCCAGCGCGGGCAGGGTCCGCTGATCGTCTCGTCGCCCTTCACGGCGCTGCCGCTGCTGGCCCAGATCACCTTTCAGGTGCAGTCGCTCAGTGTGAGCCGCTTTCAGGACGCCGATACAGTATTTTACCTGATCTGGAATGAGGAATTTCCGGCGCTGCGTCCGTCTTTTTACTATCCCGATGCTCCGATGCTGATCAGTGATGATCCAGCAGCCGCAATGATTCCGGGGCTGATTCTGGGCTGGTATGCCCGTCATCCCGAACATGTGTCCCTGATCCGGGACGCACGCCCGTTCAGAGCGGAAGATTTTGGGGTCGGGCAGGCTTCCGGTTTTCGTTCAACGCCCCCGGAAGAAACGCCGCCTTCTTCGCCTCCCGAAGAGGCGCCGTCTTATACGCTGTCCCAGCCGCCAGCGCCCCCTTCCCACCTTCCAGCCTCTGGACAGAGGCTGAAAAGCCGGATCAAGTCCCTTTTCAGTCGTCGGTAAAGCCTTCAGGAGACAGGATATGCGCATACGTTACTGGACCGGTCTGGGAGCCTTGATGCTGTCTCTGGGTCTGACGGCCTGTTCGGACGGAACTGCGGACGAGACATTCCCCCCGACCGATTACAGCTATCTTCCCCAGATCCATCTGAATGTGGCTTCGATCGACGTTCAGGACGAAGCGCCTGCTGCACCGGATTCTCTGTCGGCCAAAGCACCCATTGCACCGGATCAGGGGCTTAAAAACATGGCTGCGCAACGTCTGGTCGCCAGCGGGACTTCGGGCAAGGCAGACTTCATCATCAAGCAGGCCTATCTGAACCGTGCGGGCAACAATGCGGTGGAAGGCGCCATGGATGTGCAGTTGAATGTCGCGGATGCCAACAACCAGCATACCGGATTCGTTCATGCCCGCATCACGCGCAAGCTGGACGCCGGAGACCGCGATCCGACATCCCGCAAGGAACTCTATACCCTTACCAACCAGATGATGCAGGATATGAATGTGGAGCTGGAATTTCAGATCCGCAAGAAGCTCCTGTCCTGGATGACAGATGCTGCGGGAACGCCAATCGTCAATGGCGGCGTAGAGCAGCAGACACTGGGCGTTCCGGGAGCTAAGCCGGTCACAGCACCCACAACGCCCGCACTGAGCACACCGGATACGGCACCTCCTACATCTGCAAAAACCGTAACGCCCGTTGTTGCGGCCCCCAGTGCTCCGGATGCTATTTTCCCGACGGGTGCAGAGACCGACACCACAACCACGCCCGCCACCGTCCAGCGCTCACCCCAGCCCGGAACCCTGCAACTTCCTTCAACGGGCAGTTCCGCAACCCACTGAATTTCAGTTCGGGTTAAGGCCTCTCGGCAGGTTGTGATGAGCGGTCGTCTGGCGGGCTTCATCTGTCTTCGTTAGAAAACAGGCTTTGTAAATTACCCATTTCCATATTTTCTATACCCTTTGGTTCTATCCCCGAAGAAAGCTGTGCGCCCATGGAACCGACATTGAACAATCCACTGCGCCGCAGTGTCATGAAAGGCCTTCTGGGAACCACGTCATTCTGGGTGGCGTCAGGAAATGCCCACTGGGCCGAAGCTCTGGCGGCTGAAGCGGCCCAGCCCTATCGTCCAGTTTTTTTCGATGTTGCGGAATACCAGTTTCTCGAATCCGCTTGCGAACGCCTGTTTCCCGCTGACCATAACGGCCCGGGCGCAAGGGCGCTCGGTGTTGCGGAATTCCTGGACCGGCAGATGCAGACCCCATACGCTTTGGGGGAGAACTGGTACATGTCCGGCCCGTTCGAGCAGGGACCAGCCAATCTGGGCTACCAACTGCCGTTCGTCCCCAAGGACCTGTACCGCAAAGGGATTGCAGGCGTGGAGCACTACGCCCGTCAGCAATACGGGAAGGGATTTGCGGCTCTGTCCGCTCTGCAGCAGGACGAAATCCTGACAGCCCTGGAAGGTGGATCGGTACAGCTTGGGGACATTCCGGGGCGTGTCTTTTTCGAACAGCTTCGGACCAACACACTAGAAGGAGCTTTTGCCGATCCGCTTTACGGCGGCAACAGGGGCCTTGGCGGCTGGGTCATGCTGGGCTTTCCCGGCGCACGGGCAGACTTCATGGACTGGGTGAATCAGGAAGGGGCGTCTTACCCCATTGGTCCGGTCTCCATTTCCGGGGAGACTGCTTGATGGTCAAACATGTCGATGCGATCATTGTAGGCGCAGGCTGGGCTGGCTCGATCATGGCCAAGGAACTGACCGAAGCCGGTCTATCGGTCGTCATGCTTGAGCGGGGAGCGGAAAGAACGACGCCTGTCGAAGGAGCCTATCCGGAATCCATTGACGAACTGCGCGGAGCCATCCGCAAACGGCTTTTCCAAGACCTCTCCCAGTCGACCCTGACGATCCGCAACACCATGGACCAGACGGCCCTGCCGTATCGGCAGCTCGCAGCCTTCCTGCCCGGCGAAGGCGTCGGCGGTGCGGGTCTGCACTGGTCTGGCGTCCATTTCCGCGTTGGCCCAGAAGACCTGCGGCTCCGCAGTGCCGTAATCGAACGGTATGGCGAGAAATTCATTCCCGAAGGCATGAACCTTCAGGATTATGGCGTCAGCTACGACGAGCTCGAACCTTTTTTCGACAAAGCAGAAAAGGTTTTCGGGACATCAGGCGAAGCTTACAAAGTTCAGGGAAAAATCGTTGGAGACGGGAATGTTTTTTCTCCGGATCGTTCTGATAATTTTCCCCTTCCAGCGATGAAGGATACTTTTTCGGCATCAGTTTTCCGGGATGCCGCAAAAAATGCCGGGTACCATCCCTATTCGCTTCCCGCGGCAAACGCTTCGCGGCAATATACCAACACTTACGGCTGCCAGATGGGGCCGTGCAATTTCTGCGGTTATTGCAGTGGGTATGACTGCTACCTGTATTCAAAAGCCTCACCCAACGTAAACATTCTGCCTGTCCTGCGGCAAGATCCGAGATTTTCCCTTATCCCGAACGCCCATGTTCTGCGCGTCGATCTCGACAGCACGAAAACAAAAGCGACCGGCGTCACGTATCTGGACACGAAAACCCGGAAAGAAACCTCGCTCTCGGCGGATCTGATTATTCTGGGGGCGTTCCAATTCCACAATGTTCATCTGATGCTCATGTCCGGGATCGGAAAACCCTACGATCCCGTCAGCAACACCGGAACAGTCGGACGCAATTTCGTTTATCAAACGATCACGTCCTCACGCGTCTGGCTACCGCCTTCAACCTATACGAACCAGTTTGTCGGAGCGGGCGGAGCCGGGGTTGCCATTGACGATTTCAACAGCATGAATTTCGATCACGGACCGCTCGGTTTTGTGGGGGGATCGCCTGTCTGGGTCAATCAGGCGGGTGTAAAGCCGATTGCCGCCGCACTCGGCGCCGGAGGGGGAGGAACGCCGCGATGGGGCTCCGCCTACAAGGACTCCCTCGTCAATACTTACAAGCATTCGCTCGGTATCGACGCCCATGGCAGCAACATGGCGTATCGGGATGTCTATCTGGATCTCGACCCAACATGGAAGGATGCTTACGGACAGCCGTTGCTTCGCATGACCTTCACATGGAAGGACAATGACATCCGCATGAATCAGTATGTCGTGAGCAAGATCGAACCCATTGCCCGCGCCATGGGTGCGACGAAAATGAATCTGGTTCATCTCAATGCGGGTCAACCCTTCGACACGCGCACTTACCAGACCACCCATCTGGGAGGGGGCGCTATCATGGGAGAAAACCCCCAGACCAGCGCGATCAACCGCTACCTTCAGAGCTGGGATGTGTCCAACGTCTTTGTCATCGGATCGAATGCGTTTCCGCAGGGCATGGGATATAATCCAACGGGAATGGTGGCCGCGCTCGCTTACTGGGCTGCACACCATATTCGGACGACATACCTCAAATCCCCTGGCCCGTTGGTGAAAGCATGAAGGGCGCCCTCTTTGTAGCCCTCATTCTCGGAGCCGGGCTTACGGGATCTGCGATCGCGCAGGATGCTGACACAGCTACTCTGGAAAAAGGACGCTATTTGGCGGCTGCCTCCGACTGCGCGGCCTGCCATTCCGTTCACGGGAAACCAGAATATTCTGGAGGAGTATCATTTTCTCTTCCTATGGGGAAAATCTACTCCACCAATATCACCCCCGATCCCGAACACGGGATCGGACATTACACGGAAGCACAGTTCAGCCGCGCAGTGCGGGAAGGCATTCGCCGGGATGGCTCAACCCTTTACCCCGCCATGCCATTTCCCTCATATGCCCGGATGACAGACAGCGATATTCACGCATTGTTTGTCTATTTCAGGAAAGGCGTTCCAGCAGCGTCCGTTGCAACGCCGAACAACGAGATTAAGTGGCCGCTGTCCATGCGCTGGCCACTCACGTTGTGGCGCTGGATTTTTGCGCCCACGCCTCATAAGGCCATCACCCGCACCGCCGGAGAATTTACCGATCCCCAACTGGCACGGGGCGCCTATCTCGTGGAAGGACCTGCCCATTGCGGAGCCTGTCATTCTCCACGCGCCATCACCATGCAGGAAAAAGCCCTGACGGCCGATGGCGGCAGTCTTTATCTGTCTGGTGGAGCCGTGGTGGATGGCTGGACGCCTCCGTCCCTGCGTCAGGAAAACCGGACCGGACTGGGCCGCTGGCGCGAAGAGGACATCGTGGCGTTCCTCAAGACTGGTCGCGCCGAGACCGGAAGCGTCTTCGGTTCCATGACGTCTGCCGTTCTGCATGGCACACAGAAACTGACGGATGAGGATTTGCGGGCGATCGCGCATTACCTCAAAAGCCTTCAAGCTGCCGACCAGTCCCAGACACCTTGGACATACGATCCCACCATTACGGACCAACTTCACAAAGCGGATCTCTCATCGCGGGGCGCGCGCGTCTATATTGATCGCTGCGCCGCCTGCCATCGTACGGACGGCAAGGGATATCCTGCCGTCTTTCCGCCGCTGGCGGGCAATCCCATCGTGATGCAGACTGACCCGGTGTCGCTCGTTCATATCGTTCAGGCCGGCGCGACCCTTCCTGCCATGACGGCCGCGCCATCCTCCTTCACGATGCCTGCGTTCAACCATGAACTGACCGATCAGCAGATTGCCGATGTCGTGACGTTCATCCGCCATGCGTGGGGCAACAACGCCTCCCCTGTTTCGGCAGAAGACGTCAAACAGTTCAGCAAAAGCATGCCACCCTCCGATATGGCGGATGACACACCTGCGCTGAACTGAGCCTGTCAGGGCAGGAAACGGTACAGGACACAGCCCTGATATCCTGTGCCCCCACTGGACGATGCGCCGTCGGTCGTCGCTGAATAGGAGCCACCACCGCCCGCACCATATCGCGTGGCGTTCCGGCCGCCCTGATTGCCGCAACGCCCTGCACCACCCCACGGGCCATCGCCTCCATAACCTGAGAACGTGTAGGCGTTGCACTGCCCGTCACCACCGGACGTTCCGCTCTGGTTCCAGACGGTACCGCCAGAGGCATTTCCACCGACACCGCCTGCAGACCCCGTCGTGGAATAGAACGTGCCACCCTGTCCGCCTTCGGCCTGCAGGAGTGTCTGCCCGAGATAGCTGACAAGAGACGTACCACCCGTCTGTTCGGACCCGCCGCCATTTCCGACCGTAATCGCCAGTCCGGTGCCCTGCGTCGGACTGACGGTATAAATGCCCCAGGCATCCCCGCCACCGCCGCCGCCGGCACCAGAAAACGAACTGGCAGTCGTCGTGGCCTGCGAGGCCGCGCCGCCTCCACCGGCACCGATAACACGCAACTCCACTCTGGAGGCCCAGGCCGGGATGGAAACCGAACCATTTCCGGTCACGAGTGTCATGGGTTCGGTCGACGCTTTCAGCAGAGCCTGCGTCGCCAGCTCAGGAATGGTCGGCCAGAACACCTGTCCTGGTTGAGCCGTTACTCCCGCTAAAGTAGACGCCCCCTGCGGTACCGTAATCGTATAAAGCGCCACGACACACCCGTCTGCCGGAGGAACGGGAGGGTTGGTCGCCGCGACAAAGGTCATAGTGCCCATTCGACGCACAGGAAGCGCGCTGCCATTGTTCTGAATACCAGCCTGTGTCTGGGACGGATTGCTGGCATTGAAGAACGGAAGCACCGTCGGATCAGCATCCTGCTCGGAGCAGAGAGCGTAAATCGTATAGGTGTTGCCCGATCCGGGCAGAGTAATGGTCTGCGAGGCCGTGCTGATATACTGGCATGTGAGAGCGGTCGTATCCGCTGCCAGACCACCACCATTGCCACCAATGGCGGAAGCATCCATAACGCCGGGAGCAACAATCGACCCTGCCTCAATCGTCAGGTTCAGGCTGTTATAAGCCGTCGAACATCCCAGTCCCGAGGCCGCCATGACATTCGGTCCGTAAAGCATGGACGCCAAATTACCGAATGCCGACTTGGTATAGCGCCCTGCCCGCAGCAAATCCGTATCGAGCGGGATTGATCCCGCATAAACGATGGCCCGATCCATTAATTTTTCACCTTGATCCAGCCGGTAACGCCCATGGCTGCCGTCTGATCGACAACACGGCAGACTGTCGCCAGATCTGCGGCTTTTCCCAACTGTGTTTCCACAAAAAACTGACCACCCTGAAGGCTGCCGTAACGCAGGGCCTGCGCACCATAACCGTACCCCCCGCCCATGGCAGGAACCGATTCACAGGCAAGCGCATGACAGTCGGACGCATTGAGGGTTTCGATAATCACCGGCTGCACACCCGTCACCGCAACAAGCGCATTCGTTACAGCTTGACGGGTGTTGCGTTCGGCAAACAGTGCAGCACGGATGCGTTTGCGATACACGACATCCGGCTCGGATGCCTGACGAACCAGTCCCCCATCCCCGAAATAATCTTCGGCAGCCATATCCAGAAAAGCGCCGCTCATTGTTGCAAGACGCATCTGCAAGGAACATTCCTGCATTAATTGCCAGATTCCGGCCAAAACCGCACCAAAACCACGCAGAATTGCGGCCAGTACCGGTGCGGATTCTGCTTCCAGCCCTTGAGGAGCAGGCGGAAACCACCCCGTCGGCAAAAGACGCCGGAACCGCCCTGCAAAATCCTCTATAGAGCCAGGCGCAGGCCCCGTATCCAGCAGAACGCTACCATCAGAAGCTCGGAGGATGTCTTTGCCTTCATCGTAAAGAACCGCCATCCCCTCACCCGCCGACCTGGTCTGGAGCCATCAGCGGAATACGATAATCTGCACCGTTGACGTTGATATGCAGAAAACCCCCATTGGCAACAGTGGGCATCGTCCCCCCTGGCCCCGTCACCGGAGACGTAATCTGCAACTCCCCGCCGCTTGCTGGAAAAAGCCCCAGATTTCCTGATCCACCGCTCCCTTCCTGCACATACAGACCGGCTGCCTGTGTCCCGGCGCCCGCCTGAACCTGAAGCGCGTTGGTCGGGCTTGGCATGCTAGCGACAGAAAACAGCGTCTCACCTTCGATATTACCAAAGAGGATCCCGTTATCCGTAAATTCCTGACGCATGCCGTTGGTGCGTTCCGTCACGGTAGAACGGACAAATGCACCAACATTGGACCCGGCTACACCCGAAACGGTCTCAGGAGTGTGCCACTCCACAGCCTGGTTGCGCGCAAGGGAAACAGCGGAGGCATATCCGGAATCCTTGCCATCCGTCCCAGTCAGGGACTGGGCCCCAAACACAATGCCCGTTTGCCATGAATTCGGATTGGAAACGAACACCATACCCGCCGCCGCATCGGCAGTCCCCGATGTCTGGCCGCCACCTGCGCCAAGCTGGATCCCATAGACGCCCCCACCAACATTTGGCGCATAAGGCGTCGACTGTCCCACTGCAAGGCCCCCAAAATTGACAGCCTCAAGCTCCATTCCGAAAGTTGGCTGATAATTCACTCCGGCCAGACGCCACGCTTCGCCATAATAGGCATAAGCGGTTGTGGTTGTCGGACTGGACGTATCATCGGAAATTCCCCAGGACGCCACCCCGATGGAACTCGGCTGAAAACCCAGCAACGCCTTACCGGTCACGGCATCGGATGTGCGCGACCCCGCAACAAACGCACTGTTGCCAAACTGTGCAAGCGACGCACACTGAGCATCCTGCAATGCCCAGGGACCGATGGATGTTGCCCCCATGGTTTCCGAAAGCCAGTCATCCTGCGACGAACTTGCCCTGTCACTCAAAGTAGGATTATCGGCTGCAACACCCACCAGAAGCCGGTCCGCAAACCGTTTTATCTGAGCGCCCTTATCCGAGTAGAACTGCCCACTTGCCGCAACACTGACGGGTGCCTCGATAATCTGGGAGACCGTCGCCGTAACGGTTCGTGTACCGCTGGAATCTGCCAGTACGACAACCTCTTCTCCCGTCAGGGAGTCGAGTTTGGGATATGTATTAAATACAGCCATAAAAAGTCCTCATCCGTCCCAAGAATTCAGAATTCACCCCCTCAACCCTGAGTGACATTGATCTGAATATTCCCAACCATGAGTGCCTGGTTGCCATTTGCAGGAATATCGATCTGCCCGCCATTCAGTCGGACATTCAGAACTGACGTCACGGTAACGCCCGCACCAGCATAAGCCAGATAGGACAGGCGACTGTACGGATAACCATCACCCACTGTCGTGGACGCAATATCCTTGGACACGGCCGACTGGATGGCGCTCACGGCCTGCTGAATCGGAACAGACGAAGGCACAATGACATCCATGGATACATTCACCGTCAGATCCTGAGGCGCCTGCACAGCAAAACCGACCCCAAGAGCCCGCACAGAATCAATGGCATCATAGACATTTGATAAAAGCTGGTCCGACGGAACACCACTTCCATCGTTCACTACAGCCGTAAAATAGCCGCTTCGCGCATTCCCTGCCGTATCCAGACCATCCCGCAGCGAATAACTCAAATCCGTCTGGACATTGGCAATGGCATTACCAACCGCAGCCCTGCTGGCCGAGGCTTTTGCGGCCAGCCAGAGCGGAAAGCGTGCCCTTAACTGGCTATCCGTTTCTTGATCGGAACCATTAAGGAAAGGCGCACCATTCGTCACCGTATCCAGCCCCGCTACGGCCGTTCCCATCAGACAAATAGCACCAACCGGAACATTTCCGGTCGCTCCCACCGCCTGACACGCGACAGGAACCGACAACGTCGCAACGCCCGATGCCCGCACATATCCTCCCGCAGAGGCAGACCATGTCGGCAAAGTCTGATCCTGCGTCACCACGAAGGAAATTCCCCCGACTGTCCGCACGATCACTCCTGGGGGAACAACTGCCGACTGCTCGCTGGCCAGAAAAGAAGTAAACGTCACAACACCTGTCGCTGCCGTGCCGGGCAATCGACTCATGCCAAAATCATAGACGAAACTGTCACAGTCTGATCCCGTTGACGTTGACAGGCGGGTGCGTAACAGTGATTGCAACACCAGATACTGCAACCACAAACCAACACCGCCAACACTTTCCATCAGGGCCCGAACGGGAGAACCGATAGAAACGTCCAGCAACTGCGAACAGGATGCCTGCGCCGTTGTCACCGCAGTGGAAACGGTCGTGGAAAAGGAACGTAAAGAGAGAGACATCGCATCCTCTTGGAGCGGTTCAATACTGTGCCGCTCTCATTATTTCAGTAGGAAAAAGACAGGCTCTGCTGCTGGCCGGACCCGGCATCCACATAGGAGACATCACATCTGCAAATGCCCAACCCCTCATCCGTCACGGTGACAGTCACGGCCTCTGAAGAGTCCACATTGGCATCTTCCTGAACCTGCGCCCGGATGACGGATTCCATGGCTTCCGGAGCAATAACCTGCCCCACCATAAGCGGAAGCCCCACCCCATAATCGGACTGCCAGACATAATTTCCCGCAACCGTCAGCAGACGCCTCAGCAATCCCTGCCTCGTAAGCTCCGATCCCGAAACTGTCTGAAGCCCTCCGGCGGACAAAACCAGATCATTCCCGAAAATATGCGAAAGAGCGATCATCCAAGCGGCCCTCCCGTTTTCTGACTTCCTGCCAGATGAATATGCTCATTCAGAGAATGCTGGTCGGTGCGAATATCCCCTCCGGAAAGAGTCAGTCCGGCAGATGTCAGCGTCATATCCGTTCCACCAACAGAAAGACTTATCGTCCCGTTCTTGATAAGGAGAGACGCATTTCCCGCCCCCGCCGCCACACCATCCGGACCAATATGTAACCACCCCGCACCGGAAGACGATGCCCCAACACTTCCGGAAGCAGACAATGGCGGAAGACCGCACCCGCCTTTGACAAGAAATTCGCCGGGTTGTACAACCTTACCGGTCAGCGGAGACACGGGCGCCATGACCACCGTGTCATACACACTTCCCGTCACGACCAGATGCTCTCCGTCTCCCTCAACCGGTTGCAACACAACATGCGTTCCCGGAGAAGACGGACGTGCAATCCGAAGATCCCCCGCATGCACACCGCACGCATCCGGGATCCAGCCTGTTTCTATGTTTTCAGGCTGAATGCGAACTTTGACGGCATGATTGACCGGATCAACGGCAGACACGATCCCAAACATCGTATGCGCCGTCCGACCTTGCAGAGCGGCCGCATCAAAACGGGCATCATTCATGCCTCACCCCCCGATCTCTTAGAACGACATGCTGCACAAATCCCTGCTCCACGGAAAAGCGTGAGAGAACCTGATCGATCCCCAAGGTTTTCTCACCATTTCCCACCGCCACGGTCATGAAATTCCGTGGCGAAACTCCGATAATTCCAGGAATTTTAATTCGGACAGATAATGCATGAGCAGCAATGCGAGCGTGTTTTCCTCGCGCCAGCCTTTGCAAGTCTTCCAGCCGACGCCCGGGAACACGGAATGTATGGATGGTAGAATTTCCCGAAGGCGCGTCCTGAGAAAAAGAAACACCATCGTAATAGACGTGAGTCGTACTTCTCTGCCGGGAATCCCACGACGCCATATGAACGACCACACCCGCCAGCAACTGCAAATCGCGCGCAATTCCGGTCTCAAGAACCGCCTGACGCATATCCGTCACCTGCGCACCAGCCTCCGAAGCAGACCCCAGTGGTTGACAGACCAAAGAGGTTCCGTCGGCATAAAGATCACAGAACGCATCCCTTGCGACCGTAAACGCCAGATCCGCCGCAGTCTGAAAACGGTGCTGTCCCATAAGAGCACCCCGTTTATGCTCGATCTGCCAAAACTGACCCGCCATCAGCGCCGCCTGATCCGAAGGCAACGTAATCCGTGCCTCAAGCCCCGCCGCCTGCGCCAAATTTTCCAGAAGTTCCTGCTGGGTATGGTTGAGCCACACATCCTGAACACGCAGATCCATCAACGCTGCCAGCGCATCACGACATTCCATTTCCAGAATGGCATGCTCAGCCACATAATCGATGTGATCAAGACGCCCCTGAAACAGCGTCGTCCAGGCCGCCGCAATATTCTGGGTATCCCGCATCTGAAGTGTCACCCACTTCCGCGCAGGCTGCTCCGCCTCAAACCATGGCGTCGCCGCTCCCTGCTTTCTGACAGCCAGACGAAGAGTAGCAATATCGCACGCCTCATAACGGCTGGCGTCGATTTCAAACTGCACAAGCGCCAGAACAGGATCGACCTGCCCGTCAAAAAGAACCTGAACCTCCAGGTTTCTGACACTCATTCCAATGCTCCATCAGGCAGACCGGACACCAGATCAGACTCAACCGACGGAACCTTCAGAACAACCGTCTCAGAAATCCTTCCCAGATCCGGGTCAGCCATCCCGTTAACCTGCGCAATTCTCCACCATTGGGACGCATCTCCGAGTTCACGCGCCGCCACATGAAACAAGGAAATATCCGCAGCACTGACAATAATATCCTGCATCATTCCCTCATGCGAAAACGGACGGCAAAGCCGTCTCCTGCCCCTGAGCCACCGCAATATTCGCCGCAGACCGGTTGACCAGCCCTCCCGCATCAACCGCCGCACTCAGAAGCGCTGCATTCTGCCCCAGAGTATTCAGCGAAACACTGTTGACCGGCTGAATGGCCTCAACATTCTGTCCCGTCCCGACGATAATGGACTGCAAACCACTTCCCGCATTTTGCAACCCTCCCGCAACAGACGCCAGTGCGGAGGGAACGGTTGCAAGATTCATCCCACTCTGCGCCACGCCATTGACCGTCCCCAGTGCATCCGTAACTTTCGAAGCAAAACCACCTGCACCAACCAGACTGGCCAGCGGCATCACCTGTCCGACAACCGAAGACACCTGCCCCGCTGCCGTAAAGACGCCTTCGGCGACATCCGAAACAACCCCGGAAAAACTGTCGAGAGCACTCCCGACGTCATCTCCCAACAAACCGGACAGGGTCGACAGACTCTGAACGGACGTCGTTTCCTGAGGTCTCTCAAGCACCAGCTTATAGGAACAGACAGCCCCCTTCGCCTGATAGACGTAAGTAAACTGCGCAATCCATACCTGTACGGATAGACCCGCCGCCGAGAACGCAACCTGCTGTCCCGCCATGCGCATGCGCTCGACTGCCTGCGCGCGCATCTGCGCGTCAGGACCGAGAAAACGCCCCCGCAGTTCCAGCCGCCCCGGATCATTGCCCAGCGCGTCCACAACCCGCCCACCACCTGGCAAACGATGCACAACCAGCATCTGACGACCGCCAACCTGCAGCGTGTCCGGAACCTCAATTCCCGTCAGAACCAGACTTCCCAGTATGACAGGCGACGACGCCCCCAAACGCCCCACAGCGCCAATGGCATTTTCTATGTCAGAAAGGCCAACACCCATCAGGGAACATCTCCTCTGTCAAAAAAATCCGATACTGCGACCGGGATACTGAGGCTGCATGATCTCATCCACACCTCCGCCAGAACGACGCGCCGCCAGACGGGCATCACGATGACCCAATATAAAATCCCCGCTCCTCACCTCATGCTCCAGACGATCATTCACAATTTCAGTATTGTGGGATGGTCGAGCCTCTGAAAAAACATGCTGCGACTTCTGTTCCCGCCCGGTCGTTCCGTACATCCCCTCCCCCGCAAGGAGAGGCCGAGCTTGCGGCACAAACAAGGAGTTTCCAGACCGCCGCATCGTCTCAAGAACAACGGACGATGCAGCACTCCCAACACGCCTCGCAGACTTTGAAGGGAATATTCTTTCGAGCAACCCCAATTGTCTTTCCGGAGAGACAGTTCTTCGGAAAACAAAGTTAATACGTTTCTTATTAGTAACTATTTTATCTTGTTTGACACGCAGCTGAGACATCTGCCGCGGAGAATTCGGAAAGGTAGATACCCTTTTAATCCGCCCCTTGTTCCCGGCAAGAGCAACAATAGATCTGACAGAAAAAGAGGGCAGCATCGATAGCTCATCCCCTTTTTGCCTTGAAAAGTGCGCCTCATTTCGCAACCCAGTCGGCTTCCCTGCGCCGGGTACGCTCCGAGTACTGGATGTTTCCCGCGTTCCGGAATACGCCATCCTGACCGCAATCCCCGGATGATTTCTGGCATGAACCGTCTTCGCCCAACCCGATTTCCGCAAACGCGGCACGGCCGAAATCGGCGTCTCCCTTCGCAGCATCCCTCTGGCAGACTGACCGAAAAATGTCCTGACCAAGAGAATATTCCGCCAGATATTCTCCCGCATCATATCTCTCCCTGATACCGTATCATTTCCCAGTCAAAACAGTGTCCTTCCCGTTCACCGGTAATGACACACGCGGCCAGACGCCGCGCCCCTGACCACCCCCGCAAAACATCCCACGGCACCCCGTGATCCAGAAGATAAAGCATCTCCTGAAACCCGGAGTGCCGACTCAGTTTTTTGCGACGTCCCGGATATCCTCATCCGCATCACGTTCAAAAAGCGGCGTCAGCGCAGCAATCCCAGATTTTCCGACACGCCGCGCAAGATCCCGGATCTCATCCTTGCTCTGCGGCATCTGAACCGGCACACCATCAATCGCCGTCACAGAACAGATCATTTCCGCGTAGCCCAGCCACGCAGACGCTGAAGCCCCATTGATCGCACTTCCCGCCGCTTCAATCAGATCCAGCATGTCCGCCGGATCAATCTCGCGCAACGTCAGACGGCGCTTATCTGACAGAACAATTTCCTGCGGAAAATTACTCACGAAATCTTGGTCCTCGTAGAAGCAAAGAACTGGACCGTCTGATGGATCATGTGATCCGCCTGCCAGGGATCACTTTTCAACTGCATGGACACATTACTGAACTCCCATGTGCTCGTCGAACCATCCGGCTCCGTAACGTACTGGTAGATCGTCCCGCTTCCGACCGTCCCCGCATTCCAGTAGGCTGCTTCCACAGCCGCGACCAGATTGTCCAGCGCCGCATTGGCGCGGGCAATCTGGAACGCTCCCCGCCAGCCATTCGGAACATTGAATTCCAGAGGAACACCATTCAGCGGATTGGCACGCAGAGCATGCGTTTCCTGAGCCGCACTGAAAGACGTCACATCCCTCAGATCAACCCGCTGGCCATTCCACAGAACCGTAATCCGGCAATCCCGACCAATGCTATATGGATTTGCCATTTAGCCGACACTCCCCGAAGCAGACGATACAGTGACAGACGCGCCACCCTGCAGATTGACAATGAATTTCTCGTTGATGCCCTGATATCGAACAGCCACATCCGCCTGCACATACCCGAGCGCCGTGCGGGATTGCGGATTATTGCTCGAATCACAAACCACACTGTAGGGTAATTCACCATTCTGGACGCCCAGAATACCCTGAGACAGCAGAGACGACAGAAAGCCCAGTAGCGTCGAGCGAATATCACTGAACAGCGTGTCGTTAATGACCTCGCCGACATAACCACCCATGCCCCCCGCAAGCGAAGACGCAATATAGTTCGTCAGACGCGTGTAGTTGTCGCCATTCATGGTACTCTTGCTGGACGAATTATGCCCACACCGTACAGCCCAGTAACTTCCGCCCGGCGCCGGATTGCAGATCACGTCAATTCCAGCCGTAAACAGCACGGACAGTTCCGCCGTGGAATACGTCGCACTGCTTCCCGTCAGACCGGCCTTCTGGCTTCCCACAACCCCCGACAGCGCTTTGTTCAGACTGGACTGTTCAGGTGAAAGCGCGGCCAGTCTGCCACCCGCAAATGCCTGCGGACTCACGAGAATCACACCGTTGCTGTCATCATCCCACCACAGCCAGTCCCCGAACATAAGCTTGACCGACGCCGCATCCAGACCACTCGATGCCTTGACTGCAATCGCATTCGTCACCGTATCCGCAGCAGGGCCCACGGCGATCATATAGACCCCCTCGGACGTCCCAAAAGCCGCCTGCGCTGTATAGGACGTACTGTCCGACATACCATGCAGCAACCCGACGGCACATCCCTGCCCACGCAGCGCATACATGCCCGTCCGAGCTGTGCTGTCCTGACCCAAGAACTGCGCCGTCGTCGGAACACCACCATCCGTGCCGCCTGAGAGCGTCACACTCGCAGCCGTCACAGCCGGAACCGTTTCCGGCAACACGACTTTCACGAGCGCGCTCAGATCCTGCGCCACAGCAGCGGCAATCCCGGACCAGTCCGCACCGGCATAAGTCCTTGAACCCAGCTCGGCATGCGTCACCGCCAGCGCATAGCCGGACCCCGTAGCCGTCACTGCGGCAACAATGCCATTACCCGCACTTCCAGTGCAGACAGCCTGAATCGTCACCCCGTCAAGCGTACCGGAAGCCGCCACATCCGTTCCGTCCGTCACCCGAACAACCACGAACGTCGACGCTCCCTGCATGACAGCAATATTGACCGCCAGACCCGCATCGGTCGTCTTGTTCTGCTTACCCCCAAACGCCGCGACATAATCGCTCATGCCTCCGATCGGCAGCGGCATCCCCACCGGCCCCCAGCCAGCAGTTCCCACAATCCCCAACACCGAAGACGATACGCCCGAAAGGGCCAGCGTCTGCGGCTGGGCAATCTGCACATAAAGATTTGGCACGGTCAGTGCCGTGGTGTTCAGCGTTCCCGCCTGATAGACCAGAGACATCCCCGGATCGCTCTCCAAAATGCAGAAAGCGGGCACCTCCATGAAGGCCACCCACTTTCCTGATGAAATTTCAGCTTTTATGACCCAGCTTCTGCGTCAGCTGCCGAGCGCAACCACCGTCCCGAAACGGTCGACGCTCAGGCCCGGATAAGCCGAAGCCAACGCCTGCGCCGCAACCACAGCCTGCATGGCCTCCAGAGCCGCCGTCACCGTCTGATTAGCCACCCCGGGTGCCAGAACGCCGAAAGATGCCGAAAGCCCCTCCCCTGCGGACAGGTTTCCAATCCCGCACAGCATTTCGGACGCCCACTGCACCTGCAGGGTATCGAATACCAGCTCATAGAAATAATCCCGCCGATACAACGCCTCATTCTGCATCGTGTCGACATCTTCCACACTCTGAAAGCGAAGCTGAGCTTCCCTCCCGTCCAGAGTACTGATCCAGCTCTGCTCCGCCAGCGCGGTATCCAGAACAGATGCGAGCGTCTCGCGCGCCGTCGCATCCGCTGTCCAGATCGAAACCCGATAGAGCTGCGCCTGCCGTCGCGTCACCCGCACCGACTGGCCATAGCCACCGGCATAACCATTCAGAACCCGCCCCGACACACTGACAACCGCACCATTCGTCACACCGCCAGTCAAAGCCGCCGCCAAAGCCGCAGCAACCGTCTCGGGCGTATCCTGAGCCGTCACCGCATAAGCCGCAGAAGATTCCCCTCCCTGTGGCATATCATCCAGCCAGACCGCCACCACTCCCGCCGGCATCGCATTACCGGAAAAAACGATCTCAACCGCCCCATCCGTCACAACAACTCCGACCGTAGGCTCAACCTTCTGCTGCACCCGCCAGGGCCGCCCCAGTGGTTCCGCCCATTCCGGCATTTTCCGCGGCGCCATCGTAACTGTTACGAAATCGATGTTGTTACGAATATTCTGGGCCGTAAAAAGATCGCTCGGTAAAAGCCATCCCCGCCGCAACACCACCTGCCGCCCTGTCACAGAAACACCCGACAGCCCCTGCGGATAAAGAACCTGCGCGCAGTTATAGGCGAGCGCCAGCCCGACTTTGGAGGCATCCGTCATTCTTCTCCCTCCTCAGACCTGCTGAAACGACATGGTGCACCGAATACCGAACCCGGATGTTTCCACCGCATTGACCGTATAGGTCGTCCCCAAATCGGTCGTAACCGTCATATAAGGCGTCAGAACAACTCCCGGCAGAAGCGGAAGATACATTACGGACTGGCCCGGCCGTGTCGCCCCCGGAACACCACTTCCCGAAGATTCCCCCTTCGCCCGCATGATAATAGCCGCCGGACAGTCCGATACGAGCGTCTGCACCACTCCTGTAACACCGCTCACCGACACGGTCCGGCTACACACCACACATAGCGGCGGCCGCAGAGGCTCTACGGATGCTACGAAATACGTCCGACCACTCGCAGCAAGAATATCGCCCACCTGCGTATCATCCCGGCGATCCGTCAGCACATATTCCGTCGGAATCCCCCATCCAATCGGACGCTCAAACGAAAACCCGGCATCCACATCGAAAGCCAGCATCGGCTGCGCATAAAGCACACTCATCGGCGACAGACCGCTCGAAGGACGATACTGCTCGCCCAAAGCTCCCAGAACCTGCGCCGCTTTGGCATATCCTATGGAAAGTCGGGCTGCGATCATTGCCTGCTGCACAATGCCCTCCTCAAACCACGATTGCCCGGCCGTCCTGCAGTTCCAGTCCACCCGTCACACCCAGAAACGCGCACAGACGACGACGCCACAGCGTAAACAACATCATCCGGTCCTGCACTTCGCGCCCATTGTGATACCAACTAGCCGCCCGCGCCGTATCCAGATTGTCCGACGACGCCGTAATTGCGGTTTCGAGCGGATAAAGCTGCGACAGATAAAGCCGGATCTGCTGCAACTCCGCCGCAGACAGATAGTTCATCCGCCATTCCAGCGCGCCTTCCACCTGGAAGAAACGCCATGATTCCTGGTTTCCTTCCCGCGATCCGATCGCGGGATACCCACAGAATCGCCGGATATCCATTTTCTCTCCTTCCGAGAGAATATCCGTCGATAAACCAACCGTTCCGGACATGTCATTCCCCTCGCAAGAAAGGCCCCCGCCTCAAAGACAGGGGCCAGAAATAGGTCAGAACGTCAGACCAAGAGCATCCGTACCAAGGCTCTCGATCACAACACCCCGCTTGAGATAGCTGTTCGTCGCCGTCGGAATGACCGTCATATCCGCCGTCACGTCGGTCGGCAGAGCAAAACCGCCAATCCAGTACCAGGACTGCGCAATGATCTGACGCAGTCGATCCAGTGGCTCACGCGTCACCATCGCTACGCTGTCCACCATCTCGATCAGCGCCCGCTCGGCATCCGGAATGTCTGAATGCCCCGTCAGCGCACAATCACCTTCGATCAGAGCACCCTGCCCCAGTAGAAGCGCACGATGAATGGAACCCGCCCCAAGCGACGCCTGCTGCGGCGCTTCCGTCGTCGGAATAAACCGCACACCCAGAAGCTCAATCACCTGCCCGGAACGATACTCTTCCGAACCATAAGCGCCACGATACAGATGCTTGAAATCCGGATCACGGAAGAGCGACAGAAGCTGCAGATCATCCAGATAACAGTGATACGCACCATTGATCATCGGCACGTTGTTACGCCGCAGTGTCGCCACACCGGCCAGAACCTGCTGAATGCCCAGCGTATCTGCCAGACCGTTCGCACTCGCCGTCTGCAACGCCGCCGTCGTCAGACGACCATTCGGACGGATCACCATCGGCGCCGTGGAGGCTACAACGGCCTGACCTTCCGTCCCATCCGCAACAGAAACTGAAGCCGAGAACGTCATCTGCCCAGAAACACCACCCGGCGCTGTAGACACATTCGTCCCATCAGCCGCCACGCTGACAAGTGTATAAACATCGCTACCCACCGTCACCGTCATACCATTGGTCGCACTGAGCGCCGTCACCTGACCATGAACGATCACAGACTGGAAACCCCGGATGTCATCAACCGAAATGGTATTCCCAGCGCTTCCCAGTGTCGCCGTCACGCGCGTATTACCGCCCAGATAGCCGCCCACACCATTCTGCGCACCACCGAACAGCGTATTGCGCGCCAGCCGGTCGAGAGACTGCATCGCCTGCACACCGTTGGTGTTGGCGTTGGCCAAAAACTGCGACGCAATCCCTACACCACTGGTCACCATGTTCAAGTCGATCGTATCGCCATACTGGTTGATCGACAGCGTATACTGCTCAACGGCCCAGCCAGACGGGCTCAGACCATTATCGAAATTGGCATTCCCCGTCGGATTGAGCGGCGTCGTCACAGGCGCCTTAAGGCTCTTGCGTGTTTTCGTCAGCGTCTCACCAATGGCGTTCGGAAACACTTCGCGATCGGCAACCTGGCGAAAGCCCAGACGGGATTTTAGACCATTTTCGAACTCGCGGGCCAGAAAACCCTGCTGAATGGCGGCCTGAAGCTGAACAGGAAAATTATCAATGCTCATGTATTTTTTCCATAAATGTGTTGTCTGAACCCGGCCTGCAATCAGACCCGGTCAAATATCGCTCCGAAGCTCACTTCTGAGCCAGAAACTGCCATTTGCGCGTTTCGTAATCCGCCTCGCTGACGGCCCGCGCATTGAACGGTTCAACCCCGCCCGGACGAGGCGCTGCCTGCCCGACCGTCGTTCCGCTCGAATATCCAGGCCGCAGCACCTCACCAAACAGATAGGCCCGCTCCTGACGGGCCTGCTGCAAAGCCTCGGACACACCAACCACCGAGCCGTCTTCGCCCCGCTCGATCCCTTTGAGATCAATCAGCCGCACAACATCATCAGGATTATGGGCACCATTGCGGATCGCTTCCGCCCTGAGCGCCGACACAATAACCTCGCGGTTACTCTCCTCCCGCATCCGGGTCAGCGCTTCTTCATGACTGCGCTGAAGCGTCTCCTGCCGCGTCACAACATCCGTCATTTCCTGACGGACCGCCTCAACCTCGCTCCGCGCTTCATTCAGCGCCTGACGCAGAGCATCCACATCCTCAATGGTGTCATCAGTTCCGGACATCATTCCCCCGTCAACACTCATGCTTGTTCAGAAGCACACCACTGCTCCAGCATTTTCCATTCCGTATTCGGATCAGAATTTCCCGATGCCATTGCAAACATCCGAACCGCAGTCTCACGGCTCAGAATTCCATTGGAAACCGCCACCACCAGCCCCTGCACCAGCGACAGCAGTTCCGGGTCTGTGGACGGAAACCACGCCGGCCACCGCAAACTCATGCGGCAATACGGCAGGTCCTTGACCAGCTCGCCCCCAAGCCGCAGCCCGTTTTCCAGAACACAGGAAAAGCGACACGCCATCCGGTAAATCGACAGCAGCGCCCCTTCCCCGTAGGAATGCCGCAGGCGATCCACCAGCCAGATCAGCGGCTGACACATCATTTCCATGGCTTTGCCGGACTGCGCGCCGCCAACCCTGTCACCATGCGAGCGGTTTCCATGAAGCTGCTCCAACACCACCAGCCGCAGTTCCCGATAATGATCGAGCACCGCACCCGCAGCATTGCCGTTGATCTCCAAAAGCTTCGCATCTCCCTCAGGCGGAAGCGTCAGCGCCGAAGCCGCACCGCCCTGATGCGCCACCCCGTCCGAAAAACCACCCGTTTTCAAGACCAGCGTCGGATCGGAGCCATATTTCAGCCCCCGCCCTGCTTGAGACAGCAGATAATCCGCTTCGATCACCGTATCGATGGCCCGCTCAAACGTGCACTCGCCTTCCGGATCGCGCCCACAGGGTCCACCCAGATTGCGCGTCCACACAATCGGCACAAACCCCAGCCCATGCCGAACGGACCGGCTTTCATCCCGAACGCCGCCATCCATTCCCACCAGCCAGGGCACGGATACCGCACAGTCGACCGGCGTCCAGACCCGCTGCCACCAGAACTGCGCGCCCAGAAGTTCACCCGCAATCGGATAACCCTGCGCCGCCAGATCTCGCCCCCGGACCAGGAACCTTTCTTCGACCCGCAACAGTTCGCCCGTCGCATCATCCCAGAACGGCGTCAGATACGCCGTTTCCAGAACAGACAGCTTCGGAACCCCTGCGGACACTTCAAACAGGATCGCAACCGACCCGACAGCCCCCAATCGCGCCGCTTCCATCAGAAGCGACGCCAGTCTGGTCTGCGAAGCAAACATGCTCATGGCATGCGCCACCCGCGCATCGTCCGTCACCAGACCCGGCCAGTGCGTGTCCCCAAAAAGGAGCGAAACCGCCTCATCCACAACCGTCCGACACAGATTGGTCCGGACCGAAGGACGGCGACTGGATAACGGGATATATTCGCCCGCTCCCGACTTCTCCATCGAGAACGGGTGCGGCAGCGCATCATACTGCGTCCCATCCAGAACACGCTTGAGCGCCAGCAGCCGCGCCGTCCGCGCGGACGCACCCGCAGGAACAGCATAACGCTGTTGCAGGGACAACCAATCCATGTGTTCTCCATTGTTTCAGGCCACTCGCCGACCTGAAACGGTCGGCTCAGCGCGCCAGCGAAAATCCAGACGAGCTCCAGCCCGTCATGCCGCTGTTTCCGGCAAGCATCAGTTCACTCAGCCCCCAGACCATCGCATCCGCCCGGTCCGGAGACCGTGGCCCGCGATATCCACTGACCGAGAAATGACAGAGCTGATCCTCCAGAGCCGCAAACCGGCCATGATGCACAACCCTGCCAACCTCGTAGAGCGCCGCAACCGGCTCAGCACGCGCCGCCTTGCCCCGCGCCGCCGTCACCAGCTTGACGGAAGCATGCGCCCGCACACTCCGGATCGTGCCCTCTACCAGAGCCCCCCCGAAGTTCCGCTCCGCAACAATGCGTTCAGCACCCCAGTCATCAAATGCCCGCAAGGCCCGGGCAGCCCACCCCGCCGGACTATCCCGGGCAGACAGATCTTCCAGAACATGCCCCACACCAGCCGCATCAACGCCACAGACCACAATTCCGATCTCGTCGGACCTGTAGTCTTCCGGTCCCGCCGCCCCAGAAGGATCAACAGACACCAGAATACGCCGCATCCGAGCCGCAACATCCGCCCGGCTCTGCGCCGTAATCGCCGCCTCACGCCGGAACATCTCCAGCCGCCACAACGCACCTTCGATAACCGATTGATATTCACCATACAGAAACCGCCGTTTTTCCCGCTCGGGAAGCGCTTCCAGGCTGGCAAGATAATCCTCGCTCAGATTGTCCCGGTTCGCCTGTGGATTCAGGATCATCGTCGCGTAAAGCGACCGATCCCCCACCGGCTCCCCCGACTTGGGCTCGATCCCGCTTTCGAAAAGCGCATAAAGCCAATGCCCCATCGTAGGCGGGTTGGCATCGATATATTCCTTGACCACAAGGCCCGTCTTCTGTGCCAGACGCGTCAGAAGCATGTTCCGCGCGCCATAACTGATCTGACTGGCCTCGTTCAGATAAACCGTCGCAAATTCCAGGCCCAGAATCTTCTCGGTCCGCTGCTCGTCATCCAGTCCTCCGAAAAAGATCGTCGATCCGTTCGGGAACGTTACAACACAGTCCTGCCGGTCCAACTTCCATCCAACCTGCGGAAAACACATCCGCATAACCTTCGGAAACGTATCCCGCAGAATGGACGCCTTCAGCGCCGTCAACCGATGGCGAAAAATGCCATGGCGACTTTCCGGAGCCTTCAACGCCCGTATCACAACGGCCCGAACCAGAACAAAGGTCTTCCCCGACCGCGACCCACCTCTCAGAAGAATATGCCTTGCCGGCCCACCGAGCAGTCGCACCGCCTCACGCTGCGAGTCATTAAGCCTAAAGGGCGCTGTCATCACTGCTGATATTGATCGAGATTACTCCCGAGCGTCCATCAGCCTCCATACCAGCCCTGAAACGGGATGGACGATGCGCCCGAAGCAGAAATGCCATCAAACCATCACTGTACCGCTTACGAACAACAGGATTTCCCGTATCCGGATCGCAGACAACCCGTCCCGCATACGTAATGGGTTCATCATATCCCTCTACCGCCCTCCGCCGCGCTTCCGCTTCCAGAGCATCCGCAGCTTCCTCCAGAGCATCCTCCCAGCGGGACGAAAAATCCTTATCCGTCTCTTTCCAGAGATACAGCGTACTCCGCCGAACCTCTGCAACACGTCCGGCTTCCGAAATATTTCCACTCACAGACAGATGCTCGAGAAACCTTTTTTTCCGTTCTTCTGACTGCTCCCGCCGCAAGGAACATTTGCCGGATATTTCTTCACCCATCTGCTTTAACCTTCTTCCCCAGATCGACCTGAGAACCGACCCTCAGCCTGCTCTCAGCGCAGCCTCCCTGCGGCTCATCATCATGCCCCCCTCCAGCCAGACAGCCCGAACCGGTTTCTGCCGCAGACGCAAGCCGCTCTGACACGTTCTTTTCCGTGCCTGAACCTCCACATTACGCTGCACCTGCTCCCGCTCAGCCCGCACAGCCACACGTGCCAAGGTTTCCGGCGCAACCCGCCCGATCACTCGAACCGACAAAACCGAACGCTGACAGGGAATGGACCTGCATCTCACATCCAGGCGTGAAAGACCCGCATCCAGCAGTTCGTGCCACTCCAAAGCAACATCAGCCCGATGAACTGGCTCCCCTTCATACACAAGTGGGCATCTCACAAGTGAATCGGATGTATTTTGAAGGACAATAAACGTCTGACGACCAGACAACACAACACTACCAGAAGAAATCTCACACTTTTCCATTTGTCAGGAAACTTCCAAAATAAAAGTCGGCCTCCTTTTCAGAAGGTCGACTTTGGATATTTATGTATAATTCTTCAGTATGCATTTCTTATATCAAAACCGCGCTCACATATCAATAGATAATTTATCGTTAACAGATTTTTTCTTATGTTTCTTTCTGGAAATCACCTCATAAACATGCGCCAGTTGCTCCAGAAGCAACGCACACTGCGCCGAAACCTTCATTCGCGCACGCCCTTCCGACAGCGCTGGATAGAGATGTCGCGCCATCGCCGAAAACGACATCTCACGTGCCAGAAGCATCTCAAGACGCACATGCGCACAAAGACCAAGCATCTCACGAATCTGGCTCATCCGCGCAGAACACTGTCCCCGTCCAATCATCCATGTATGGATGTCACCACGCTCCCTCACACGACCATCAGACTGCGGATTTTCCATCACTCCAAGAGACGCGAAAACATATTCGCGATACCACCGATCCGCAGCAGCCAGTTCGTCGTCTCCGATATCGCCTGCGTCATACATGGACTGCACCGCATTCACGACCCGGAACGCCTTATTCTCTTCACGGATCTCGGAATGCTGATACCGCTCCGCAGTCGGCTTCACCATGACGTCAGATCCCGCATGCGCGCCTGACAAAGACACCTCCTGCACCATTCCAAACATCAGTTGATCTCCATACCGGCATCACGACTGCCCATTGGCTGTAATCCCGGAAAAACCGGGACCAGATCCGCGCCCCACAACGCATTCCAACTGACAGGATGCCCTGCAGGAAGAGCCTCGGCCGTCTCCCGATCTATTACCACGCGAGCCCGCGGCGTAGACTTCCCGGATGTTTTCTGTGCGGAACGACGACGCCCCTTGCGCACGCTCCCACGCTCCGGTAGCCAACCATCAGACGCAAGCATGGCAGCAAGGGCGCTTGCGGATACACGACGCGGTACGGAACCTGATTTGACCTGCCTCATCTCAACATCCTTCCTCAGTACGGAACTGCCACTAATTTTTGGCAAAATGCCATAGAGTATGATAAAAAAAACTTCTTCTGGATTTGGCATAAAGCCATTGCTAAAAAGGCCTCATGGCCAAACACAAGCGCCCAGACTCTCTGACCACACTCCAACGAGCCATAGGAACTCGCATTTCCTGGGCCCGTGAGCTCGTCATGCCCAACCAGAGCGAATGCGCCCGCCTGCTGGGCGTGGACGCCTCCACGCTGAACAAGATTGAACGCGGCGACCGCGCGCCCAGCGTCTTTCTCATCGCGGCACTCTCGAACCGGCTACGCGTATCGACCGATTTTCTTCTAAAAGGCGTCCTGAACGGTCGTACCGACGAAGAACTGGCCCTGCGACTGGCTGCTCTGCACCCAGAACTGGTGCTCCAGCGGCAAGACATGGCTCAGAACACGGACAGAAACACGCCTTCCGACACACCTGATCCGCCCAAGAGACCAGATGAGGAGATCCATTAGTGACCGTTTCACTGGTTTCCATACGCATTCAGGTGCCCCCCATTCGATACAACACGATAAATTCGCTTCATCGATGGAATGAACAAATCGGAAATATCCCCGGCCATCAGACAGTCTGAACTCATGACCGGCTCCTTTTCCTTCCCCGTCAATCGCCCCCATGGCAACCACCGATTAACGATAAATTAATGGCACTGTGCCACTGGGTCAAGAAACAAATGTGGCTTTGAGCCATTATGACAGGTTTTAGCTGCTGCTCTTTTTCTGCATTGCAGCCATAATCCAGAAAAAAGATGCACTCCTCCCTTTTGCGAAACCGCCGGGAAGAGTTTCATATTTCAGCTTTTTTCAGGCGTAGAATCCTGATGAAATTCGTACTGGTTTTGTATTAATTAACCAATTACGACGTTCTATGTCCGCTCTCTAGCCAAGACATTCCCGAAAAAAGCATAACGATTTTTTCGAGCAAATATCGCGTACTTTTAACGCTGTCCCTTATCAAGATACAACGCCATTCAAAGTACTCCCCTCCTCCGGAGAGTTACTCATGAATAACATCCAGATCCCCAAAACGGGTATATTCCCCTTCGAAATACAACTGGATCATTCCGGTAGGGCCATGCCGCTGCTTCTCAAGAATCAGCTCGGCCTTGTTGTGCACCAACGCCATCTTGCGCTGCCACTCTTCTGTCGCAACCTGGAATTTGTCATTGCTGTCATAAGCGCTGTCTTTAGGCTGACGTTGCTGCAGGTAATACTCGTCGCGATATACGAACATGACCGCATCCGCATCCTGCTCGATCGAGCCCGATTCGCGCAGATCCGACAACATAGGTCGTTTATCTTCACGCGATTCGACCTGACGCGACAACTGGGACAACGCAATCACCGGCACAGAAAGCTCTTTCGCAATCGCCTTAAGTCCCTGCGTAATCATTGAAATTTCCAGAACACGACTGTCAGGCTTGGTCCCGATCGCAGGCCGCATCAACTGGAGATAATCCACGACTACAAGACTCAACCCCTGCGTCCGAGCCAACCGCCGACAGCGCGTTCGCATGGCGGAGAGAGAAATCGCTGGCGTATCGTCAATATAAAGTGGCAGCCGCTGAAGCTCCCGCGCCACGCGGACAAAGCGGTCAAATTCCTTCTGCCCGATGTCACCACGTCGGATCTTTTCGCCCGAAACCTCAGCTTCGCCCGACAGAATACGGGTCGCCAACTGCTCGGACGACATTTCCAACGAGAAAATAGCGACCGACCCCTTGGGCTTTTCCCCACTATCCTCAGCATCCCGCAGAATCGAGCGCGCCGCCGAAAACGCAATTTTGGTCGCAAGCGCCGTCTTGCCCATTGCAGGGCGACCGGCAAGGATAATCAGATCGGAAGGATGCAGACCGCCGGTCCGCTTGTCGAAGTCCCGCAGACCTGACGTGAGCCCCACTACGTCGCCGGTGCGCTGATAGGCCTTGGTCGCAACTTTGACTGCTTCCGTCAGAGCATTAGTGAAAGAAACGAAACCGCCTTCCTGGCCCCGCTCCGTCGCAAGCTTGAACAGCGCTTCTTCGGACGCTGCGATCTGATCCGATCCATCCAGATCCGGCCGCGCTCCAAAAGCGTTATTAACGACCGTCTCACCAATATCGATCAGCTGGCGCCGCACCCAGGCATCATGGATCACCCGCCCGTAATCACCCGCATTGACGATTCCGACCATCGCCGTCAGCAGCTTGGCCAGATAGGCAGGCCCACCCGCCGCATCCAGAACACCGGTATGCTCGAACTCGGACCGCATGGTCACAGGATCAGCCAACTGCCCCCGCTCAATCCGCCGGGCAATCGCTTCATAGATCCGACCATTCACCGGATCGGAAAAATGAGCGGGCTCCAGAAAATCCGAAACCCGCTCATACGCTTTGTTGTTCGTCAAAATGGCGCCCAGCAGCGCCTGTTCAGCAGCAACACTGGACGGAGGACTGCGCCTCAGCAGGAGACCCAGATCTCCATCGTTTGAGGAAGCATCAGAAGCGGACGGAGAGGAATGCGATTCGATCATGTTCACACGCCCTTCTAACATCCCACTCCGTCCCCAGAAACGGATTAACTGGCGATCCAGCCATCCTCTGCCAGAACCACACCCGCCAGATAAAGACTGCCACAAATCAACACCCGGGCCGAAGCGCCCCCTTCGGCAACCAGCCGCTCCAACGCCGTTCTGACCGTCGGACCGGCGATCGCCCGCCCACCAGAAGCGGCAATGATTTCCTCAACCGGCATCGCCAGATGCTGCCCAGGCTCAAACACCGCCTGAACGGAAGCGGCACGTTCGATAATTGGCTTCAGGAACCCGGAGGCATCCTTGGTCTGCTTCACACCCGCAATCACATGGACAGGCCGGTCTTTCCAGCCTTCCAGCACCGCCCCAAGAACCTGCCCGGCATCGGGATTGTGTCCGCCATCAAGATACAATTCCCACCCCTCAGGCAGCATCCCGGCCAACGTGCCGTCCAGCCTCTGCAAACGTGCAGGCCAGAATGTCCGAGCAATCCCCTGATAGGCCACAAGCGGCAGCTTCAGCCCTGACACACGCAAAGCCGCCACGGCCAGAGCCGCATTCCCGGCCTGATGCTGGCCTTTCAATGCAGGCAACGGCAGCGAAAGAACACCGTCCGCATCCCGGTAATCCAGACCATTCACCTGTTCAGTGACGAAGATATCCTGTCCCACCACCCGAAGTGGCGCACCCAGTTCCGCAGCCCGGCGCCGAATGACATTCAAAGCGTCCGGTGCCTGGACCGCCGAAACAACTGGAACTCCAGCCTTGATGATCCCAGCCTTTTCCCCGGCAATCGCCGCAACAGTGCCCCCCAGAAACGCTTCGTGATCCAGACTGACCGGCGTAATCACACAAACAGCAGGCTTCGGCACCACATTGGTCGCATCCAGCCGTCCCCCAAGCCCGACTTCCAGCACCACCAAATCTGCTGGAATCTGCGAAAACAGCAAGAACCCCGCAGCCGTCAGAACCTCGAAAACCGTGATCGGAGCAGCGGCATTAACGCGCTCGACCGTCTCAAGCGCAGCAACCAGCACATCCTCGTCCACCAACCGCCCCGCCAGCCGGAACCGCTCGGTCACGCTCACCAGATGCGGGCTGCTCATGACATGCACCCGCAGCCCGGCCGCTTCGGCAATCGCCCGCAGATTGGCGCATGTGCTGCCCTTACCGTTCGTCCCCGCCACATGAATCACAGGCGGCAGATGACGCTCAGGATGGCCCAGCTTCGCCAGCAGCACCTCAAGTCGCCCCAGCGAAAGATCGATCAGCGCCGGATAAAGCTCCTGAAGCCGCGCAAGTACAGCCCCCGGCCGCCCCTGATATTCGCCGGACAGCCGAACAGGCGCCCCACGCTCCGCAGTCATCAGATCGCCGAGTCAGAAACGGTTTTCTGACGCGTCATAATGCCCAGAATCCGCCCCAGCAGTTCCGGCAGCTCCGAGCGTTTGGCTACGATATCGACCATCCCATGCTCACGCAGATACTCCGACCGCTGGAAGCCTTCCGGCAGCTTCTCACGAACAGTATCCTGAATGACGCGCGGCCCCGCAAACGCGATCAGCGCATTAGGCTCGGCAATATGCACATCCCCCAGCATCGCGAAGGAGGCCGAGACACCACCCGTCGTCGGATTCGTAAAGACAACAACATAGGGCAGACCCGCTTCCTGCAGCATCTGCACACCGATCGTCGTCCGTGGCATCTGCATCAGGCTGACAGCGCCTTCCTGCATCCGCGCCCCACCCGAAGCCGTATAGACCACCAGCGGCGCTTTCTGCAGAACGGCCAGACGACAGGCCGCCACGAATGCCTCACCCAGCGCAGCTCCCATGGTCCCAAGCAGGAACTCAGGCGCCATGACCGCAACCACAGCCTTCTGTCCCTTGATCAGACCATGCGCAACCACAAGTGCCTCATCAAGATGGGACTTGTTCCGCGCATCCTTCAGACGATCCGTATAACGCTTGGAATCCTTGAACCCCAGCGGATCGACCGGCATCTTCGGCAACTCGATAGTGGTGTATTCCCCACCATCAAACGTCCAGCCCAGACGCTCCTTCGCCGTCGCACGCATATGATGGCCGCAATGCGGACAGACCTTCTCGGACCGCTCCAGTTCCTTGGTGAGCATCATCTGCCCGCAGGATTCACAGTTAGTCCACAGATTGTCCGGCACATCCCGCTGAAGCAGGCCACGCAGCTTGGGTCGGACGTAGTCGGTCATCCAGCTCATGTCGTCTCATTACTTTCTGGCCGCCTTCAGAACAAAGGACGGAGTAGGGGTAAAGCCCGGCGAAGGGCCACATTCTCTGGGCGCGTTTTAGCGTCAGGACATCGATTATGCCAGCCCAACCATCAACTACCCTGCCTTATCTCTCCTACCCACCTTATAAAACATGTCATCCTGCCTGATACGAACCGCGATATCATGCGTTGTGTCACGAAACCGGCAGGCCTCCCGATAGAGATCAGCCAAAACAAACCCAGCTCCCAACCGGAGAAAACCATGTCCGACAGCTTCAACACCCTTCGCTTTCCCAACCCCCAGGGCCTTAAACCCGGCTGGTTCATCGGCTTCGGCGCTATGCTGATCGTTCTCGGGATTCTGGCCGCCCTCGACACCATCGCCACCACCCTCGCCAGCATGGTGGTCCTCGGCGTCCTGATGATCGTGGGCGGCGTCGCACAGGTCATGCAGAGCTTCGCCCATCGCGGCCTTCCCGTCCCGAACCAGTGGCTGTCCGGACTGATCGGCGGCCTCTACATCCTTGGCGGCATCCTCCTGATCGAGGAACCTGCAACCGGCTCGATCTTCATCACGGCCATTCTCGCAGGCTGCCTGATCTTCGCAGGCCTCGCCCGAACCTTCTGGGCTGGCGGACACCGCACCAACAAAAGCTGGATCATGCTGGCCCTCAGTGGCCTCATCACGCTCGTCGTGGGAATCCTGCTTTATATGACACTGCCCTGGTCCGGCCTCTGGCTGATCGGCATGTTCATCGCTGTAGAACTGCTGATGGCAGGCTTCGCAACGATGATGTTCGGATTTTCCCTGCGCAACAACACCTGATCAAACGCGTTCCGACAGGCTCAGCCTGTCGGGATGCCAAACATCAAGCCCGAACAGCCGCAGCCAATGCCTTAAGCTGCGCCAGAACAGCCGGAACGGTCCGCTCCGTCCCCCGCCCGTCTTCAAGCGTACCCGCCATGGTCTTGATCAGAGCAGAAGCCACAACCGCCGCATCCCCGATCCGAGACGCCGTCCGCGCCTGCTCCGGCGTGGAAATCCCGAACCCGACCGCCACAGGCAGATTGGTCGCTTCCCGGATACGCGGCAGCGCCTTCTCCAGATCCGCAGCACTCGCGCTGCTCGTCCCGGTAATCCCGGTAATGCTCACATAATAGACAAACCCGGTGGCATCCCGCAGCACATGGAACAGACGGGAATTCGACGTCGTCGGCGCCACCAGAGAAATGATGTCCAACCCGGCTTCCCGCGCATGAGCATCCAGCAGGTCCGCCTCCTCGGTCGGCATGTCGACGACAATGATCCCGTCCACCCCCGCCTGCGCCGCATCGAAACAGAACTCCGCCGGGCCATAACTGTCGATCGGGTTCAGATACCCCATCAGCACGATCGGCGTCTCACTGTCCGTCTCACGGAACGCCCGGACCATCTGAAGCACCAGCCCCAGCGTCGCCCCGGCCTTCAGTCCACGCAGGGCCGCTGCCTGAATGGTCGGTCCATCCGCGGACGGATCGGAAAACGGCACACCGATCTCGATCAGATCCGCCCCCGCTCCCGGCATCGCCCGCAGCAACTCCAGCGAGGTGTCATAATCCGGATCACAGGCCTGAAGATACGGAATCAACGCTCCGCGCCCTTCCTGTTTCAGAGCTGCAAAACGTGTCTGGATCCGGCTCACAGCTTCACTCCCAGATGATGCGCCACAGTAAAGATATCCTTGTCCCCACGACCCGAGACATTCAGAACAATGATCTGGTCCTTCGCCATCGTGGGCGCAATTTTCATGACATGCGCCAGCCCATGCGCACATTCGAGGGCCGGAATGATCCCCTCTGTCCGCGTACAGACCTGAAACGCCTCAAGCGCCTCCTCATCCGTCACGCCGACATACTCAGCGCGCCCGATATCATTCAGCCAAGAATGCTCCGGCCCAATCCCCGGATAATCCAGCCCCGCACTGATCGAATGCGCTTCCTCAATCTGGCCGTGCTTGTCCTGAAGCAGATAGGTCCGGTTGCCATGCAGCACCCCCGGACGACCACGGGAGATGGACGCCGCCGTCTTCCCAGAATCCAGCCCATGCCCTGCCGCCTCGACACCGATCAGCTTCACATCCGCATCATCCAGAAACGGATGAAAAATCCCCATCGCATTCGAGCCGCCACCAATGGCCGCCACAATCACATCCGGCAGACGTCCCTCGGCCTGAGTGATCTGCTCCTTGGTCTCAACCCCGATCACGGACTGGAAATCACGAACCATCTTCGGATACGGATGCGGCCCGGCCACCGTGCCCACAAGGAAATACGTATCCGCGACATTGGCCACCCAGTCGCGCATGGCTTCGTTCATCGCGTCCTTGAGCGTGCCCGCCCCGGCCGTCACGGGCTTCACCTCAGCACCCAGCAGATGCATCCGGAACACATTGGGCTTCTGCCGCTCAACGTCCGTCGCGCCCATGTAAATGGTGCATTTCAAACCAAACAGCGCACAGACCGTCGCCGTCGCCACACCATGCTGTCCTGCACCCGTCTCTGCAACGATCCGGGTCTTGCCCATGCGCCGAGCCAAGAGAATCTGCCCCATGACGTTGTTGAGCTTGTGCGACCCTGTATGGTTCAGCTCTTCACGCTTGAAGTAGACCTTCGCCCCCCCCAGCTCTTCCGTCAGATGCCGGGCAAACCACAACGGGCTCGGACGACCGACATAATCCTTCAGATAATAGTCCAGCTCTTCGCGGAACGCGGGGTCAGCCTGCGCAGCGCGATAGGCCTCGTCCAGCTCGAACAGTAGCGGCATCAGCGTTTCCGCAACAAAGCGGCCACCAAAAATCCCGAACCGTCCCCGTTGGTCAGGGCCGGAACGAAGCGAATTGGCCAGAGAGGAAGATAGGAGGGAAGATGTGTTCGTCATACCGCACTCGGTTCCGCTTCAGGGCTCCAATGCGATACCAAGAGCAGCCCCCGCCGTCCATCCGTCTCGCCGTTTTCAGGCCTCTCCCGCAACAATTCCCACCCCCTGCACCTTGCGAACCCGCCTCAGGCAGGACATGAGGGAGCCTCACAGCCTTTCCATTGCCCTCAAGGACCCGCCTGATGTTCCTCGTGCGCCCCGCAGGCGCTCCGGCCCGGGAAACCGGACCGGACGTCGATATCTCCAAAGCGGTCTGGCTCGACCTCATCAACCCGACTCTCGACGAGGTCGCCCGCGCAGAAAAGGCCCTCAACACCCATATTCCCCGCCGCAACGAGCTTGAGGAAATCGAAAGCTCCTCCCGCCATCACGAACAGGATGGCACCCTCTATCTTTCGACTCCCCTCGTCAGACGCGAGGAAAACACAGCCTTTTCCCTGCCCATCGGCTTCGTCCTGACAGACAACCACCTCATCACGGTCCGCTATACTGACTATTATGGCTTCGATATCGTTGGTCGCCGTCAGGCCGAACGTGATCCAGCCAAAGGCAGCCCTTCCGCCAATGAAATCCTCGTCGAAATCATTGAGGAAATCATCAACCGCCTCGCCGACATACTGGAAGGCCTGGGTCGGGACCTCGACGCCATCTCCAAACGCGTTTTCAGTACCGGCAGCCCCCGCGATCCCGCCAGAGCCGCTGAAATGCTGCGCGAAACCCTCCGTCGCCTCGGCCACAGCGGCGACCTCGCCTCCATGATCCGCGACAGCCTGCTCGGCCTCGACCGCGTCCTGATCTATATTGGCGACCGAACCGAGAAAGAACCGCAGGCCCTCAAAACCCGCATCAAGGTCGCCGGGCGGGACATCGCCTCCCTTAACGACTTCGACGCCCAGACCGTCAACAAAGTCCAGTTCCGCCTCGACGCCACGCTCGGCTTCATCAGCATCGAACAGAATGACGGAATGAAGGTCCTGACCGTCGTCAGCGCCATCGGCATCCTGCCAACCCTGATCGCAGGCATCTACGGCATGAACTTCCACGACATGCCTGAGCTGTCATGGAAATACGGCTATCCCTACAGCCTGATCCTGATGATCCTGTCGGTTCTCCTGCCGCTGTTCTGGTTCTGGAGGCGCGGCTGGTTTGGCGCCCGTTAAGACGCTTCCTCAACCCGCAGCCCCGGCCCGACCGGGCGCTCCGACAGAACCGACCGCTGATACGCCACCGGAAACTGCCGAAGCTGCTTCTCCCACAGGTCGGGATCGCCATTGCCATTCTTCGGCAGAACGACACTGTCCACCCCACACCGACGCAGAAACGCCGCCTGATCCGGCAGAATATGTCCCTCCGCACGGATTTCTCCAGAAAACCGCAGATATTCCCGCAATTCCCGGGCCTGCGTGAACCCACGCCCATCCCTGAAGATCGGAAACCGCAGCACCACAAGATCCAGCCGGTTCAGATAAGGCCGCAGGAGCGCCAGATCGTCCGCACTCTCCAGCAGGACAGCCCGCGCATCATCCCGTTCCGCCAGTTCCGCAATCGTCACCAGCACATCATGAACCTGCGCGGTCCGCTCACCGAGCTCAAACAGCTTCATACGCCGCCTCCCTGAAAGGCTCATGCCCCAGACGCGTCAGAGTCTCAAGGAACGTCTCTCCACTCTCCCGAAGCCCGAGATAGCAGTCCACAAGCCGCGCGATCGCATCAACGGTCTCGTCTTCCGGAAGCGCTGCCCCCAGAATCGTCCCAAGCGCCGCATCATTCTCGGCCCGGCCACCAACCGTCAACTGGAAGAACTCTTCTCCGCGCTTGTCCACGCCCAGAAGTCCGATATGCCCAGCGTGATGATGCCCACAGGCATTAATGCAGCCCGAAATATTGATCCGCAACGCCCCGATTTCCGCCTGAAGCGCCGTATCCGCAAAACGCGCACCCAGCTTCTGCGCAATCGGAATAGACCGCGCATTCGCCAGCGCACAGTAATCCAGCCCCGGGCACGCCACGATATCGCCAATCAGCCCGATATTTGCTTCCGCAAGTCCGACTTCCGACAGCCCAAGCCACAGATCCCGCAACCGGTCCTTACGAACATGCCCCAGAACCACATTCTGCAAATGCGTGATCCGGATTTCCCCAAACGAATACGCATCAGCCAGATCCGCCAGACGCCCGATCTGCGCCGACGTCGCATCCCCCGGAATTCCCCCCGCAGGCTTCAGCGAAATGGTCGCAATAATATGCCTCGGATCGCGGTGAACATGCGTATTGCTCCGCACCCAGCGCTCAAACAGCGGATCGTCCCTCCGCTGCTGCGTCAGTACGGCATCTGCATCGTCCGGCGCCTCAAGCAATGGCACGGCAAAACGCGCCCGGATCGCCGCAACTGCTTCGGGCGTCAGCCGATACCGGTCCAGCTCCATCTGGCCCAGCTCGGCTTCCACAGCCTCCCGATAGGCCTCAACCCCGATCGCCTGAACGAGGATCTTGATCCGCGCCTTGTAGATATTGTCCCGCCGCCCATGCGCATTATAGACGCGCAGGATCGCCTCAAGCGTCGCCAGAAGATGCTCTTCCCGGACACTGTCAAACAGCTCTTCGCCGATCACCGGCGTCCGTCCCAGTCCCCCGCCCACGAAAATCCGGAACACCGGAGCACCATCCTCACCCGGACGGGCCAGAATTCCGATATCATGGAAGCGCGCCGCCACCCGGTCATTCGGACTACCCGAAATCGCAATCTTGAACTTGCGCGGCAGGAACGTGAACTCAGGATGCAGGGTGGACCACTGCCGCAGCACTTCCGCATGAACCCGCGGGTCCACCAGTTCATCCGCCGCAGCTCCCGCATACTCGTCCGACGTCACATTGCGGATGCAGTTCCCGCTGGTCTGGATGGCATGCATGTCCACTTCAGCCAGTTCGCGCAGAATATCTGGCGTATCTTCCAGCCGAATCCAGTTGAACTGGATGTTCTGCCGCGTCGTGAAATGCCCATAATCGCGATCATAGCGCCGGGCAATCTCGCCCAGCTTGCGCAACTGCCGACTGTCCAGAATGCCATAAGGAATGGCCACCCGCAGCATATAGGCATGAAGCTGCAAATAAAGCCCGTTCATCAGCCGCAGAGGCTTGAACTCGTCCTCGCTTAGCGTCCCGTCCAGACGACGCTTCACCTGCCCCTCAAACTCGGCAATCCGCGCCTGAAGAAAATCCCGGTCAATCCGGTCATACTGATAATGGCCGACAGGAACGCTCACTGTGCGGTCTCCACTGCAAATTCCGGATGCACGGTCGGGCCATAAGCCCGGATTTTTTCACGAACAGTCACGGGTTCAGGAGGCACAACAGGCAGAACAGCCGTATCGTACACCCCGACAACACCCTTACGCTGGGCCTCTTCCACCGCCCGGGAAAGCGCCGCCTCAGCGACATCCGCATCCAGCAGAACCGCCTGCCCGATCCGAAGATCCCAGCCCCCGTCTTCCCGCCACCACACGGTACGCCCGTCCAGCAGCCGGTTGGCCGTCAGAACCAGCTTCTGACCAGCTTCGAGTCTTACAGGACGTTTCATCAGCACTCACCTTCCTGACGAATACGGACCCTACCCTGCGGCTGGCCCCGTCATGAATGCGTCCTCCTCCCCGCTTGCAAACGGCAAGCAAAGGAAACACCAAGGACATGGAACTCACCATACCAGATCAAAGATTGATCCCTTATGGTAAGATATTCCGTCCTCTAAAACCCATTTCGTAGTTTTTTCAAAATACTTTTTTATAACGTTATATTGAAAAGGAAATTGGTGCTCTGCTGGGCCGCTGCATGCCCGCTTCCTCCGCATTCTGAAGCAGGTGCTCCAGCGTGACGGACGCCATCTTCTCCGACACCTCCTGATCCATCTGCTGCCAGAACGGCTCGAGTACCTTGGCCCGCAGAAGGTTGATGCCCTCTTCGGGCATTTCCGGATCTTCCGTAACAGTCCGAACAATTTCATTCAGCGTGATGGTCCGCGGAGGCCTGCCAAGACGATACCCCCCTTTCGGCCCGCGTACACTTGCTAACAGACCGGCCCGAGAGAGGCCCTGCAACACAGGCTCGATCCCCCGACGCAGCATATCGCCGCGGCGGGCAATATCCGCGCCACTCACCACCCCGGATCGCCCTGCATGGAAAGCGACGTCCAACATAATGGATACAGCGGTCAAAGCTCTGTCACGACGGAGATACATGAGAATTCCGATTTGTTACGCCAGACCATGCCATCATGACATAATCCGATTTCAGTTCGTCTATCTTGTTTTCCATGCTGGAATGTCAATCGCCCTTTTGGAACGTTTCCCCATTTCCAACATATTCCCGATAAAAGCGGTGCCCCAAAGACGTCAGGACCTCATATCCGATTGTCCCCGCCGCTGCCGCCACGTCGTCCACACTGCGTCGGGGTCCAATCAGATCCACCATCATATCGGCCCGCAGCATGCCCTCTGGCACATCCGAAATGTCCACGATCAGGGAATCCATCGAAACACGCCCCAGAATTGGCAGACAGATGTCTTCAAACCACGCACACCCCTGCCCGGCGCCACGCCGTGAAAAGCCATCGGCATACCCGACAGCCACAGTGGCAATTTTCCGTGGCCGCTCAGGACGATATGTCATCCCGTAACCAACCCCCTCGCCCGGACGAATTTCACGAATCTGCAAAACATGAGCCTGCAGCCTGACGACCGCAGACAACGGGTTAGGACCGATCTGATTAGGCGCAATTCCATACAGAGCCGCTCCTGGACGAACGACATCCAGATGAAAATCCGGCCCCAGAAAAATTCCCGACGATGCCGACAGGCTCAACGGCGCAGACGGCAACCGTGCCGACATCTCCAGCAACTGCTGTTTCTGGACGCCATTGGCCGAATGATCCGGCGTATCCGCACAAGCCAGATGACTCATGACCAGACTGACACTCAGCCCATCCATAAGCGTCCCGTCCTCATGTAACACGTCAAGATCGGCGCCAGAAAGCCCGAACCGGGACATGCCACTATCCACCTGAAGAGCAGCCTCCAACGGCCGCTCCGCCTTGACCGCTTCAGAGCGCCACACAGCAATCTGATCAAGGCTGTTCAGAACCGGCCTCAATCCATACTGCACACACTCTGCCGTTGCGTCCGGCCTCGGGCCATGAAGCACCGTAATCCGGGCCTTTTCCGAAACCACGGAACGCAACTTGATCCCCTCATCAACATGCGCGACGAAAAACTCTCGAGCCCCCGCCTGCTCAAGAACCGGCGCTACACGCTCGATACCCAGTCCGTAAGCATCGGCCTTCACGACAGCCGCACAGGCAGCATCCGCTGCAAGTTTCTGAAGATACCGATAATTGGAGGCGATCGCGCCCAGATCCACCGTCAGACGGGCTCCAGCACGAGAAGAAGGCCACAAAGGATCAGAACATGCACTCATCATGAGAAATGAGACTATCGCGTTGTGCGCTAGAATATCCTGCCGAATAATCACATAATCTTTCAATAAGCGAAAAATATATGATCAATTCTGCGAAAATAGACCGATAATGCCATCATGATCTTCGACCGCATCACCGAATCCATCCTGAGAATCCTTCAACATGACGGGCGCCTCAGCAACGCTGATCTGGCACAACGTGTCGGGCTTTCTCCGTCCGCCTGTCTGCGGCGCGTTCGCCTACTGGAGGAACGCGGCATCATCCGTGGCTATCGCGCGGTCATTGACGAACGCTCAGCTCACAAGCTGACCACCGTTATCGTACAAATCACGCTTGAACGCCTGACAGACGAAACGCTCCGTCGTTTTGAAACCCGCATCCGGGAATGTCCTGATGTTCGGGAGTGTTATCTGATGACAGGTGAAGCCGATTACCTGCTCCATGTCGCAGCCCGAGATCTTGCTGACTACGAGCGCATCCATAAAGAAGAACTCTCACGCCTTCCGGGCGTCGTCCGCATCCAGAGCAATTTCGCAATCCGTCCTGTCGTTCAACGGTGGATCAGTCAGGACTCAGCGTAATTGCATGCACAAAAATGCATTTGCGAACCATTTGCATTTAAGGTAGGTTTCTTAAATCGGTTCCAGCGAACGAAGGCCTGCTTTTTCATGATCGTCTGCTCATGCAACGCGCTGTCCCATCAGGATATCGAAATCGCAATCCACAACGGAGCATCTCGCCCGGCAGAAATCTATTCAGCCCGAAAATGCACAGCAAAGTGCGGCAACTGCGTCCCCGGCATTGTCTGCCTACTCAGATCGGCAATGCAGAAAGCCCATTCCGAACAGACACATCTAAACGCCGCATAAGAAACAACCCGGACAATACCGGGTTGTTTTGAAAACGGCCTCTATTAGTCCTGATCGGGAGCCGCAGCAGAGTTTTTCTGAATATAACGCTCAATCCCGATCTGCTTGATCAGGTCGAACTGACGATCAATGAAATCCTCATGTTCTTCTTCATTGACGAGGATTTTCAGAAGCAGATCTCGTGACACATAATCACGGACACTCTCGCAGTAAGCGATACCTTCGCGCAGATCCTGAATCGCTTTTTCTTCCAGCTTCTGATCACATTCAAGAATTTCCTGAACGGTCTGCCCAATCAGGATAGAGTTCAGACGCTGCACATTCGGCAGCCCTCCGAGAAACAGAATACGCTCGATCAGCCAATCCGCATGACGCATCTCCTCAATGGATTCGTCATACTCTTTTTTTCCCAAATGGGTCACACCCCAATGCCTCAGTGTGCGGGCATGAAGAAAATACTGATTTATTGCCGTCAATTCATTCGTGAGCTGCGTATTAAGATGCTCAATCACAACAGGATCTTTAATAGCCACTTTTCAAACCTTCCATAAAAAATGCAATTTTATCGAAGAAAACTCATAAAAGAAAATTATATCTCCCTAGCCACGCTTCAAAGTGGAGGGTTCGAAAAACCCCCTGGTTTTGAAATCGGCTCTGTGATTCCATTCGTCCGGTTCTGACTGAGGGAATGGCGCTATGAAACAGGCGGGATTTTTTGACGTTGAAGAGCGGCTTGCT
>Ga0157363_1000110_pt1 | contig 61747 bp, 54 predicted proteins | sample AttsexASBM1_FD_111477 | JGI IMG/M metagenome (GOLD analysis project Ga0157363, IMG submission 111477) | Fungus gardens microbial communities from leaf cutter ant in Ribeirão Preto, State of São Paulo, Brazil - Atta sexdens ASBM1 | ecosystem: Host-associated > Fungi > Mycelium > Unclassified ... | reverse complement strand
TTTTTTGCGGTCTGCTGGGACAGCGTTGAAGCACCCCGCATTTCCCCATGCTGACGACTGTCCAGTACGGACTGCATGGCATCAAAATCAAATCCCCAGTGCTGAGGGAATTTCTGATCTTCACCGGCTATTACCGCCAGAGGCATCCAGGGTGAAATCTCAGACATGCTCACCCAGTCAGAATGGGCACGATATTGCGTATCTCCGGACAGAAATGCACCGATCTGTCGTTCTGCCATGACCGCAGAAAATGGCACCGGAACCACTGAAAACAGTAGTATCAGCGCAAAGGTAATCCCTGCCAGCAACAGCACCAGGCGAAGCAAGCGACGCTTCAACCATGACACAACCCCGTTATGCTTTTTTCTCATCCATCCATCCCTGCGAGGCTTTTACGATAAACATATCATCTCCTGAGAGTAGCGCTAACACAGATTTTTTCATAAATATTTATTAGTCAGTGATAGCCTGATTGCTAAATTCCCGGGTAATAGCAGCCAGTGAAACGACATCTTATACGGGTTACTTTCAGTAACATCAATGACTTCAGAAGATGTAGGGAATCGGTTCCAGTAAAACGCTAAATTTCACAATACATCAATATGTCTTAAGTTTTAATTCTCTGCTCAATGGCAACCAGTCTCATATATTTAACATGGCGTTAAACAAAACAGATCGTTTAAATAACCACCTGTTAATACGGCCTGGCCCTTTGCTCCAGGTTTCCGGAATCATTCCTCACTGACCGGTGACTTTTTTTAAGCCAAAGCATGTGAAATTGGTAAGCTCAGAAACTTGTTAAAATCAGTCAATCATTTGTAAGCTTTCTTCGGATATTTTTCTTAGCTGTTGTTTTATTATATAAATCAAGGTTCAGAGCAGCGGCCAGAATAAGAGACAGTAAAAACACTGATAACTGTAAGGTTTTAATCATATTTTTTAGCTCCGCGATACCTTACCGGCCCGGGGATAAAACGATCACATAATCTGGTGGCGTATTATTGAGCAACAACACTGGCTAAATCATTGTTAAAATATTTCTGGCTGGAAACATTCCAACTTCACAAATCTTAATGAATTGTGGCAAAGTGATCGCAATTTTTGTTAAGGTAGTAGTCATAGCTAACCAATACCTTCCGCCGCCCGGTTCGTCCGGTTAACGATAATTTTTTCGCTGGCGGAATTGCAGTTTCCCTGGTGTTGGCGCAATATTCGCGCACCCCGGTTTATCCGGGGTCATTTTTTATTGCCGCTTTGTGTTAGTGCTCTGTTCCCTGGCTTTTACCCATTGTCTGAGAATCGCGGCTTCATGACGCCATTCATGACGCAGTTCATCAATCCACTCCTGCACATTGTCCCACCATGCAGGAAGTTCAGGCGTCTGGATCTGCTTCGCCACCTGTTGCAAGTGTTTTAAACCTACCGAACCAGCAGCTCCTTTGATTTTATGTCCTTCTTCTGCAATCCCTTTCTGATCTCTGGCCATCATGTTCGAATCTAAAACATCGAGATAACCCGGCATCATTTTTTCAAACATATCAAGACTTTGATATATCAGCTGCGATCCCACTAACTCCATGTACTGTTCGAGCATAGCAATATCCAGGTGCCCTTCGTCCGCGGCTAAAACAACATTTTCCCCGGGTTCATCTAAGGACTCATGCTGATTCCAGAACTTGCCAATCACTGCCGTTAGCGCGGGAACAGACAACGGTTTACTCAAGACGTCATCCATACCTGCTTCCAGATACTCTTTTTTATCCTTCAAAACGTTTGCGGTAAGCGCGACCAGAGGCGGTAATTGCTGGCCGGCAAATCGTTGATGTAAAGTGCGCGCCACATCCAGTCCGGTCATATCCGGTAGCTGTATATCCAGCAGCACCATATCGAACTCTAACGGATCGAACATCTCCAATGCCTCACTCCCGGTCATTGCGACTTCTGTACTGCAACCGAGTTTTTCCAGCACCGAGCGGGCCACCACGACATTCAGCTCGATATCTTCGACCAGTAAAATATGTAATGCCGGCAGGGGTAAAATATCTTCTTCGTTAATCTCTTCAGTACGGGTTTCCATCTGAGGTGCATGAATTTGCAGACTGAAACATGCCCCTTCCCCCGGAGCACTTTGCACCGTGATATTCCCCCCCATCACCTGAGCCAGCCGGTGAGAAATTGCCAGACCAATTCCGGTTCCTGTGGCGGGCTTCCCTCCATGCTGATCCTTCACCTGATAATACATGGCAAAGATTTTCTCCTGCTCACCTTGCGGAATACCGATACCTGAGTCCTGAACGTCAAAACGCAACTGCTGTTGCTGTTCGTCATAGGCTACCGTGACGACAATTTCACCCTCACGAGTAAATTTCACCGCATTACCAATCAGGTTCCATAAAATCTGCCGTAACCGAGTGCCGTCAGCAATAATAGTTTGTGGTAGCGGCAGCTGAGTCGACATGACAAATTTCAGCCCTTTAGGCTGTACCAGTAATCCTGAGAGGTTTTCCAGATCAGCCAGAAATTCGGTGAAATCTATCGGCTGGTTATCAAGCTGAACCTTTCTCCGCTCAATTTTGTCCATCTCAATAACATCATTGAAGATATTCCCCAGAGTAATCGCAGAAACATGAATGGTTTTCAGATAATTCAACTGTTCCTGATTAAGCCCGGTATCCAGCAGAATCCGGCTCAGGCCAACAATGCCATTTAACGGGGTACGAAGTTCATGACTGATCGTGGAAATAAAGGTCGTTTTTTCGCGGCTGGCATTTTCCAGCGCATCCTGGTAGCGCTTACGTTCAGTAATGTCGCGACCAAATCCCATCAGCCCGCTACGTTTACCCACCCGGTCGTAGTAAGGAACTTTACGAATTTCAAAACAAGCTTTTTTACCATCCGGGTACTGCAACCACTGTTCATAGGTCAGAGCAACGTTATGACGAAAGACTTTCTCATCGGTCTCCAGAATCTTCTCTGCTGTATCGGCATCATAAATATCTTTAGGGGACAGGCCAACCAGCTGTTTTTCAACTCTGCCGGTCAACAGTTCAACAGCCCGGTTACAGCCCGAAAACTTACGATCAATATTTCGGTAAAATACCAGGTCCGGTGAAGCATCGAGGAAGGAACGCAAAAACGTTGACTGCTGTTCGAGCTCAATTTGCGTTTTTTCACGACTCGCCATCTCTTCCCTGAGCTTATCCATGGCATGTTCGCGGGCCTGCTCCGCTTCCTTACGCACGTTAATTTCCTGGTTCAGCTGCTGAATGTTTTCTTTTAATTGCTGGTTGAGCTGCAAATCACGTTTGCGCATCTCCTCCAGTTTATCCACCAACCTGGCGAGACGTTGCCGTGAATCTTCCAGTTGGTCAACCACTACCGACAGAAAATAAACCGCCCAGGGAGTAATCAGTAAGCCAAAGAATACCGATCGAACGACATCAATGCTCTCTACCCGCCCTTGAAGAACCAGCGTGACGGCCATCTGGACAATCATGGCCAGCACCACCAGCGCTGAAGCCAGAAGTAAAGAGAAACGGACCAGGCCAAGTTTGACCATAAGATCCACGTAATATTGTGCTAGCAGTCTTATTTGTTTCATAACGCGCTCCCTGACAGTAGCCTCCATCATATCCTAAAATGTTGTCACAGAAAGGATAGAGGGGAAATTACCACCAGGGATCACCGGAAATATCAGGCAGAAAATCGATGTTACGTAAGCCAGGGGATGAGTACCACGACAACAGTCTCTGATATCATCCGGCTTGAAAATTAAAATGAATATAAATACCGGTTTTATGCATCGTTAATCATCGTGAGGTTTAATTAATTTTATTAATATGAGCTGTCGTAAGATGCAAAAATGACATTATAAGAAAAACAGATATATTAAGGGCTAACACTGAGTATTGTAGCATTTTCTGCTGGAATTACCCCTGGCACCAGCATGGTGCAGTTATTGTAGCACTGCACTATAGTGAGACAGCTCACACTTATCTACGCCTCAACCATCGAAACAAACCTCATAATGACCCCATAAACTCATAATAATCATAACGATAGATAAAAATCGTCAATAACAACTTAAAACGCGCCACTATTTGACCTGACTTCACTTTCCCGATAAGTTGGAAATCCACTGGAAGCTTTCTGTGCGGATTCACTTTCCGCCATATTTATGCAGTAGCAGAGGTTCCCTGTAACAAGTTCCCGGCACTTGTCACATCGACTAAACCAGTCCTGGCTGTAGGGCGATAAAGGAATAACTGCGCAACCTTGTGCGTTCATTCTGTCGCCTTCACTGAGCATGTCTGACTGCCGGAATATTAAGGGTCTATAGAGCCCGGGGAGGTTCACTAAATGTTGTATGATAAATCCCTTGAAAAGGATAACTGTGGTTTTGGTCTGATCGCCCATATAGAAGGTGAACCGAGCCATAAAGTAGTACGTACCGCCATCCATGGCCTGGCCAGAATGCAACATCGCGGTGCAATTCTTGCTGATGGCAAAACCGGAGATGGCTGCGGACTGCTGTTACAAAAACCTGACCGTTTCTTCCGCGTTGTCGCAGAAGAAAAAGGCTGGAGACTGGCCAAAAATTATGCCGTCGGTATGCTGTTTATGAGCACCGATGAAGCAAAAGCCAGTGCGGCACGTCAGATTGTCGAAGAAGAGATTATTCGCGAAACACTGTCAGTGGTCGGATGGCGTGAGGTCCCGACCAATCAGGACGTTCTGGGCGAAATTGCACTCTCCTCTCTGCCTGATATCCAGCAAATATTTATTAATGCACCGGCTGGCTGGCGCCCGCGTGATATGGAACGCCGTCTGTATATGGCACGCCGCCGGATAGAAAAACGCGTTGAAGCACTGAATGACAGTGATTTCTATGTGTGCAGCTTCTCAAACCAGGTAAATATCTACAAAGGGTTGTGCATGCCTGCCGACCTGCCACGCTTTTATCTGGACCTGGCTGATTTACGCCTGGAATCCTCTATTTGCCTGTTCCATCAGCGCTTTTCTACCAATACTGTACCTCGCTGGCCACTGGCTCAGCCATTCCGTTATATGGCACACAATGGCGAGATTAATACCATTGCCGGTAACCGTCAGTGGGCACGTGCTCGTGCATACAAATTCAATACGCCACTGATTCCGGATCTGCAGAATGCGGCGCCATTTGTGAATGAAACAGGCTCAGATTCCAGTTCAATGGATAATATGCTGGAACTGTTCCTGAGTGGCGGTATGGACCTGATCCGTGCGATGCGCTTACTGGTACCACCTGCCTGGCAGAACAACCCGGACATGGACCCGGAATTACGTTCCTTCTTCGACTTTAACTCGATGCATATGGAACCCTGGGATGGCCCTGCGGGGATTGTTATGTCGGATGGCCGCTATGCAGCCTGTAACCTGGACCGTAATGGCTTACGCCCGGCCCGTTATGTCATCACCAAAGATAAGCTGATTACCTGTGCTTCAGAAGTCGGAATCTGGGACTATCAGCCCGATGAAGTGGTAGAAAAAGGCCGCGTCGGTCCAGGTGAACTGATGGTTATAGACACCCGTGAAGGGCGTATCCTTCATTCAGCAGAAACCGATAATGACCTGAAAAGCCGCCACCCTTATAAAGAGTGGATGGAAAAGAACGTTAAGCGCCTGGTGCCGTTTGAAGAGTTACCGGACGAGCAGGTCGGTAGCCGTCAGTTATCCGACGCGATGCTGGCGACTTACCATAAGCAGTTTGGTTACAGCAGCGAAGAGCTGGATACCGTATTGCGGGTACTGGGGGAAAATGGCCAGGAAGCTGTCGGTTCAATGGGTGACGATACCCCTTTTGCCGTACTTTCCAGCCGTCCACGTATCATTTATGACTATTTCCGTCAGCAATTCGCTCAGGTGACCAACCCGCCAATCGATCCGCTGCGTGAAAACCACGTCATGTCACTGGCAACCAGTATCGGCCAGGAAATGAACGTTTTCTGTGAAGCTGAAGGACAGGCGCATCGGGTAAGCTTTAAATCGCCGATTCTCCTCTATTCAGATTTCACCCAGCTGACCACGCTGGAAGGCAAATACTACCGTGCCGATACCCTGGATTGTACATTCGAACCGGATAACGAAACGCTGGAGCACGCTATTCATCGACTGAATGACGAGGCAGAAGAGCTGGTTCGTCAGGGAACGGTACTGCTGGTGCTTTCCGATCGTCAGATAAGTCCGGGTCGTTTACCGGTACCCGCTCCAATGATCGTGGGTGCAGTACAGGCTCGTCTGGTAGAAAAAAATCTGCGTTGTGACGCCAACATCATTGTTGAAACGGCCTCAGCCCGCGATCCGCATCACTTTGCGGTACTGTTTGGCTTTGGTGCCACTGCCGTTTATCCATGGCTGGCTTACGAGTCTCTGGCTCAGATGTGCGACAGTAGGGTTATCGAAAAAGATTACCGTAATGTGATGCTCAACTACCGTAACGGCATCAACAAAGGTCTGTATAAGATCATGTCCAAAATGGGCATCTCCACCATTGCTTCTTACCGTTGTTCCAAACTGTTTGAAGCCGTTGGTCTGCACCAGGATGTGACTCGTCTGTGCTTCCAGAACGTGACCAGCCGTATTGCCGGAGCCAGCTTTACTGACTTCCAGCAGGATTTGGTTAACCTGGCCAAACGTGCCTGGCTGCAACGGAAGACTCTGGAACAGGGTGGCTTACTGAAGTATGTCCACGGTGGCGAATACCACGCTTATAACCCGGATGTCGTCGCTACCCTGCAACAGGCAGTTCAAAGCGGTGAATACAGCGACTATCAGAAATATGCTGATCTGGTCAATCAGCGTCCGGCAGCCACTTTCCGTGATCTGTTGCAACTGCAGCCTGGCGAAGACACCGTCAGCATTAATGTTGATGATGTCGAACCTGCCAGTGAACTGTATAAACGTTTCGATACCGCAGCGATGTCGATTGGTGCTCTGAGCCCTGAAGCACATGAATCACTGGCTGAAGCCATGAACAGCATCGGTGGATTCTCTAACTCCGGTGAAGGCGGTGAAGATCCGGCACGTTATGGCACGAACAAAGTGTCACGGATCAAGCAGGTGGCCTCAGGACGTTTCGGTGTGACTCCGGCTTATCTTGTGAATGCAGATGTTATCCAGATTAAGGTCGCCCAGGGAGCGAAACCAGGTGAAGGCGGACAGTTGCCTGGTGATAAAGTGACACCTTATATCGCGCGTCTGCGTTATTCAGTTCCCGGTGTGACACTGATATCGCCACCACCGCACCATGACATCTATTCAATTGAAGATTTAGCCCAGCTGATCTTCGATCTGAAACAGGTCAATCCGAAAGCAATGATTTCGGTAAAACTGGTGTCAGAGCCGGGTGTCGGCACTATTGCTACCGGGGTCGCTAAAGCCTATGCCGATTTGATTACCGTCGCCGGTTACGATGGTGGTACCGGGGCCAGTCCGCTGACCTCCGTAAAATATGCCGGCTGCCCATGGGAACTGGGATTAGTTGAAACTCAGCAAGCCCTGGTCGCGAATGGTTTACGCCATAAAATCCGTCTGCAGATCGATGGTGGTCTGAAAACGGGGCTGGATATCGTTAAAGCCGCTATCCTTGGCGCCGAAAGCTTTGGTTTCGGTACCGGCCCGATGGTTGCATTAGGCTGTAAATACCTGCGTATTTGCCACCTGAACAACTGTGCAACCGGTGTTGCGACTCAGGATGACAAACTGCGTAAAAACCATTACCACGGTCTGCCATTTAAAGTCACTAACTACTTTGAGTTTATAGCCCGTGAAACCCGTGAGATTATGGCTTCTCTGGGAGTAACCCGGTTAACTGATCTGATAGGTCGTACTGATCTGCTCAAAGAGCTGGACGGATTTACCGCCAAACAGCAGAAACTGGATCTTTCATCATTGCTGAAGACGGCACAGCCAATGCCAGGCAAAGCCCTGCATTGCACAGAAAGCAACCCTCCTTTTGATAAAGGGTTGTTAAACAAAGCATTGCTGGATCAGGCTTTACCTTTTGTCGAACTCAGACAAAGCAAAACGTTCTACTTTGATATTCGGAATACTGATCGTTCTGTGGGAGCGACCTTATCCGGTGCTATTGCCAGTGTTCATGGTGATCAGGGCCTGGCTGCCGATCCTATCCGCGTCCATTTTTCCGGTACCGCTGGACAGAGTTTCGGAGTGTGGAATGCCGGGGGCCTGGAAATGATCCTGACCGGAGACGCGAACGATTATGTCGGTAAAGGCATGGCCGGTGGTCTGCTGGCAATCCGGCCACCCATGGGCTCAGCCTTCCGCAGTTACGATGCGACTATTGCGGGCAACACCTGCCTGTACGGAGCTACAGGTGGCAAACTGTTTGCCGCTGGTCGTGCCGGAGAACGTTTCGCTGTACGTAACTCAGGAGCCATCACGGTTGTTGAGGGGATTGGTGATAACGGATGTGAATATATGACCGGCGGTATTGTCTGTGTGTTAGGCCGTACCGGAGTTAACTTCGGCGCAGGGATGACCGGTGGATTTGCTTATGTTCTGGATGAAGATGGTGAATTCCGTAAACGCGTGAATCCGGAATTGGTTGAAGTGCTGGATGTTGAACAGCTGCCGATTCATGAAGAGCACCTGCGCGGACTGATTACTGAACATGTTCAGTACACCCAGTCAGGCCGTGGCGAAGAAATTCTGGCTAACTGGCCGGAATGGGCTTCTAAATTCACCCTGGTAAAACCAAAGTCCAGTGATGTAAAAGCATTGTTGGGTCACCGTAGCCGTTCCGCAGCAGAGCTGCGGGTTCAGGCGCAGTAAGAGGTCACGATGAGTCAGAACGTTTATCAATTTATCGACTTGCAGCGCGTTGATCCGCCCAAAAAACCGCTGAAAATCCGGAAAATTGAATTTGTTGAAATCTATGAGCCTTTCTCGGAAGGCCAGGTAAAGGCGCAGGCTGATCGTTGTCTGGCCTGCGGTAACCCGTATTGTGAGTGGAAATGTCCGGTCCATAACTACATTCCGAACTGGCTGAAACTTGCCAATGAAGGCCGGATCATGGAAGCTGCAGACCTTTCTCACCAGACGAATAGTCTGCCGGAAGTCTGTGGCCGCGTTTGTCCGCAGGACCGTCTGTGTGAGGGCTCCTGTACACTGAACGACGAATTCGGTGCCGTCACCATCGGTAATATTGAGCGCTATATCAATGATAAAGCGATGGAGATGGGCTGGAAGCCAGATATGTCTCACGTGACCCCTACCGGTAAACGTGTTGCGATTATCGGTGCCGGTCCGGCAGGACTGGCCTGTGCAGATGTACTGACCCGTAACGGCGTAAAAGCCGTAGTTTATGACAGACATCCGGAAATCGGTGGCTTACTCACCTTCGGTATCCCTTCTTTTAAATTAGAAAAAGAAGTGATGATTAAACGTCGCGAGCTGTTCACCGAAATGGGTATTGAGTTCAGACTCAATACCGAAGTCGGCAAAGATATTCAGTTGAATGAGCTGATGGATGAGTACGACTCCGTATTTCTTGGTGTCGGGACTTACCAGTCAATGCGCGGCGGGCTGGAGAATGAATCGGCACCCGGTGTTTATGATGCCCTGCCTTTCCTGATAGCTAATACCCGTCATACTATGGGCTTTGAGCCACTGGAGGACCAGCCTTACATCACTATGCACGGTAAGCGTGTGGTCGTGTTAGGCGGTGGTGATACTGCGATGGACTGCGTACGTACTTCCATTCGTCAGGGTGCCAGTCATGTTATCTGCGCCTATCGTCGCGACGAAGAAAACATGCCAGGTTCAAAACGCGAAGTTAAAAATGCCCGTGAAGAAGGGGTTGAATTCCAGTTCAACCTGCAGCCTCTGGGTGTGGAAATTAACAGCAGCGGTCGGGTCAGCGGTGTGAAAATGGCCCGTACCGAAATGGGACCACCTGATGCAGCCGGCCGTCGTCGGGCAGAAATCGTCGCCGGTTCTGAGCATGTGATCCCGGCAGATGCCGTTGTTATGGCATTCGGATTCCGCCCGCATAAAATGGATTGGCTGGCTGAATTTGGCGTGGAACTGGATTCTCAGGGAAGGATTATTGCTCCCGAGAAAAGCGAAAGTACCTTCCAGACCAGCAATCCTAAGATATTTGCCGGAGGTGATGCTGTTCGTGGTTCCGATCTGGTAGTGACTGCCATTGCGGAAGGTCGCAAAGCAGCAGAAGGGATCATGGATTTCCTGGAAGTGTAATCCCTAACGGATAACACCACAGAAAAGGCACAGTTATGTGCCTTTTTTTTGGCCAAAAAGTTAACGTTGATTCCGCTATTACGTCAGGAAGACGTCCGCTATCAGGGAATTCCGGGGGTTTACAATTCAAATGCTCAGGGCAAACAGAAGAGGGTTCAGATTAAGAGCTTCAATGGAATTTGAGAACAGTGTCATTGTTACCGGTAGGGTCAGATGCAGGTTTATTCATGGAATATCGTGGCTGATCGATGGCGGCTATACCACGTAATAGCTGACGTGAAGGCATCGCTTAAAGAAAACCGGCCACTTATCGTGGCCGGTGCATAAAGAGGTTGATGGTTATTTAACAATGCGCAGCGCAGGACGCCCGCCACCTTTAGGAGGTGGTTCGTTGTCGTCACCGTCAACAGATGTTTCTGCATCATCGGGTAAATCGCCATCAATGACAGACATCACCGTCTCTGATGGCTGCTGAGTCTCATCATCACCCGCCAGCTGTTCATACGCTGGTTCAGGCTCAAACATCGTCCCTGCCCCATTTTCCCGCGCATAAATAGCCATGACTGCCACCATAGGCACGACAACCTGACGTGGAACACCACCGAAGCGAGCATTAAAATGCACTTCTTCATTAGTCAGTTCCAGGTTCCCCACCGCGCGAGGGGCAATATTCAATACAATCTGACCATCACGAGCATATTCCAGCGGAACCATCACGCCGGGCAGATTAATATCTACGACCAGATGCGGCGTCAGATCGTTATCCAGCAACCAGTCATAGAAAGCACGCAACAGATAGGGACGACGTGCTGTCATTTCAGACATTTCCATAATTAACCCCGAAATTGCAGACGCATTTCGCGTTCAGTCTCGGTCAGCGAAGCCAGGAAAGAATCACGTTCGAACACACGGGTCATATAACCTTTAAGCTCTTTTGAACCCGCACCACTCAGATCTACGCCCATGGAAGGCAAACGCCATAATAGCGGTGCCAGATAACAATCCACGAGGCTGAACTCTTCACTCATGAAGAACGGTGTACGGGCAAATAAAGGGGCAATGGCCAGCAGCTGTTCGCGCAGTTGTTTACGGGCATCATCAGCCTCCTGAGCGGTTCCTTTTTCGATCAGGAACATCAGGCTGTACCAGTCTTGTTCGATACGGTGCATCATCAAACGGCTTTCACCACGGGCGACAGGATAAACCGGCATTAATGGCGGATGAGGAAAACGTTCATCCAGGTATTCCATAATAATGCGGGATTCATACAACGTCAGCTCACGGTCAACCAGGGTAGGAACTGTACAATACGGATTCAGATCTATCAGATCCTGTGGAAGGTTATCCATATCGACCTGTTCAATCTCCACACTAACGCCTTTTTCAGCCAGGACAATACGCACCTGGTGGCTGAAAATATCAGTGAGTCCGGAAAACAGTGTCATTACCGAACGTTTGTTGGCAGCGACAGCCATGAAAACCTCCACTTTGCTCAAAAAGATACCGGGAATAGCCGGCGATGGCCTGCTAACCAGTAAACATAGCGCTTGCAACCTATGCAGATGCGTTCTTTTCAACCATTCCCTGAATTCTGCGCATCGCTTAACTGCTGCCAAGCATAAATTAAGCCGACAGTTTATCAGATCTTCGCCAGTTTGTGGGGGGTGATTAAAGATTTGCCAATAAAATGCCTGAAATGGCGCAAACGGAAAGGATAAATCAACAAAAAACCCGCCGAAGCGGGTTTTTGATGCCAACTGATATGCTGCAAAAGCAGCAAACAATTAACGTTTGGAGAACTGTGGACGACGGCGTGCTTTACGCAGACCGACTTTCTTACGTTCAACTTTACGTGCATCACGGGTAACAAAGCCCGCTTTGCGCAGTTCTGAACGCAGAGATTCGTCATACTCCATCAGAGCACGTGTGATACCGTGACGGATCGCACCAGCCTGACCAGAGATACCACCACCTTTAACAGTGATGTACAGATCAAATTTTCCAACCATATCGATCAGTTCCAGTGGCTGACGCACGACCATACGTGCAGTCTCACGACCGAAATACTGCTCTAAAGAGCGCTGATTGATAACGATGTTACCGCTTCCCGGCTTGATAAAGACGCGAGCGGAGGAGCTTTTGCGGCGACCTGTGCCGTAGTTTTGAGTTTCAGCCATTGCCTGTAATCCCGATTAAATGTCAAGAACTTGCGGTTGCTGTGCCGCATGGTTGTGCTCGTTACCTGCGTAAACTTTCAGTTTACGGTACATAGCACGACCCAGTGGGCCTTTTGGCAGCATGCCTTTAACCGCGATTTCAATCACACGCTCAGGACGGCGAGCAATCATCTCTTCGAAGGTCGCTTGCTTGATACCACCGATGTGGCCGGTGTGATGGTAATAGATTTTATCACTACGCTTGTTGCCGGTAACAGCAACTTTATCAGCGTTCAGAACGATAATGTAATCACCGGTATCAACGTGCGGAGTGTATTCCGCTTTATGCTTACCACGCAGACGACGAGCCAGTTCAGTCGCTAAACGACCTAAAGTTTTGCCTGTCGCGTCAACAACATACCAGTCACGCTGGACGGTTTCTGGTTTAGCTGTAAAAGTTTTCATTGAAAAGCTTACCCAAATATAAGTTACACGTTGGTGAAATCCCAAACGCTTAAGTAAACGATTGAGGCTCACACGACCATTTTGCCAGCAAGCCTACCCCTTCGGATAGAATTACCGGATCACAAAGGTTTTTGGGAAAAAAAACCATTTGCCGTAACGTGGGGTCGCAAGAGTATAGAGAAGTCGCGACTAAAAATCGACTCTTTTTGCGATAAAATTGCGGCCCCGCGCCCGGACATTCGCATTCATGGCAAATGAGGGCGGCGCAGAAACTCTTCACTCTGCATCTCCTGCAGACGTGAAAGGCAACGCTGGTATTCAAATTTTAGCTGATTGCCGGCATAAATATCTTCCAGCGCTGCTTCTGCGCAGACAATGAGTTTAACATGCCGCTCGTAAAACTCATCGACTAATGCCAGAAATCGTCTAGCCTGGTCTTCCATCGCCGTTGTCAGCACAGGAACGTTAAACAAAAATACACTGTGATAACGCCGCGAAAGCTCTATATAGTCAAGCTGACTACGCCCTTCACCACACAGCGTAACAAAATCCAGCGCCACCACTCCGCCATGTTCTTTGAGTGTTGTCATCTGGCGATGGTTAACTTCCAGCACCGGTGACTCTGCCTGAGAGTAATCACAACCCGAAAGTACACCAAACATCGACGCCATCTCATTTGTGGTCTGTGGTGTGACGGGTGTTTTCCAGAGATGAGCTGAGGTCAACGTCCTCAGGCGGTAGTCAATCCCTGCATCAACATTCATCACGTCACAATGACGGTTAATCTGCTCAATTGCAGGTAAAAAACGCGCTCTTTGCAAGCCATTACGATACAGATCATCGGGGGGAATATTCGAGGTCGCTACCAGTGTAATACCCCGTCCGAACAGAGCTTCCATCAGAGTACCCAGTAACATGGCATCGGTAATATCGGAGACAAAGAACTCGTCAAAACACAATAAATCGGTTTCTGCTTTAAAGCGGTCAGCAATAATCAGCAACGGATCGCTGTGCCCCTGCAATTCTGTGAGTTGTTCATGTACCCGCAGCATAAATCGGTGGAAATGTAAGCGAAGTTTTCTCTCACCAGGAATAGACTGAAAAAACAGATCCATAATCCAGGTTTTCCCGCGTCCGACCCCTCCCCACATATACAAGCCACGAACCGGGGTTATTTCATCCTGTTTAGTCTTTCCCAGTAATCCGGAAAGCCGGCCAAACACGCCTTTTTTGGAGGGTACCTGAGAGGTATTCCGTGAGGTAAAAGACTGATAAATCGAATCCAGTCGGGTCATTGCCGCCTTCTGAACGTCATCAGGCTGAAAAGCGCCGCGGGTAAGCTCTTGCTGATACAGGGCCAGGGGTGATGTCATTTGCATTTTTCTCAGCTATCCGGAAAAGTCCGTTTGTTGTCGTTTGACGAAAAAAAAACCGTTATACAGTACGACAGCCTGACTCAGGATTCCACTTCCGGGAGATTAACGGGTATAGTGACTAGTATTGAAGTAGGTTATCTTCTTGTTGTTAACTGATTATCATGCAGTAGAGAATCGTTGTGCCCTGAAGAACAACGGAAATTAGGGGAGTCATTATGACCTGGGAATATGGGCTAATCGGATTAGTAATTGGGCTTGTCATTGGCGCTGTTGCTATGCGCTTTGGAAATAAAAAATTACGTGAGCAACGTAACGTCCAGTATGAGTTGGAAAAATCCAAAGCTGAACTGGAAGATTACCGTAAAGAACTGACCGGCCATTTTGCACGCAGTGCCGAATTGCTGGATAACATGGCACATGATTACCGTCAGCTTTATCAGCATATGGCGAAAGGTTCTAACGATCTGTTACCTGATTTGCCCGGGGACCAGAATCCGTTTGCCTGGCAGGATACCGAAGCAGAAGCTGATAATGATCAGGCTCCGGTGCAAATCCCGCGGGATTACTCTGAAGGTGCCTCAGGATTACTGAGAAGCGGCCCGATCAACCACAAATAATCCACCGGGCGCCTTATGCGCCCGCTGTGTTTCCGCTGCCGCCATTGTGTACTCCGGCAATTTCTTACCCTCAACAGTGAGAACACCTGCAAAATGAAAAAATTATCACCGTTACTGCTGGCTATGGCGCTGGGTGCCGGGCTGAATCTGTCTTTTTCACTTCCTGTCCAGGCCAGTCTGCCAGTTAAGGTTGAAGGTCAACCACTCCCTTCACTGGCTCCTATGCTGGCAAAAGTTCTGCCTGCAGTGGTGAGTGTAAAAGTCAGTGGCATTCAGCCGGCATCTGATGATCAGAATATCCCTGAGCCACTGAAGAAGTTCTTTGGCCAACAAGCACCACAAAATTCGCAGGGTCAGCCGTTTGAAGGACTGGGTTCCGGCGTGATTATTGATGCACAAAAAGGCTATATTCTCACCAATTATCATGTCATTAATGGCGCCAACAAAATCACTGTCGAACTCAGTGATGGCAGCCAGTATACCGCCAAACTGATCGGCAGTGACAGCCAGTCCGATATCGCATTGATACAAGTCAGCAATGCGAAAAACCTTACTCAAATTCAAATAGCTAACTCGGACCAATTGCAGGTAGGTGACTTCGCTATCGCTATTGGTAACCCGTTTGGACTGGGACAAACCGCAACTTCCGGTATCATTTCGGCACTTGGCCGCAGCGGGCTGAATATTGAAGGTCTGGAGAACTTTATTCAGACGGATGCTGCAATTAACCGTGGTAACTCAGGCGGAGCGCTGGTGAATCTGCGTGGTGAGTTAATCGGTATTAACACTGCAATTCTGGCCTCCGGTGGCGGGAATATCGGTATCGGATTTGCCATTCCTGGCAATATGGCTATCAACATTGCCGACCAGTTGATTAAGTATGGCCAGGTGAAACACGGTCAGTTAGGAATTAAAGGGACTGAGCTGACCGCTGATATGGCAAAAGCTTTCAATGTGAATGTCACTCATGGTGCGTTTGTCGCCCAGGTATTACCAGGTTCCGCTGCAGATAAAGCCGGTGTCAAAGCGGGTGATATTATTACCACCCTGAATGATAAGGCGATTACCGGATTTGCCGAATTGAGAGTTAAAGTCGGGACCGCAGCTCCGGGCGAAAAAGTGCGTCTCGGATTGTTGCGTGATGGTAAAACCATCAATGTAGTGGTCACTCTGGATCAAAGTAACTCATCGAATGGCGCATCGACCCTGTTACCTCAGCCGGCATTCCAGGGAGCAGAATTTGGTAACGGAGAAACTACAGATAAACAGAAAGGAGTGAAAGTCACTTCGGTGAGTAAACAAAGTGCCGCGGAACAGGTTGGCCTGCATGCCGGTGATGTGATTGTCAGCATTAACCACCAGCGGGTACAAAGCCTTGATGAACTGAAGAAAGTCCTCGACACCAAACCGGATGTCATCGCTCTGAATGTCATTCGTGGCAAAGATAGTATCTATCTGTTAATGCGTTAAAAAGCACTGATAACGGTCGTTACAAGCGGATACCCGTGCCGACCGTTATCATGTTATCCTAAGCCACCTTTCTTCTGGCAAAGCAACTGGCATGCTACTCAAATTATTACGTTCGGTGATTATCGGCCTTATTGTGGCGGTAGTGATTCTACTGGTGATGCCAGGATTTCACTATGGAAGCCGCCTGCTGGCTCTGCTTGACCATTCAGATGATAGTGCCGAAGAACCAATAGTCAGTTTCAGCCAGGGTGTACGGCGGGCGGCACCTGCGGTCGTTAACGTCTATAACCGCAATACTCAGACCAATAACAGTCGCGGCATTACCACCCTGGGTTCCGGGGTAATAATGAACAATAAAGGTTACATTCTGACCAACAAACATGTCATCAACAATGCAGATCAGATCATTGTGGCATTACAGGACGGACGTTTCTACGAAGCCACCCTGGTCGGTTCAGACACGATGACTGACCTTGCTGTTTTGAAAATTTCAGCCACTAATTTGCCGGTCATTCCCATCAACCGGAAACGGATCCCCCATATTGGTGATGTGGTGATGGCCATTGGTAACCCGTATAACCTGGGACAAACCGTCACTCAGGGCATTATCAGTGCCACCGGCCGCGTAGGGTTGAGTTCCTCAGGACGCCAGAACTTTCTGCAAACTGACGCTTCTATCAATCAGGGTAATTCCGGAGGTGCTTTGATCAATTCACAAGGTGAGTTGATGGGGATAAACACTCTGACGTTTGATAAAAGTAGCGATGGAGAAACTCCTGAAGGTATTGGTTTTGCTATCCCGACAGCTCTGGCTACCCAGATAATGGATAAGCTTATCCGTTATGGCCGGGTGATCCGTGGCTTTATCGGAATAACCACACGGGAAATTCCAGCCCTGAATGGGCACGGCAACAGCCTGGATAAGATACAGGGAATTGTGGTCAGTAAAGTTGCTCCCGGAGGCCCTGCAGAACAGGCTGGCATTCAAGCCAATGACCTGCTGTTAAGTGTGAATGGAAAACCCGCGGTTTCTGCACAGGAAACGATGGACCAGGTCGCTGAAATTCGTCCCGGCACCGTCATTGAGGTTGAATTACTGCGTAATGATAAAAAGATGACTATTCCTGTAACCATCCGTGAATTCCCGCAGGACAACGGCGTAAGTGACTCTTCGTCTCCTTAATTGCTAATCATCGTCCTGCTGCAGGAAAGGTGCGCGCCATTTCGCTTTCACCGGTCAATGTATGATTTTTTATCCATTCTGCGGAATGGATTCCTCGATAGTGCCCGGGGTTTGTCACCGCATACTCAACCCTGACGACAAGCTACAGCAGAGCTAAACAAACTATCCTCTGGTCAGTTGCAATATAAAAAACTATAAAAATGTGATTATCTGGCCATTTGGACTATTCACTATTTATTTGCTACAATCCGCGCCTGGCGCATTCCCGCCTTTTTATACCCGTTAGTCGATTGCATAAAAATTCACACAGGTGCATAATCATGTAATTATCCCTGCGCAATTCCTTTTTATTACTCATGGTAGCCTATGCGAACCTCCTCTAAACAAGAAGATTTAATCAGAGCTTTTAAAGCGCTGCTAAAAGAAGAAAAGTTTAGTTCTCAGGGCGAAATTGTAGTTGCTCTTCAGGACGACGGCTTTAACAACATAAACCAGTCTAAAGTCTCACGGATGCTAACAAAATTCGGTGCAGTACGTACACGAAATGCAAAAATGGAGATGGTTTACTGTCTGCCGGCTGAGCTGGGGGTTCCAACCACCAGCAGCCCACTGAAAAATCTGGTATTGGATATTGATTATAATGACGCTCTGGTCGTCATCCATACCAGTCCCGGTGCTGCTCAACTCATTGCCCGGCTACTCGACTCCCTGGGTAAAGCAGAAGGCATTCTGGGGACTATCGCCGGTGATGACACTATCTTTGTCACGCCATCACGAAACTTTACCGTGAAAAAACTTTATGATGCCATTCTGACTCTGTTCGAACAGGAACTCTAAGTCAGGAATACCGGCATCTGAACGATGCCGGTCAACCAGTATTGCTACGCTTCCCGGTTCCATTTCCCGCACTACCCTCAGTAGTCTTCTGGTCAAACATGAAATATGACACCAGAGTTAACGCCCGACAAAATAGCTCTTAATGTTAAGTATGCATAACATTTTGTTATATCAGGAAAAAACACACCCTGGGTTAAATTACCATCAATTTTTAGTTTAAATTGTTATAAAAAATCCCAGGTAATCGCTTTCATTTGAAAAAACATTATTAGCAAAACATTAATTTCTTACGTTATCAGATCTATAATTTACTCCGTGACCTGAATCACAAAATTAAAAATTAACGAGGAAATTATTGTGAAAATAAAAGCCGGCCTGGCGATGGTCAGCGTGTTATCAGCGCTGTCATTTAGTACTTTTGCTGCGCAGTCTGTCAGTAGCGAACAGGCCCGGGGAATGCAGTCTCTTGGCGTGATTACCGTCAGCGGAATTAATGCATCACCTTCGGATATCAACGAACAATTAAATAATAAAGCAACTTCCCTGGGTGCTAAAGCATACCATGTCACCGAGGCTTATATTAATGGCAACTATCATGAAACCGCCATTATTTATAAGTAATCTCAAAAAGTAGTCTATAAAAAAGCATCCGGTTATATCCCATCTGTACACAGGAATCATGACCGAAATATTTGTCATAAGAATCAAAATTAATCAGGTTTACCGGAAAATAATAAAGGTTATATGCCTGGATAAATAATCCGGATGAATCATGCAGAATTTTAAAAAATTATAATAACTGTAAGTTACCGGCTTCCCACCGGGATTTACACAATAACACTACAGTAACGTCAGCTTCGCCCCCTTTCAGGGGGCTTTTTTATTTCTGAACTTTCGGATTAACAGCACGAAACAGAGATAAAACGGCTACAACTTACCAAGCCATCCTCTTACTCTCTGATGTCTGCAGCCCTACGGGACTGAGGGCCACGCTTCAGATATTAATCATAGTGTTCTGGTAACGAGACAGAATATCGGCTAACCGGTGCACCGGCTCCGTCACTGATACAGGGGCAGAATATTGCTTAAGCTTTTGCTGGTAAATCTCAAACTCCTGCAACAGCCGATGATAATAGTAACGTTTTTTTTCTTCACTGTGAGATGAGATAACCCTGTCTCCGGTATAACGCAAACGACGATGAAATTCAGACAAATCGGCATTTTGGGGTATATCAGCTCTGCGCAAACGTTGGTGGCTGATGATTAATGTTAACGCCAGACGATATTTATCGATATCTCCGGGGAAAAGATTTAATAACAAAAACAATTGCTGATACAAAGAGGGGAGGTGATTTTCTCTGCGTTTTTCCGGATTAGTCGTTAATGATGATACTGCAGCATACATAAATCGGTTGAGAATTTTTCGACCGGTACGGGCTTTTGATTTATCGCGAATCAGTAATATCACCATCATTGAAACAAAACATCCAATCACCTGACCCAGAGCACTATCAATAAAAGTATTGATAGAAAAACTCATAGGATTGCTCAACACAATGATATTCAGAGTTCCTATAAATGCTCCCAGGGTACCCAGCTGACGCCTCTGGATAAAAATACCGCAGACAAAAGCCAGAGCGCCTATAATCAGACACAATAAAAACAAACTTTGTTGGGTGCCCGGCATTAAGAATACGTAGTAAATCGCTCCTAAAGGTACTGCCACCGACATCCCGTACAGAAAATCTTTCGCCATCATCAAAGGATTAGGCAGGCGCATCGCCAGAGACGTCACAACTGCCAGCATGACCATACAGGCACTGCCGGCACTCCAGCCAGTATACAACCAAAACAGTGAGCCCAGTGCGGTCGCGGTAAATGTGCGAATCCCGTTGATCATTGCCGGATGAGTTTCAGCAGAACGGACATGAACCTCACCTTCACGTTGCAGAATAGTTTCTTCGGTTTTATTTATCCGGGCATTACTTTGAATGCCTTTCATCAACAGTAAATACTCAGACGCGGCACCTACCCAGCTACTGAGTGTCACCGGGATATCGGAGGTTTCATTAAGTGTCAGCAACCGACGCAACTCTTTGAGTTGCTTTCGCAAATCCGTAATATTATTGACATCCTGATCGATGAGCTGATGGAAATCAGCCGGCACATAATGTGGCCGGGTATTCTGAATAAGGAACGTTTCCGCCGCCTGGGTAATCATGGTGAGAGATAAGGTGTGTAACATTTTCATACGCCGACTGGTATTACGCCAGTGGCTTGATTCCATCCGCAACTGGCTGCGCATACCGCTAAAAGCACTGGTACGACGCACCAGCGCACTCCAAGCTTTATCCAGTTCTTCTTTACTTTGGTGTCTGACGCACAGCTGTAACAGTTGGTATTGGGCTAATAACAGAGATTCGACTTCCTGATCGACCACTTTCTTGATTGAGCGGGGAGAGAAGATCATATCGGCTACGATGGCACAAACAATACCGATGATAATTTCGCAACAACGTTCTACAGCAAAGCGGGGAACAAGTTGCAGAGTACCGCTGGCATCTACCGTTACGATAATGATCAATGCAGTATACCCTGCCAGGCCCAGGGCATAGGAGTTCTCGACCCGTATCATTGATGACCACCAGACACAGAAGCCTGACCATATGCAGCAGAGCAATAACATGACCACCGGCGCCCGTGCGGTGAAAATCATGATAGTCAGTGCAGCCAGGCAACCAATAAAGGTCCCGATAATACGTAGTATCCCACGGTGCCGCAAAGCACCAGAATAAGGGTCTCCCCCGGCGGCGAATGCCTGACCGCCGGCAACGATACCGGCGGTCATGACCGCCCAGCGTGGAGTTTCTAAATTACAATAGAAACCCACGATGAGCGCCATCAGGATGGCAAAAGTTAATTTAACCGGAAAACGAAAATACTGGACCATCGTTCCCCCCGATTAACCAAATTCTCTTAATCTGTTCAGCAGACCTGAAATAAACGTAGGTTTTTCATGGGGACGATCTTTTTCACCGGTCACAACCACTGTAGCGGTAGTACCCGAAGGAAAGCGGTTACCTGGCTGTTTATCAAGATGGATACGTACGGGAACACGCTGTGCAAGCCTTACCCACTCAAGATCAGAGTCCACCGTTGCCATCCCTTTGGAGTCAACCGTGCTGCTACTATTGGTCACCCCGGCGGCAATACTGTCTACGGTACCATGCAGGGTGACGTTGCTGCCCAGTGGCGTAATTTCAGCCCGGTAACCTGGTTTAACGCCATCCAGTTTGGTTTCTTCCATATAAGCAATAACATAGAAAGACTGCGCTTTCACCAGAGCCACCGCCACCGAGCCACGGGTAATAAACTCCCCGCCGAATACGGTCAGGTTTGTCACCCAGCCATCTGAAGGTGCCCGCACATCGGTACGGGTCAGATCTATCTGGGCTAGATCACGGGCTGCAACAGCCTGTGCCAGCTGATGTTCGCTGGTTTGCAGATCATTATTGGCCTGATCGACGGTTTCTTTCGACAATGCTTGTGTACCTATCTTGTTACGACGTGCAGCTTCACGGCGTTTTTCCGCGACTACTGCCTGATAGTATTCAACATTGGCTTGAGCTTCATCCAGGGCTTCCTGAAATCGCGGACGATCGACAATAAACAGAGTCTCGCCTTTCTTAACAAACTGGTTATCGTGGACTTTAACTTCACTGACCAGACCCGTAACATCAGGAGAGATAGCCACTACATCTGCAGCAAATTTGGCATCCCTGGTCCAGGGTGACTCGGTATAATATACCCAGGCCCTGAATACGATGATGATGGCAATGACCACCAAAATCAGGGTTATCGCATAACGTGCGATTTTTCTTATAAGCGTTTTCACTGAAACCTCAGACCATTAAACTGGAGACAAAATAAAAGACGCAGCAATACAGCGCTGTGTTAAAAAGAGAAGGATGCCAGACAAGATCATAGATCCCGCTGGGAGTCAGAATCCTCTTCACCAGCCAGAACAACAGCAGCGAAAGGATCAGCTCTACAAAAATGGGCGGAAAAGATAGCCCAAAGACGACTAAAACCGGATGCACACTCATTTTAAACCCTTTGGAATCATGACATTACACCCAGGCAACCAGGAATAGTGGTCATCAGCATCAGGGGCAATCACTCTCTGATAGCCAGCTAACCACAAGCATATGTCAAAATACTTGAATTTGTATAACTTTAGACGGTACAGCAAGCACGTAAATTATTGACCTGATCTCATTATAGTAACGTGTCTGATAGTTAGTTTTCTACTTTATGTGACATAAATCACTTTTAATTCAGAGTTAACAATGGAACGTTTAAAAGGTATGTCAGTGTTTGCGAAAGTGGTTGATTTAGGCTCTTTCACTGCCGCAGCAAATCAGTTGCACCTCAGTGTCTCATCGGTCAGCCAGACTATCGCAAAGCTGGAAGATGAATTGCAGGTTAAACTACTGAATCGTAGTACCCGTAGTATCGGTCTCACTGAAGCTGGCCGAATTTATTACCAGGGATGCAGGAAAATGCTGAGCGAGGCAGCACAAGTTCATGAACAGTTGTATGCCTTCAATAATACCCCCATAGGTACTCTGCGCATTGGCAGTACCACGACGATGGCAAGAATTGTCTTATCACCTATGACAGCAAAACTACTGAACGACTTCCCGGGGTTAAGCGTTAACTTAATCACCGGAAATCCCTCGCCAGATTTAATCGCTCACGGATTAGATTTAGTGATCAAGGCGGGGAACCTCGAGAATTCAGCGCTGTTTTCACGACGGCTGGGCAGTATGCCGATGGTGCTTTGCGCCTCAACCCGCTTTCCCGGACTAAAAGATCTTCCCGCCCGGCCGGAGGAATTAGAAAGCTTTGCCTGGCTGGAATACAGTGTTTACCCGTACAACGAATTTGAGTTGACAGCCCCGGACGGAAACACGTTGAGATTGTCCCCGAAAGGACGCTTCGCGACCAATGATCCACTCAGCCTGATTGGTTGGTTAAAAGCTGGCTCCGGTATTGCCTATATGCCACTGATGTGGGTACTGGATGATGTTAAACAAGGCGAAATAGAGATTTTGTATCCCCGGTATCAGTCAAAACCACGGCCGGTATATGCGCTGTTTACCGAAAAAGATAAACTGCCATTAAAAGTGCAGGTTTGTATCGATTATCTCACCGAATACTTCCGCGAGATGGCGCTAAAGTATCAGGAATACCGTAGCAGAAACTAAAACGCACAGCCTGAAGGGCTGTGCGTTAACAAATAAAGCGACACGGGAAGTCAGGCGGTACCACCCACGGTCAGTTTATCCAGTTTTAAGGTCGGCTGTCCGACACCCACTGGCACACTCTGACCATCTTTACCACAGACACCTACACCTTTATCCAACGCCAGATCGTTTCCTACCATTGAGATCTGTTGCATGGCTTCAATGCCGGAACCGATTAGCGTAGCACCTTTGACCGGTGTAGTAATTTTACCTTTCTCAATCAGATAAGCTTCTGAGGTTGAAAACACAAATTTCCCGGAAGTAATATCCACCTGTCCGCCACCAAAGTTAGGGGCATACAGGCCAAACTCCACACTTTCGATAATATCCTGAGGTGTGGATTCTCCCGCCAGCATATAAGTGTTTGTCATACGAGGCATCGGCAAATGAGCGTATGATTCACGGCGCCCATTACCGGTCGGTGCAACGCCCATCAGTCGGGCATTCAGTTTATCCTGCATATATCCTTTTAGAATACCCTTTTCAATCAGTACGTTATACTGGCCCGGCACACCCTCATCATCAATTGCCAGCGAGCCACGGCGGTCGGACAGGGTTCCATCGTCTACGACGGTACAAAGCTCTGAAGCCACCAGTTGTCCAACTTTACCGCTAAATACCGACGTTCCACGCCGGTTAAAATCACCTTCCAGGCCATGACCCACAGCTTCATGCAACAGTACTCCGGGCCAACCGGCTCCCAGAACAACAGGCAATGCTCCTGCAGGTGCAGCAACCGCAGATAAGTTCACCAGTGCCATACGCACTGCTTCTTTAGCCCAGACGTCAGCACGGACTTCACCGGATTCATCGGCAAGGAAAAATTCATAGCCTGTCCGGGCTCCACCACCACTGGCTCCTCGTTCACGTTTTCCCTGGGAGTCTACCTGAACACTGACTGACAGCCTGACCAGTGGTCGGATATCTGCGGCTAGTGTGCCATCGGTTGCCGCGACCAGTACCTGTTCATAAACCCCGCTCAGACTGACACTCACCTCCCGAACCCGCGGGTCTGCGGCACGTGCTGTTTTATCCACCCGGTGTAATAACGCAATTTTGTCTTCACGGGTCAGGCTGTCCAGCGGGTTCAAAGCCGGATACAGCGGGGTATGGATAACTTCTGCCAGGGTTTTCACTTTACCGTTGCCAGATTCACGAACAATGCTACGGGCGGCATCGGCGCTCTGCTGCAAAGCTTTCAGAGTCAACTGATCAGCATAAGCAAAGCCGGTTTTTTCACCACTGATCGCCCGGATGCCCACACCCTGATCAATATTCCATGAACCGTCTTTAATAATACCGTCTTCCAGCCCCCAGGACTCGTGGTAACTGGACTGGAAATAGAGGTCGGCATAATCCAGACGGCGTTCTGAAAGCTGGCTTAACAGGGAAAATAAATCCTGCTGTTTAATATTATTAGCGGTTAGCAGGTGCTCACTTACCAGATTCAGTGTCATTATTTCTCACTCGTATAATTACGTTTAGATATAGCCTGCTGTAATTCTGCTCCGCCGTCAAATTTGTCTCATTCAGCGGTGCGTGGCTTACGTAAAACTTCATGAATCTGCGGATCATCCATGGTACCGCCAATGTGATAACGCAGGAGTGAAATCTTATTCCATAACGGTGCCAGAACCTTGCTGGCAGCAAATACCGCCGCCCCGACGACCGGATTAATTACAAAGGCTGTCGCTACCCCTACCGATGCTGAAAGTTCCGGAGCGACTACAGCTTCAAAGTCCAGCCGGCGACGGACGAAGTCTGCCTGTCCCTTCATCGCAATATCCGCTTCCAGTCCATCAATCAGTAAGTTATCAGTTTGCAGCACACCATTTTGTATCCATGCAGTACCGTTCACGGAATCAAAATAGAATCCTTTGTCACTAAAGGTATCTTTGAAATCAAAACTTAACTTACGCAACAGCGCATCGACACTGACCAGCCGCAACAACTGCCCGGCCCGGCCAGTACTGACATTTTCTATCACACCTTTACCGGTGTGCAGTTTCAATATACCACTGAGTGTTGAGATCTCCGGCTTCCAGGGCACATTTTGCCAATGCAAATCGTAGTCCAGTTTTAGCGGAGCCTCTCTCACCGGGGTTGATGTACCAAACCATTGCATCGTCTGACCGATATCGTCACTGGTCAGTTGGCCTTTTAAGGCTGTACGTGGGGCTCCCGGAATATTGTCCCATTCACCATTTATCTTCAGTTTAGCATGACCGGCATTTAGCTCACCGTTAGTGAGCACCAACTTATTTCCGGAAGGTGCCAGAGATCCCGAGATTTTCCCGAAATTTTGTCCGGAGAACCAACATTGCTGACAATTCAGTTGTAATGCTGGCCACTGAGTGAAACTGAGCGTAGATGGATTGGACACTTTTCCAGTCAGCGGACTCCCTGAGGGCGATTGTGGGTTGTAATAGAGATAATCAAGATTCAGTCGCCACGGCTGATGGTGATTAATATTCAGTACACCACGAATTTCTTTGCCGGACGCGGTCACAGTGGTATTACCAGACATCGATTCCGCCAGTGACACCGTTAAATCATTCCAGCGTTGCCCCCCCAGGTTGAGCGCGGGTGTATGTAATTCAACATCACCAGGAAGTTGCACATGACTGCCTGTGCTGCGTAACTCATTGGTGTCATTATTATTGTTATTATTAGTCAACAGGCCCAGCCACTCTTCCCCGTTGAGAGCCGGCAAATTCACGACCATCGCGGCTTTGTCCGGAAGAGCGGGTGTCTTAGTCGTATGATCTTTCCAGATGCCCCGGTCGAGCCTCAATCGGGGTGTCAGTAACCAACGACTGACAAAATGCTGGTCACCTTTGATGCTGCCACTCAAAATAAAGCTCTGCAAATTCCCGTTAACATTGACGGCTATTGGCAGATGGCCACCGGCTGGTTTATCCAACGGCGAGGGTAAGTGACTACTTACTTCACCAGCATCTCCGGTAATACTGACTTTATAGCTGGCTTCACCATGATATGGCAGGCTGATATCCACATTACCTTTCCAGGGGAGATTTCCCTTCAGACGTGAACGTAACGCAGCAGGTAGTACCGATATTGATTCAGGGTGCCAGACAGATTGCAGACCAACATTCACCGCAAAATCGTTTTTCTGTTCTAGCGTCGAGAAGTTAAATGTCACCGGCTGCCCGTACCACTGTGCCAGGATAGGATCACTGGTCAGCGCACCATTAACATAGCGGAAGTTACCGTGCAGATTTTTCAGCGTCGTCTTCAGTGGCTGGATAAACAGATCATTATTATTAAAGGCGACATTACCGGTCGCGGTAACCAGCTTACCGTTCAACGGGATATCCAGATTAAGATGTCCGCTGACATCCCCTTTAATTTGTAACTGTGCCAGGGCCGCAGCCAGCGATTTTGCCAGTGGAGTCTGTTTAAAGTAATCATGAATATCACTACCACTGCCCGTAATGTCACCATTGATTATCAGTTTTTCCTGCCGGTAGTCCGGAATATCCGCGGTAACGTTGGCAGCCGTGGCATTTCCCAGTTGGGCTAGCGGCGCTTTCATCCATAATCCGTCATTGACAAAATTCAGATCGATATTCAGATGGTTAAGTGCAGGCCAGCCTGGCTGGAAAGCATAAGTCGCCTCCTTTAACGGAACGCTCACCTGAAACATACCTTCATTATGACGGAACGGGAAATCATGAGGATTGCCAGCGAAAATCAACGTCGCGTTACGGGTTGTTCCACCTTTAATAGCTCCGCTCAGATAATCTGTCAGATTTTTTCCCATCAGATTCTGTGGAAAATAACGCCATGCATCACCAGCATCCAATACGTTTATCCCGGCCAGAATATCCAGCCGTGGTTTTCCGTCTTTAGGCTGCTGATAGCGAAAATCTCCCCGGCTATCGACCGAGCGGGCGCGGGCTTTTAGATTGTTCCCTTCAAGGAGCAGGTTACCGTCACGGGTATCCCAGGTCAGATCACCCGAGAATCGCTCCATTTCCAGCGGGGCTCGAAACTCATTCCCGACGGTTATATTTTGTGGCCCTCCGGAGACCCTCAGTTGTCCGTGATCAAAGCTACCGCTCCCCGAACCGGATAATCCCGTTATCGCAGGTACGGATTTCCAGCTTTTCCAGCTAAGATTGTGCCAGCTGGCCTGGAAACGGCTGGTTTGCGGTTTTGCCAGCGAAAAATCGATTGCCAGGCTATCCACGCTACCTTCCGGCTGCAATGACTGCCATTGTCCAGCCAGTTCAGGTGCCAGCGGTGCCATCAGAGGTACCAGTGAAGCCATGCGCTGTAAATCAAGATGAGTCGCCCTGACTCTGATTTCAGAAGCATTAGCAGCACGCAGTAAATTATTTTGTTCGGGCTGCCAGTACAGTGACAATTGCCCCTGAGGCCAGCGTTGCTGGTCTGTTTCAATACCCGTCTGAGGAATAGATAGCGCCCATCCTTTACCTGCCCTGGACAGATGAGCCGTCAGATCATCGACGGTTAACTGATGCTGTTGAAGACCTGCCTGCCAACTGGCACTGCCTTTACTCAGCTGCAAATCCCCTGAGTCGACAGCCCCATTTTTCAGATTAATCCAGGCCGTCAGACTAAAATCAGCACTCTGCAGTGTCGTCTTGTCATGCATCCAACGTCCCAGCCAGGGTTTAACATCTACCTCATCAGCCTTCAACCAGATACGTCCACTGTCAATGAGCTGTTTTTCATCCTGCAGATCAAGCCGCACCTGAATAGCACCATGCTGCCCGGTGAAACTGGTCAGCCCGACTTCACCTTCAGCACGATGACGTTTACGCTCATTAAACCAGGTCAGTTGCGGGATCGCTAACTGAACCTGCTGACCGGATGGGGAAGGAAAGGTGATATTACTGTCGCGCAATACAAAGTGGTCAAACTGGCGAAGAAACAGACTTTGTAGCTGCTTAGGAGCCAGGTGCCCGCCACTGCCGGGAGAGGCTTGTGGTAACGAAGGAAGATCCAACTGCAACTGCCAGAAGGTCAGATCACGAAACTGTAATCGCGCATGAAGTAAAGACTGCCAGACATCCAGCGCCAGCCGGACATGAGAAATAGTCAGGGTAGTGCCATCATCAAGTGTACTGCGCAGATCTTTAATATCGACCGAAGGGCCAAAGTTTTCCCAGCGGCCTGTAAGCTCACCCGCCTGGATATGGCTGTCAGTCGCCGACGAAACAACCGACAGGAGCTCAGTACGGTACTGGTTCATATAAGGCATCAGGATACGGAGACCACTGATCAGCAACGCAACGACCACGATCAGCGTAGCAACTATCAGTGATAATATCCCCGGCAAACGCCTCACACACTTCTCCTTGATTCACATCCGGTAACCAGATCCGGATATACAAAACACAATATTATCAGCGGCCGGGCCGCTGATATTGCAGTATAGCCGATCGACAACTGAACATCCCTGTTAACGCGCAAGACTTTCCCCGGAAGATTCAGGAAGTCACATCATAACGACATCAAACTGTTCCTGGTTATACAGCGGCTCGGCATGAATTTTCACCGTCTTGCCGATAAAAATTTCCAGTTCCGCGAGCGCGTGGGACTCTTCACTTTTCAACGCTTCGGCAACCCGGGGGGACGTATAAACCAGGAAACGGTCGGTATCGTATGCATGGTGCACCCTCACAATTTCACGCATAATTTCGTAGCACACTGTTTCTACGGTTCTGACTGAACCGCGCCCCTGACAGGCAGGGCACTGACCACATAACACATGCTCAAGGCTTTCCCGGGTGCGTTTTCGGGTCATTTCAACTAACCCTAAGGCTGAAAAGCCATGGATACCGGTTTTCACCCGGTCACGGCTCAACGCAGTTTCAAGCGAATGAAGTACCCGGCGACGATGCTCTTCATCGGACATATCAATAAAGTCGATGATAATGATCCCACCCAGATTACGTAACCGAAGTTGCCGTGCAATCGCCTGAGTCGCTTCAACATTGGTGTTAAAGATCGTCTCTTCAAGATTACGATGGCCGACAAATGCCCCGGTGTTAATATCAATGGTCGTCATGGCTTCGGTCTGATCAATAATCAGATAGCCACCGGATTTCAGCTCAACTTTACGTTCCAGCGCCCGCTGAATTTCATTTTCGACATCGAATAAATCAAATATTGGCTGCTTCCCGGAATAAAGCTCCAGCTTACGGGTGATTTCCGGCATATATTCCGCAGTAAAGTCCAGCAACAACTCGTAGGTCTGCCGGGAATCGATACGAATACGATCAAGTTCGGCTTCTGCAAAATCTCTGAGTACCCGCTGAGCGAGGGCCAGTTCACCATAAAGTAACGAACGTGTCTGATTCCGTTTTTTGCGCTCGGATACCTTACCCCATAATCGTTTAAGAAATGCAGCATCGCGGGCCAGCTCCGTTTCACCCACTCCTTCGGCGGCTGTACGGATAATGAACCCCCCGTTTTCGTCGCAATAATCTGCCACGACTTTCTTCAGTCTTTCGCGTTCCTGTTCGCTTTCAATACGCTGAGAAACGCCGACGTGTGAAGCCCCTGGCATAAAGACCAGGTAACGGGAAGGTAAAGTGATATCGGTAGTGAGCCGGGCACCTTTGGTCCCTAAAGGATCCTTAACCACCTGAACCATCAGGTCCTGTCCCTGGCGCACCAGCTCAGCGATATCACGGACACTGAATTTTTTTTGTTCATCACCGGCGACACACTCAGTATGCGGCATGATGTCTGAGGCATGAAGAAAGGCAGCTTTATCCAGTCCGATATCTACAAATGCGGCCTGCATACCTGGTAAGACGCGGCTGACTCTGCCTTTATAAATATTTCCGGCAATGCCCCGGCGGGATTCTCTGTCAATATGGATTTCCTGCAGAATTCCACCGTCGATATAAGCCACCCGGGTTTCGGAAGGGGTGACATTTACAAGTAATTCAGCCGTCATGTTGCTCCTTTTCCGCCGCTAAAAGTTGTAACTGGCCGAGCAGCTCTTCCGTTTCCACCAGCGGCAGACCAACGACTGCAGAATAACTGCCTTCGATAGACCTGACGAAACGTCCCCCTTTTCCCTGAATTCCGTAGGCTCCTGCCTTGTCCATAGGCTCCCCGCTGGCAATATACTCCGCAATATCACGGGCATTCAGCTGACGAAACGTGACCTGAGTGGTCACACTGGTCGTCAGACTGTGCTGACGATTGGCTACTGTCACCGCGGTTATCACCTGGTGCGTTTTTCCTGACAGCGCGTTCAGCATCCGACAGGCATCTTCTTCACTGCGGGGCTTCTCCAGCACTCTGCCTTCAGAAACAACGATAGTATCCGCACCGATAACCGGCAAGTTTTGGGGAGCCACGCGAACGCCTGCCAGAGCTTTGTCTACCGATAGCCGGGATACATATGCCTGAGGAGACTCATCCTTACGGCGAATCTCTTCCACATCGGTGATCAAACGTTCAAAAGTGAGGCCTGACAAAGCCAGTAACTCCTGGCGACGCGGGGAGGCAGAGGCAAGATATAAACTGAGCATAATTTCACTCACTGAACGGCAAACTGATAACGGATTTTACGCATTAGCAGGAACAACCAGGGCCAGAGTACCCCATTGACTATTCCGCCCCAAAAAATCTCTGGTCGGAAAGCCACATCGCTGACCAGAAACTCCGCCCAGAACACTACAACATCCACAAATAACGATAACACTGTCACCATGCAGGCTTGTTGCCAGAGGGCAAGATTGCGGAATAACTGAAATTTATAAGCCACCAGATACGCTACGAGACTTAAAGCCAGCGCCCTGACCCCCAGTGTTGAACCAACAATGAGATCCATCACCGCGCCCAGAAAAAAACCGGTCCCCACATTGACCCGATGAGGCAATGCCAGAACCCAGTAAAGCAGAATCAACAATAACCATGATGGCCGGAACATATAAATCTGTTCCGGCCACGGCATAACTTCAAGAATCAGAGCAACAAGAAAAGATAACCAGATGACCCAGCGTCCCTGACTGCGATAACGACTACTCAAGGACGGTCTCCACGCGATGCTCCGCTCGCCGGTGGAACGGTAGCACCGGCCGCAGGGGCCGTATCATCGCTGGCGGGTGCTTTACCCGCCTCACCCGCCGGCGGCAACACCTGGGGCATCATCTGTAACAGTCGATCATCGGCAGCCTGGCGAACAGCTTCCGGAGTCACGGCAGCCCCGTCATTATTTCCGGTGTTCCACAGTAGTAACAGATAGCGTAACCGCTGGAGTCCGGCGGTTGGTTTCGCCTGAATAACCGTCGTTGCGCGCCGGGTATCTACAGTCACAGAAGAAACCACAGCCACCGGGTAACCTTCAGGGAAACGTCCCCCCAGTCCGGAACTGACCAGAACATCCCCCACCCGAATATCCTGGCTGCCCGTCATATTTTCCAGTTGCAGATCCTCAGAACATCCTGCACCCGACGCAATTGCGCGGACATCATTTCTCAATACCTGAACCGGTAACGCATGGGATGCATCGCATACCAGCATGACTCTGCTGCTAAATTTACCAACGGAGACCACCTGACCAACGACCCCTTTATCGCTAATCACTGGCTGGCCTTCATAAACACCGCTGTCACTTCCTCGATCAATGATCACCTGATCACTGTATGGATCCGCTCCCGCAGAAATTACCTGAGTGATCATTTTACGCTCACCAGGACGCAGCGGAGAGCCCAGCAGCTCCCGCAGACGAATATTTTCCTGCTTATATTGTCCCAGTAACAACAGCTCACTGTTTTTCAGCATCAGTTCACGGCGCAACGCATTGTTCTGCTGTTCAAGCATTTGACGCGACGCAAATGTCTCTGCAGCGCCATCCAGGAAACGTCTCGGGCCATCAGCCAGAAAGTAGAATGGACTAACAGAGGTATCAAGATAGCTGCGAATTTCGCGGAAAGAACCCACGCGGCTATCAGCAACGATGATCGCTATCGCAGCAATCACGGCTAAAACTAAGCGTAACTGCAGAGACGGGCCTCTGCTAAAAATCGGCTTCATAAATCCTGCGTGTTCCTCGACAAATATTAAGGGAGTGCGATTAGCCTGCACTCCCTTAGGCTGGACACGTCATCATTGGGTGTTCACAAGCAACGTGGCCGGCGGACTCCACCAGCCATCAGTACAGTCCTGCCAGCTATTATTCTTCGCTGAACAGGTCCCCGCCATGCATATCTATCATTTCCAACGCTTTACCACCACCACGGGCAACACAGGTCAACGGATCTTCAGCGACAACCACCGGAATACCGGTTTCTTCCATCAGCAAGCGCTCAAGGTTACGTAACAATGCACCACCACCGGTCAACACCATACCGCGCTCCGAAATATCGGACGCCAGTTCCGGCGGGCATTGTTCCAGCGCGACCATCACAGCACTGACAATACCCGTTAATGGTTCCTGCAATGCTTCGAGAATTTCATTAGAGTTCAGAGTAAATCCGCGAGGAACACCTTCAGCCAGATTACGACCACGAACTTCAATCTCCAGCACTTCATCGCCCGGATAGGCTGAACCAATTCCATGCTTAATTCTTTCCGCAGTAGCTTCACCGATCAGCGAGCCATAATTACGACGGACATAGTTAATGATAGCCTCATCAAAGCGATCACCACCAATACGTACAGAAGAAGAATAGACCACTCCGTTCAGAGAGATCACCGCGACCTCAGTGGTACCCCCACCAATATCCACCACCATCGAGCCGGTTGCTTCAGAAACCGGTAATCCGGCACCGATAGCAGCAGCCATTGGCTCTTCAATCAGGAATACTTCACGGGCACCTGCACCCAGCGCAGATTCGCGGATAGCACGGCGTTCTACCTGAGTCGCTCCCACCGGCACACACACCAGTACGCGCGGGCTTGGGCGCATAAAGCTGTTACTGTGAACCTGTTTGATAAAGTGCTGGAGCATTTTTTCAGTCACGAAAAAGTCAGCAATAACACCATCTTTCATTGGACGGATGGCTGCAATATTACCGGGTGTGCGGCCCAGCATCTGTTTAGCTTCCTGGCCAACCGCTGCAACACTTTTTGGCGAACCGGCACGATCCTGACGGATAGCAACGACAGAAGGCTCGTTCAGCACGATGCCTTGCCCTTTTACATAAATCAGGGTATTGGCGGTACCCAGGTCAATGGACAAGTCATTTGAAAACATGCCACGAAATTTTTTAAACATACTAAGGGGTAATCCTGCAAGCTGGGGGCGGAAAATAAAATCCGCTTACTTTACCAACCACTCGAAGCCGCCACAAGGCGCAACAACATTCTGCTTCGGTGAAAAAATAATCAATTGTACATTTGTGTTATTGCGTACTGTGGCAACACTCATCACAGCACTGTAAACCCGACATTTTTCGGCCAGAAGCTATGACCACAAACTAATGTCAGAAACAAAATCTAACATTTAGTTTTTTTAATTTTCCGGCCCCGGCCATTCTGTTCAGGTAGCGCGTTCCACGGTTAAGGAAATACACCACGACTCAGCCGCTTTTTTCTCTAATCCACCGGCAAACTCCGCCGGGAAACACTCTGTGCAAATTTAACCGGTAAGGGTGGCGCAATATAGTCACCTTGTCCACCGTTGACACCTAAATTTACCAACATCTGCCACTCTTGCCGGGTTTTAACTCCGGTAGCAAACACTAGTGTAGAAGCCGAAAGGCAGTTCTCCACCAGGCTGCTCACTAATAACTGGTTTTCTGGCCGGCGATCGATATTGCGCACCAGCCCGGCATCCAGCTTAATCATCTCTATTTTTACTTGCTGCAGATATTCACTGCTTACCAGGGTCTGCCCCGCCTGGCTGATAATAATCCGGCAACCAAAAGCGTTCAGTGCCCGTAGTACAGGGAACAACCGATTGATATGTTGACCCACATCTGCTTCTGCAAGTTCAAATAAAAAGTGTTTTCTTTGCGAACGGGGAATATCTAACAACATCTTATAAAGCCAACGGACAAATGGCCCCTGCAATAAAGCTTCGGTTGTCAGCGGAAAAGACCATGAACCTGGCACCGCTCCGGCAGCCAGAGCCGCTATCCTCGCCAGCCACTGACGATCCCAGCGAGCAGCTAATCCCAGTGAGCAAACTAACGGCATATATTCTGCCGCTAAAACGTATTTATTGTCATCTTTAATTCGGCCCTGCAATGCACGGTGATGAACATAACCCTCCCTGTCTATGACTGCTTTCTGATACAGATCAGGTCCTCCCAGTTGACAGGTTTTTTCCAGTAATGTCCGCCAGCGTACGCTTCCGCGTCCCGCAATACTGATATTCCCCTCTTCCACCGCCCAGTTATTCCCTCCCAGTAAGGTCGCTCTGCGCATCGCCAGTTCCAGTCGTTCCATAACTCCGGACACTGACTGACCACGCTGCCAGTCGCTGATAGCTATGTGTATAAAGTCTTCTTTATCGTAGTTATGCAGGGGAGACAAACCATCGGCGGCGGTAATTAATTTTGCAGCAATACCTTCGGCCTCCTTCAGTGAACGGTGTGGCAGAAGTAGCGAAAAATCCTGATGGAAATAGCGCGCCAGTAATGCTCCGGGGTAACAGGAAAGCATCGCCGATAAGCCATGAACCAACTCAAATAACTGTTGATTATCAGCATGTTCTTTCACTCCGGAACCGGCAGACGAAGATTCAGTAAAACGGATCATCATAATGCAGCCATGCTCGCTGGCATCTTCCTGTTCATCGAGTAATGTCGCAAAACGGGATTCAAAGAACAGCCGGTTATTCAGGCCACTTTCGGTGTCCAGTGAGGCAAATTCACGAATTAAAGTTTCAATCCGCGCGTGCCGGACCCCTGCCTGTTCAACTTCATGCAGCAAACTATCGAGTGCCTGCCCCACCTGTAACGGCCATTCCTGTTGGTGTGATCTGACACCGAATGATCGTTCGCCACGTAATATTCGCTCCGTACGGGCTTCCAGCAGCGCTATTCCCATTGACTGGCGGTGCATCCAGAGATGCAGCAATATTAAAAGCACTGACATCGCCAGCACGACAAGTGCCATAAATATAAACGTTGAGATTCCGACGAATGAACGCAGCCAGGTTAATACCGGGTTCAGAATGGCAATGCGTACGGTCAGCGAGGGGTGATGCAGTAAAGTGGTTGAAAAATGATAAAACTGATTCGGGGTATCTTCCAGTAACGGCACTTCCTGACGTCTCAGAGCGAGAACGACCTGACGGCCATCATAGAGCTCAAGTCTTTCGATATTCACCACCGGCATGATCCCGCGCAACCAGTTTTCCATATCCTGCGGTCGGTGGGTAAACAGAGCCTGATCCATTGATGTGGCCAGAGTATTGAACTGGTGCTCGATCCGTTGTTTATTCAGCCAGAGAAAACTGGCAATACATCCGGCTAACATCAATAACATTGCCAGCATACTGGCAAAAGTAATGATCGCCGTAAGGCGGGCAGTTGAACGCATCCCTGTTCTCCCTGAAATGTTCTCTAAACAATGTCACGCCCCTTGTGACAAGCCTGCAAAAATAACATAAGTTAGCTGTTCAGACAGTGCCAACTCGTGTCAAACACGTTTTTTTACGTTATTCCCTATACCAGAACAAATCTTCGCCAGATATTATGGTGGAATATCGCAAAGGCGGTTCCGACAAAACGGACCAATGCCTGATACAGAGCCTGACGGCCACTAGGGAGCCTGCCGATGAATAAACCGTTAAAAGAATCCGATGTTACCCCGGAACAGGTATTTAACCGTACCCGCCGCGAACTTCTGAAATTACTGGGGATCAGCGGTGCTGCATTGACCCTGCCCGCTACGGCGAACGCAGGAATTACTGACTGGCTGACCGGCTCTTCAGACAGCCCTGCGCCGGCCAGCGGAACACATCCGCTCCGGTTTAGCTCTCCGGCTGAGTGGCAGGCTAAACTGACACTGACCCCTGAGAACAAGGTGGAAGGCTACAATAACTTCTATGAGTTCGGTATGGATAAAGCGGATCCCGCGGCTAATGCCACCCATTTCCAAACATCGCCATGGCAAATCAGTATTGATGGCGAAGTAGCCCGCCCGCTGACACTGAGCATGGACGATATTTTTAAAAAATTTCCTATGGAACAACGTATCTACCGGATGCGCTGCGTTGAAGCCTGGTCAATGGTCGTGCCGTGGATAGGTTTCAGTCTGGCTTCATTACTGAAAATGGCCGAACCCACCAGTCACGCGCGCTATGTTGCTTTTCAGACTTTGTACGATCCAAAGCAAATGCCCGGTCAACAGGAGAGCCTTAACAGCGCTGGCCTGCATTATCCTTATGTTGAAGGTTTACGACTCGACGAGGCAATGAACCCACTGGTCCTGATGACCACTGGCGTCTATGGTAAAAGTTTACCGCCACAGAATGGGGCGCCACTGAGGCTGATTGTGCCGTGGAAATATGGTTTTAAAGGGATAAAATCGATAGTTAAAATCAGCCTGACACGCGAACAGCCCCCCACCACCTGGAATCAGTTGGCCTCAAACGAATATGGTTTCTATGCCAATGTTAATCCACATGTTGATCATCCGCGCTGGTCACAGGCTACAGAACGATTTATTGGTGCCGGCGGCTTATTTGATGTCAGTCGCCAGCCGACACTGATGTTTAACGGTTATGCCGACCAGGTGGCTTCTTTATATAAAGGCATGGACTTACGGAGAAACTTTTAATGTCAGCACAGAACCACCGGACACCACGGTTACTGGTGGCATTCAAGTGTTTGCTGCATACTCTCGCTTTTAGCCCTTTCATTTATCTGGTGCTGGCAGTGCGGGCTGGTGAATTTAGCGCCGATCCGGCCAAAGATATTCAGCACTTTACCGGCCTGATTGGACTCAAACTACTGCTGTTGACACTACTGGTCAGCCCGCTTTCGCGCTGGCTTCATCAGCCGTTACTGATGCGTTGCCCCAGACTGATTGGATTATGGTGCTTCACCTGGGCAACCTTGCATCTGTTGAGTTACTATTTTCTGGAACTGGGGGTGCATAATATTTCGTTACTGGGTCAGGAAATTGTCCGCCGTCCCTATCTGACTCTCGGAATGATCAGTTGGTTAATATTATTTTCTTTGGCTGTCACCTCTTTTCGTCGCATTCAGATCCAAATGGGACCACGCTGGCAAAAGCTGCACAACGGTATTTATTTGCTGGCCATCCTGGTTCCGGTACATTATCTGTGGTCAGTGAAGGCCTACTCCCCACAACCCTTTATCTGGTTCGCTCTGGCATTGCTGTTATGCGCGTTGCGTTACAAAAAATTGCTGCGGAAAACCGGCTTCTGAATATATCTGATTGGCTTCTGTGGTTAAATTCTGTTAAAAACCCCCACAGGCACATAAGTGATAAACTTCGCAGATAAACTGACTAACCTGCGGCGAATTGCGACGAAACAGGTATAATTAAAACCCACTCTCCCTCTCAAACCGTCTTTTTCATCAGAATGGGTGACAAATGGTGGCAGGGAGAGTATTTTACGCGATGTCTTTATTATTGCAGGAGATAGCCACACGATGGCTGACAACTTTCATATTTTAGTTCTGAATGGTCCGAACCTTAATTTACTGGGTACCCGTGAACCGGAGACCTATGGTCATACCACATTGCAGGATATTACCAGTGGATTGAATCAGCTCGCACAGGAACTTAATGTGGGAATCAGTCACCTGCAATCGAATGCGGAATATCAGCTGATTGACCGTATTCACGAGGCACGAGGCAATGTGGATTATATTATTATTAATCCTGCCGCATTTACGCACACCAGCGTAGCCCTGCGTGATGCATTGCTGGCGGTCAGTATTCCTTTCATTGAAGTGCACCTGACTAATGTGCATGCCCGTGAACCTTTCCGCCATCATTCCTATCTTTCGGATGTTGCCGCCGGCATTATTAGCGGATTAGGCCCCGACGGATACACATGGGCTTTACATACGGCAGTTAAACGCCTGTCAAATTCAAATTAAACAGAGTACGGAACCACACTCATGGATATTCGTAAAATTAAAAAACTGATCGAACTGGTTGAAGAATCCGGCATCGCTGAACTCGAAATTTCAGAAGGTGAGGAGTCAGTTCGTATCAGCCGTACCCCTGCTAACATGGGTTACCCTGTCATGCAGCAGGCGTATGCAGCGCCAATGCAATCAGCCCCTGCTGCTGCTCCAACCGCTGCCGCTGCCCCTGCTGCTGAACCAGCAGCTGCCAGCAAAGAGCTGAGTGGCCACATTGTCCGTTCACCCATGGTCGGTACTTTCTACCGTACCCCAAGCCCGGATGCTAAAGCATTTGTGGAAGTCGGACAAAAAGTGACTGCCGGTGAAACACTGTGCATCGTTGAAGCAATGAAAATGATGAACCAGATCGAAGCCGATAAATCTGGTGTTGTCAAAGCAATCCTGGTAGAAAGCGGCCAACCTGTTGAATTTGACGAGCCACTGGTCGTCATCGAATAACGAGGCAACCATGCTGGAAAAAATAGTTATTGCTAACCGTGGTGAAATTGCCCTGCGCATTTTGCGTGCCTGTAAAGAACTGGGCATCAAAACCGTGGCAGTGCATTCCACAGCGGACCGTGATTTAAAACACGTACTGCTGGCAGATGAAACCGTTTGTATCGGTCCTGCTCAGTCGGTTAAAAGCTACCTGAATATTCCTGCTCTGATTTCAGCCGCAGAAATTACCGGCGCTGATGCTATTCACCCGGGATACGGATTTTTATCTGAAAACGCTGATTTTGCAGAGCAGGTAGAACGCTCAGGCTTTATCTTCATCGGCCCGAAAGCCGATACCATTCGCCTGATGGGTGATAAAGTTTCTGCTATTCATGCGATGAAAAAAGCAGGTGTTCCTTGCGTACCAGGCTCTGACGGATTCCTGGGCGATGACATGGACAAAAACCGTGAAATTGCAAAACGTATCGGCTATCCGATCATCGTTAAGGCCTCTGGCGGCGGCGGCGGGCGCGGTATGCGTGTGGTTCGCGGCGAAAAAGATCTTGAACAATCCATTACTATGACTCGTGCGGAAGCTAAAGCGGCTTTCAATAACGATATGGTTTATATGGAAAAATACCTGGAAAATCCTCGTCACGTCGAGATCCAGGTGATGGCTGATGGTCAGGGGAATGCTATCTATCTGGCCGAACGTGACTGTTCAATGCAGCGTCGCCACCAGAAAGTGGTTGAAGAAGCTCCGGCACCTGGCATTACTCCGGAACTGCGTAAATTTATCGGTACCCGCTGTACTCAGGCATGTATTGATATCGGTTATCGTGGCGCGGGTACGTTTGAATTCCTGTTTGAAAATGGCGAGTTCTATTTCATCGAAATGAACACCCGTATTCAGGTTGAACATCCGGTGACTGAAATGATCACTGGCGTGGATCTGATCAAAGAACAGTTACGTGTTGCCGCGGGTCTGCCGCTGAGCATTAAACAGGAAGATGTTGTGGTACGCGGTCATGCGATTGAATGTCGTATTAACGCCGAAGACCCAAATACCTTCCTGCCGAGCCCGGGGAAAATTACCCGTTTCCATGCACCGGGTGGCTTTGGCGTTCGCTGGGAATCTCATATTTATTCCGGTTATTCTGTACCGCCATATTATGATTCAATGATTGGTAAACTGATCACTTACGGCGAAACCCGTGAGGTCGCCATCTCCCGCATGATCAATGCGCTGGGTGAGTTGATTATTGACGGTATTAAGACCAACATCGATCTACAGTTAAAAATTATGGCTGACGAGCATTTTCAGGCGGGTGGAACTAATATCCACTACCTGGAGAAAAAGCTGGGTCTGCAGGAAAAATAATTTTTTTCTGGATTTAACCCAAGGCCGGATTTTCCGGCCTTTTTATTTGTCTTGTGGTTGAGGTTTGCGATGGATCCTCGCTTTATTCAGGCCCATAAAGAGGCACGATGGTCATTATTACTGACTATTGGCTGGCTGATTGTCTGGGCTGTGAGCGCGTGGCTGGGAGGAAATACTCCGGGTATTACCGGTTTCCCCCGCTGGTTCGAATTATCCTGCCTGTTTGCGCCACTGTTATTTCTGTTTTTATGTGCTTTGATGCTGCGTTTTATATTTCGCGACATCCCGCTGGAGGATGCCGGTGAACAGTAAAATAATGATTCCTTTGCTGGCCTATCTGCTGGTCGTTGCTGCCCTGTCGCTGTTTGCCGTGTGGCAACAGAAACGAGCCAAAGGCTCTTTCCTGAGTGAGTATTTTCTTGGAGGCAGAACACTTGGCGGCTTTTTACTGGCAATGACACTGACAACCGCTTATGTCAGTGCCAGTTCATTTGTCGGAGGCCCCGGGGCTGCTTATAAATATGGCCTGGGCTGGGTGTTTCTGGCTATGGTACAGGTGCCCACGGTCTGGCTGTCGTTAGGTGTACTCGGCAAAAAGTTTGCTATTCTGGCCAGGCGTTATAACGCCGTCACCCTTAACGATATTCTGTATGCTCATTTCCGCAGCTCACTGGTAGTCTGGCTGGCCAGTATAACATTGCTGCTGGCCTTTATTGCGGTCATGACCGTGCAGTTCATTGGCGGAGCCAGATTACTGGAAACCGTTGCAGGGGTTCCTTATACCCGTGGATTATTGATTTTTGGTGGCGTAATCGCTCTCTATACGGCACTGGGAGGATTTCGGGCTAGCGTGTTGAACGATGCCATGCAGGGCATTGTGATGCTGGCAGGCACTTTTCTGCTGCTGTTTGCCGTACTTCATGCTGCCGGTGGCCCGTCACAGGCAGTGACCACCCTGAAGGCGATTGATCCGTTGCTCACCGAGCCACAGGGCGCCGGCAATATAATCAATGGTCATCTGTTGGCCTCATTCACTGTGCTGGTCTGTTTTGGGGTGCTGGGACTGCCGAATACCGCAATCCGCAGTATTGCTTATCGCGACAGTAAAGCAATGCATCGCGGCATTTTTATTGGCACCCTGATGATGACACTGCTGATGCTGGGAATGCATCTGGCCGGCGCCCTGGGTCGGGCGGTCATTCCAAATCTTACGGTGCCTGATTTGGTCATTCCGACACTGATGATAAAAGTCCTGCCACCCTTTGCTGCCGGAATCTTTCTTGCCGCACCAATGGCCGCAATCATGTCGAATGTGAATGCTCACTTACTTCAGTCGTCAGCCACGATTATTAAAGATCTGTATCTGAGAATATCGCCACAACGGTCAACAAATGAACGTCATTTACGTCGGCTGTCTACCGGGTTGACGCTCGCTCTGGGGTTGCTTCTGATACTGACGGCATGGCGGCCACCAGACATGATTATCTGGATGAACCTAATGGCATTCGGTGCACTGGAAACGGTATTTCTCTGGCCACTGCTGCTGGGTTTATACTGGAAACCAGCAAATGCAACAGGAGCTGTCTGCAGTATGTTGTGTGGCGCGGTCAGCTACGCATTACTGGCCAGTTTTAATATTCACTGGTGGAATTTCCACCCGATTGTTCCGTCACTGTTACTGAGTCTGGCCGCGTTTCTGATTGGTAACCGGCTGGGTAAACCAACACCCCGTGCCCCGCTGCCGGGTGTGAAGAGATAAAGAGATACGTTATGCCTTGGATCCAAATCAAAATTAATACCTCTGGTGCTCACGCTGAAGAGACAGGTGATGCACTTATTGAAAGTGGTGCGGTATCTGTCACTTTTCAGGATACGCACGACAACCCGGTGTATGAACCACTACCAGGAGAGACCAGGTTGTGGGGGGATACGGATGCCATAGGTTTGTTCGATGCCGAAACCGATATGCAACAGGTGATAGGTATGCTGGAGCAGCAACCACAGCCGGGCCCGGGTTTCCGCTACAAAATTGAACAGATTGAAGACAAAGACTGGGAACGTGAATGGATGGATAACTTCCATCCAATGTGTTTCGGTAAACGGCTGTGGATTTGTCCTAGCTGGCGGGAGGTCCCGGATCCTGGCGCAGTTAATGTCATGCTGGACCCGGGGCTTGCTTTCGGTACCGGCACCCACCCTACCACTTCGCTATGTCTGAACTGGCTGGATAGTCAGGATCTGACAGGAAAAACGGTGATCGACTTCGGCTGTGGTTCCGGGATCCTGGCGATCGCCGCACTTAAACTGGGCGCCCGTCATGCTATCGGCATCGATATCGATCCTCAGGCTATCCAGGCAAGCCGTAACAATGCGGAACGTAACGGGGTATCTGACAAACTGGATCTTTACCTGCCACATCAGCAACCGGCCGGACTGAGCGCCGATGTCGTCGTCGCTAATATTCTGGCCGGCCCACTTCGCGAACTGGCCCCGTTAATCGGTGTGCTGCCAGTCAGTGGCGGTAAACTGGCACTGTCTGGTGTGCTGGCAAGTCAGGCCGACGATGTTTGTTCAGCCTATACAGATAAGTTTGTTCTGGATCCGGTGGCTGAGAAAGAAGAGTGGTGTCGTATCACAGGTCACCGGAGATAAGTTTCCGACAGGGTTGTGGGGCCAGGCTGCAGGATTTGCGTTCTGGTGCCTACTGCTAAAATGCGTGTCAGTAAAACTGTCTGGCGATTTTTTAGTGGGTATCTGCCCTTTTATGACAAATTTTATACTACAGATATGCTGTAAATTGTCCCATGGGCTGTTTTTTATCTGGTATATCGGGGCAAAAGAAAGAATTTTTTTAAGTGACCATACCTGGATGACAGCCTAAGTTATTGATATTTCTACTTATGTTAAATTTATCATTCAGGAAAGATGAATTTACGTGATCAATGGCGGTATATTGTTCAAAGTTTGGCCTTTCATCTTCGCAAAAAAATGCGTAATATACGCCGCCTTGCGAACATATAAGGTCATCTCTTTTCCATGCGCATTGGATCATACCAGCTCCGAAACCGACTGATAGCTGCGCCAATGGCCGGTATTACCGACAGGCCATTTCGTACGCTTTGTTTCGAAAATGGTGCAGGTATGACAGTATCGGAGATGATGTCATCGAACCCGGAAGTTTGGGCCAGTGACAAATCCAGATTGCGTATGGTGCATAGCGATGAGCCGGGTATTCGCTCAGTACAAATTGCCGGTGGTGACCCCGATGAGATGGCTGCGGCTGCAAGGATTAATGCAGAATCCGGCGCCCAAATCATTGATATCAATATGGGCTGCCCCGCCAAAAAAGTGAACCGAAAGATGGCTGGTTCTGCATTGCTTCAACACCCGTCGCTGGTAGAGTCTATTCTGCGAGCGGTGGTGAATGAAGTTGATGTTCCGGTCACTCTGAAGATTCGTACTGGCTGGGATACCGAAAATCGCAATTGCATAGAAATTGCCCAATTGGCTGAACGTTGTGGCATTCAGGCGTTAACTATTCACGGACGAACCCGGGCTTGTCTGTTTAACGGTAACGCAGAATACGACAGCATTCGGACAGTTAAGCAGAACGTGTCCATTCCCGTCATCGCGAATGGAGACATTACTGACCCGCATAAAGCCAGGGCTGTGCTTGACTACACCGGAGCGGATGCTCTGATGATAGGCCGTGCAGCCCAGGGAAGACCGTGGATCTTCCGGGAAATCCAGCATTATCTGGACACAGGGGAGCTGCTTGCGCCAAAGCCACTCGCTGAGGTGAAGCAAATGCTGATTGGACACATACGGCAGCTGCACGACTTTTATGGTCATGGCAAAGGATACCGTATTGCCCGAAAACACGTTTCCTGGTACCTGCAGGAACATGCTCCTGATGACCAGTTTCGGCGCACATTCAACGCCATAGAGGATGCCAGTGAACAACTGGAGGCGTTGGAGGCATACTTCGAAAATCTTGCGTAAACGAAAAAAAGAGCTGAAAGAACTATGTTCGAACAACGCGTAAATTCTGACGTACTGACCGTTTCTACCGTGAATTCACAGGATCAGGTAACCCAAAAACCACTTCGTGACTCGGTTAAACAAGCACTGAAGAACTATTTTGCTCAGTTAAATGGTCAGGATGTTAATGACCTGTATGAGCTGGTATTGGCTGAAGTTGAACAGCCTTTGTTGGACATGGTGATGCAGTACACCCGTGGCAACCAGACCCGTGCAGCACTGATGATGGGTATTAACCGTGGTACTCTGCGTAAAAAACTGAAAAAATACGGCATGAACTAATCGTTCTTACCTGACAGTTTGAAAAGAAAGGCACTATCCTGACGAGGACAGTGCCTTTTTCATTTTTTTCCCCCACACAAACCTGCACAGCTATAAAAATACGAGGACAAACCTACCTTAGACGCTTTTATTAACGTGTAAACACTGGTACAAATAATTGATAATTTTCATACCAAAATTGTAGTTAATTATATGATTTATTGATTCAAATCAACGTGTTGCACCGGACTAAAGCCTAATCTTAAATTTTGCTAACAGAATTTATTACAGGAGGTTAGCTATGGCAATTCCGGCATATCTATGGCTCAAGGACGATGGTGGCGCGGATATCAAAGGCTCCGTTGATGTTCAGGACAGAGAGGGTAGTATTGAGATTCTCAGTTTCATGCACGGCCTGAGTATACCTACAGATGACCACACGGGTAAACTCACCGGAACACGTATACACAGTGCGCTTGAATTTGAAAAAGAGTTCGATTCATCAAGCCCCTATCTGTATAAAGCTGTATCATCTGGGCAGACGCTGAAAAACGCAGAAATAAAATGGTATCGCATTAATCACTCCGGTCAGGAAGAAGAGTATTTTAATATGTTGCTTGAGGGAGTAAAAGTTGTTTCGGTCAACCCTCTGATGCACAATATAAAAAGCATAGAGAATATGAATCATCTTGAGTCGGTAACGCTAAGATATGAAAAAATCACATGGAAATATTGTGATGGTAATATTCAGCATTCTGATTCATGGAAAGAACGTGCATAACTCATCAGGAAACAATGGCGTGAAATACGCCATTTTTTATAAGGAGATAAATATGACATGGGTTTATGATGTAAAAAAAAAGACGTTTACTCAAAACGGTACTTTTAAGTTTAAAGCTATGTATGCAGGTGCACCTGGTTATAAAGATGATCCAAAGTTCGAAAATCTTGAAGGTAAAGGTCCGTTACCAAGAGGAAAATACAAAATAACAGGAAAACCTTTTTTACACCCTCATGCCGGGCCATATACCCTCAGGTTAAATCCATACGCAGGTAACACCATGTACGGGAGAGCGGGTTTCCTGATACATGGTGATAGCAAGGATCATCCAGGGGCGGCATCTAATGGGTGTATTGTTGTTGCGCCTAACTTTAGACATAACATATATGAATCGGGCGACAGGGAGTTAATAGTGAAATGAAATATTTAATTTTTGTTTTATCTCTGTCTGTTTTTAGCGCAAACGCAAAAACTAATGTTAATGAGTGTATAAGTGTCAAGGGAGATATTGGTAAAGCCATGCTTATTTCAATGGTGGAGGATTTTGGTATTGAAAAAAAATCTGTTATTGAAGAAAAAACGAAAGTAAAAATCATAAGTGAAGTCCCTGTTTCATTTAAGCTAGCACAAACCTATGGATTGAAAGAAAAGAAACTTAGTGGTGACAATAGTGATGACCCTACTACCGTTAACGAGTACGCACATGGATTTATGCAAGATAATTCAAAAAATAACATCATAGAGTACATTTTTGAAAACAATAAAAATAAAAAAAATATATTTTTGGCATCTGCTTTTATTAGTGATACCTATTGTATTGTAAGATTTAATGGCTATATCCTTGTTAAAAGGGAGTTTTAACATTACGCAAACTATGGCGTTATTTTTAAGCACCGTTGATTTGCTTAATTATCAAATTTATTTCTGCCTTAAAATTTCATAGCCCGTCGTTTCACAAAGCAACCACCAGCTCCCCTGAATGGCTGCGAGAGCAGCACAGGGCGATATGTTGTTGGTCGGCTGATTTTTCCCCCTCCGACTGCACAGTGTCCCGGTGGTCTACCGTGCCGGAAACCACCGGGGTCAGGCAAGCACCACACATGCCCATTTCGCAGGAAAGTGGAACATCGACACCATTTTCCAGCAACACGACAGCAATGGTTTTATCTGCAGGGACAGTAAACTGCTCACCGGTTGAGGATAATGTGACGGTAAAGGCACCACTGCCATCAACAGACTGCGGGAGCTCCGGTGGCCGGAACGCCTCTGTATGGATGCTGTCTTGCTGCCAGCCCAGCCGGAGAGCATTTTCTGTCATTTGCGTCATAAATCCTTCCGGACCACACAGATAAATATGAGTATCTGCGGAAGGAGTCAGTAATTCTTCAGGAATATGCGTTCTGGGAGAATATCCGTCACTGCTATACCAGAAACCGCATTGGCCATGCTGCAACGGTCGCGAAAGCTCACGGGTAAACGCCGCACTGTTGCGGGTTTTCAGATAATAGTGAAGCACAAAGGGTACGCCAGTTGCTTCAAGCGCTTCTGCCATCGCATAGATCGGCGTAATACCAATACCCGCCGCCAGTAAAATGACCTTTTTCGCAGGAACCAGCGGGAATAAATTTTTGGGTTCAGAAACCGTCACTACCTGCCCGGGACGCAGTACATCGTGTACATAAGCAGACCCCCCACGTGATGTTTTCTCTCGTGCGATACAGATTTCGTATTGAAAGGGATTATCTCCCTTACCGGTAAGAGAATATTGGCGAATCAAATTTTTGCGCAGATGAAGGTTAATATGTGCACCGGGCGTCCACTCAGGGAGTGGCCGGCCATCCCGCGATACCAGGGTCACCCCCAGGTTATTATCTCCCTGGCGATAAAGTGCATCGACAATCACATCAACAGATATCGTCATCACATGGCTCCCTAAACCAGGAAAAACTCACCGAAACCCATTTTTTTCAGGCTACGACGATAGGCTATTGAGCTTCGGTCTGCCGGAATGTGAGCTTCCAGGGTCATATCCAGCGGCAGATTCTCAGGCATCTGTGTTTCCACCATCAGCCGGTCCTCTTCAAACACCCGCTGATTAAAGTCATACACATCCTGAACCGGAATATGCAGATCAAAATTTCGGGCAATAGGAGCAAACATGCGCGTTTTCCTGGCCGACACCGGTGAAGCAGCATTCATAATCACCAGCCGTGATTCGCCCGGGAAGTGGATAGTCAACGTGGCGGTAAAAGGCAGGTGCATTTCAAAGTGCCGTAGCCATGAAAAACCTTCCGGCGCTTTATCCTCAGAATCTGCGGCATAGTTACTGACACTACTCCAGTAATCAACACTGAAACCATATCCGGTATCCACCGGGTTATACGCAGGCACCACCTGATTTTCAGGGTCAGCAAAAGTATCAGTATGAATCCACGCAAAATGGGCTACATCAAGAAACCCTTCTACCTGACGTCCTGCAAATCCGTTAACATCAAACCCGGGGCAGTTAATCTGCTGAAAGCCTGGTTCCTCCCACAGTGGCATCACCGGCAGACTGACCGGATTTTCCGGGTCAGGCAGCATGCAAACCCAGACCAGACCATAACGCTCTTCTACACCAAAGGTGGTGAGATTAAGTTTTGCCGGAATGGCCTGATCGGGGCTTGACGGAATACGGTTACATCTCCCCCCGGCACCGAACCGAAGGCCGTGATAAGGGCAAACAATGCCACCTTCGTCGGCAAATCCCAGACTCAGTGGAACACCACGGTGCGGACAAATGTCTTTTGCCACGACAACCTCTTCACCGGTTCGATACACCACCAGCTGTTCATCCAGCAACACAGTTTTGTAAGGCGAAGTCGTGACATCCACTGAACGGGCAACCGGATGCCAGTGACGCGCCAGACGCATCCAGTCATCCGGTTCAAACGTACAATGTGCAGGAGGTGAAATTTTATTCATAGCAGCGTCCGCTTCTGTCAGGTGTAATGGCTTAGATATTGTCAGGACATTCTGTGTGAACTAAGGTGTATCAGTCCATCAGCATTAATGCACATATGTGTTGCAAAAAACTGTACAGGTAATCCATGACACCTTTCTCACGTTTCGCTGTCTATTTCGCGGAAGTTGCCCGTAGCGGTAGCCTTCGTAAAGCTGCCGAGAAGCTGCATGTCTCAGCATCAGCGATTAATCGTCAGATTTTGCAGGCAGAAGACAGTTTTGGGATTGCCTTGTTCGAAAGGCTACCTGAAGGTATGCGTATGACAACCGCAGGAGAACTGTTTTACAGCGACCTGCTTCGCTGGCAGCGTGATTTCAGCCTGACGCAGCAACGTTTTGATGAGATCCAGGGACTTAAGCGTGGCAAGGTAACCGTCGGGTTAGTTCAGGCCCTGACTGAAGGGGCATTGTGCGGAGAAATTTCGGCCATTGCCCACGAACAGGAGTGGCTCAATCTGCAACTGATGGTTGAAAGTAGTGCTGTAGTCACCAGGATGGTAAGAGACTCAGAAGTAGATTTCGGTCTGATCCTCGATCCTGGTGCTGTCAGTGGGATCGAGGTGATCGCCTTCGCCGAACTTGAAATGGGTGTGATCCTGCCTCCGGAACACCCTCTCAGTTCACGCTCTGTTATTTCACTTTCAGAACTACGTGACGAACGACATATCATCCCTGGTGGCGGCCTGGTGGTGCATGAGCGTGTCCAGTCACTTTACAATCGTTCGGGTCAGTCACCGGAATCCGTTATTTCATGTAATGATATTCGTCTCATCCGCAGTCTTGTCACCCGCGGAGCGGGTATTTCCGTGCTCAGTCGGTTGGATGTGATGGAAGATATCATCCTGAAACGGTTATGTTTTATCCCACTGAAAAACAGTGAGATGAGACCCATCACCTTGGGTTTATGCACAGCTCCTTCCAGACAACTCTCGAGAGCAGCCCAACATGTCATCCAGAGACTGTCAGGAATTATCGAAATAATGAATAACGGTCTTCATCGCTGAAGACCGTCTGAGTGACCTGTGGAATTACTGTGGTAAGGGCATAACGCTCCATCAGGAGACTCTGGCCTGCAAACCAATACAGTTAACCCCACTACGGTTAATACAGACTGAATTTGTATTCAGCCACCAGCTCACCGGCATAACTGTTTGCCCGCTGAAAGCGGGAATCTTTCAGAAGAGGTGTTTTACCGCTGCTGGTTTTATAAGACCATCCGGGTCCAAACATTGCCGAAACGGTTAGATTACGTAATGTTTTCCCAGCCGGCTTCCAGCGCGTAAAAAAATTCAGCTCCCCGGTGGTTACCGGTACAGACTGATAACTAAACCGGGCAATCGTGCCGACAAAGCCCAGGTTTATTTCCGGGGTAAACTGGTAGCCAATCAATCCGGACAAAACTTTTTCGCGATCACGGTTGTAATCATTACCGGCTTTCGACATAGCATTGAATGTACCACGAGAATTTTTACTCATATGATAGGGGTAGGTGCCTACGTTGTTTTGTTTTGGAGCGGAGGTATAGGCAAGTGACCAGCGAGTCTGCCAGCGTTCTTTTTCAATAAGCGCTTCAAGGGCAAAATGCTGCGCCCTGCTATCAAAATCACGGTATTTTTCCGTCATGGCCCGATAATTTTTTAATGCTCTGGTAAGATATATTTGCCCATTAAGAGACAACGAGCTAACCGGGCGAACAGTGGCTTGTAATATATGCCTTGAGAGATAGTCGCTGCTTTCACCCCAGGCGTACTGTAAATTTTTTGATTTGTCATTCCAGCGTAAATCCAGTGTGTTCAGTGAACGGATCATCTGCCGGTCATTGGTCATAAAACGGGTATTTTCCGGAGAGCTTCTGCTCATGGATTTTCTGACTATCCCCCCCTGCAAACTAAGAGAGTTATGAGTAATACCGGCATACCAGCCAGAATAGGTAGTCAGTGATAAGCGATTGGATGAAGTAATTACTCCGAGATTTTTCAACGGCATCCAGCCGATTCGGCCTTTCAGATCGTTCTCAGCGAGCCTGTATTGCAGCCTGATATTACGTTGTCCAAATTTTTGATAACCCGCCGCACTGCTTTTCTTATTCTGATGCGCTGAATCATAGAGTACTCCACGCGACTGAAAATAATCACTGGCAGCCAGTTTGAATACCCTGGTCCATGTCACATCAACGCCAAGGATACCGGCGATATCCCCCGAGTGAAATGAGGCTTCAGCGCCCTGGCCCCATGCGCTGTGTGTTTTTCGGTTGCCACTCTCTTCTTCATCCAGACTCTTCCAGTAATTCTTTAAAGAAAGCGTCGTCTCAGACTGGTCAAAAAAGGAAAACCATGGCGACCCGACAGGCCCCTCATTTATTTCCTGAGAATCGGAATTGGTAACACCCGCCTGTACTCCGGGGGTAAAAATAATTAACCATATCCAGGATCTGTATCTGACATCCATATTGACCTCCCGTAGCGAGACTAATGCTCTGGCAACGGTAGAATATATTCCCTGATGATAAAACTTACTGAACATTATTTATCCAGTAACACTTTCCCGTTATTTACATACTTTAATGTTCCGGGCTCATTGATTATATAATTACCTTTACTATAAGTAATTTTAACAACAGAAGCATTCTCTAAGGGTTTAATTTGCACTGGCTTACCCGTTAGTTCATATACCAAATTCATTATTGTCATCCCTGATGTCACAATAAGAATATTTTTATCCTGTTGTTTTTTTGCTGATTCAACAATTTCTGATAATGCAGCATAGATACGGGTTTTTACCTGCTTATAGTTTTCAGCCTGACCTGCGGGGTCTGCTGCTGAGATTGCATCCTGTAATTGTCTGATTGAAATTTTACCGGACTTCATTTCTGACAGCATTTCGCCCTGATCTTTAAATCCCAGTACACGTGCACTTGCATCCCTCATTTCTTCATTACGTAATCCTTCAAAACTCCCGAAATACGACTCCCTCAGTCCCTGAAGTTCTGTCACTTCAGCCAGTGACTGTCCTGTCTGACGGAGCACTATTTTCAAAGTATCACGCTGCCGCCCGAGATCTCCGGAGTAAAAGCGATCAAACGGGATACCTTTCAGTCCGGCCCCAAGATAACGCGCCACTTCTTTACCCTCCGCAGTCAAAGGAGCATCAGCCCACCCCTGGACATGGTCAAAGCTATTTAGCAATGTTTCACCATGGCGTGCGAAGTAAAGAGTAATTTCATCATTATTCAACGAAGAGGCATTACAGATTACAGTACTCAATAACAGAGAAAGGCATAAAAAAAACTTATTCATATTAATTCCTTTTAATAAAAAATGATACCCGCCAGATAATCATCCTCGACCCTGACTAAATAACAGAGACTATAAAATAAACAATAAAAAAAATCAGAAAAGGGATAGCTCTATATAATGTGAAGATGATCATGGTTTTATTTTCAAAGAACATAAAATAATCATATAAACAAGATACAGAACATAAAAACCTAAAATTAAACCAGACAAGTTAATAGTCCGAAATATTAATTAAACTCGGAAAATTACAATAATAATGGAAATTATATACTAAATTACCTCTTATTATCGTTCAGAATTGACAGCCAATGTCCGGGTGTCTGCTTCATACAATTTTTAAACATATTAATGAAAGCGGTAGCAGAATCGTATCCTAACCGAACCGCCGTCTGTTGAACACTTTCACCTTCCAGTAAATATTCAATGGCCAGAATTAACTGCAATTGTTGTTTCCAGCGACGAAAATTCATTCCGGTTTCACGAATAATCAACCGCGATAAATTACGCTCACTCATCCCCAAAGCAACAGCCCAGTAATGCTGAGACTGCATATTGTCGGGAAACGTTCTCATATACTCCACCATTCTACGCAAACGTTTATCCCCGGGGTAAGGCAGGTAATACTGGTTATTCGGCGTCTGTGGTAGTTGATCGAACAATACCTGAACCATTCTACGCCGGGCGGCATCATCCGGTTGACCAACCGTGGTACACAGATGAAGAATGACCTCTCTCACCAATGCCGATAGGGCCAGAGTACAGCAATAATCAGGCATCACGGTCGCATTGGGTTCAATGAACACGAAACACAATCGTGCGTTACGGGTGACATGATTGGAATGTTCAATCCCTCCCGGAATCCAAAGAGCATAATTTTTCGGCACACTCCACAACGCATCTAAAACACGACAGGTCACTCCCCCATGGAGAGCCAAAATTAGCTGACCTTTACGGTGGCTATGTGGTGGAGATTCACTCTGATTATCTGATCCAACGATACGAAAGGCTGTCGCAAGTGAATCATCCTTATCAGCATTATATCCATCAAGCATTAATTCAAATTGCATAATTTGTCCGAATTCAGCGATTGATTGTCAATTTAGCCTGATTTAACACCCTTGGGCAACGGCTATGATATCGGTCACTGATTAAATGACTGACAGAGGTCTCTTTTGAATAAAACCAGTTCTGCCCTGCTGCTTGTGGGTATTTTCCTGATAGCCGGATGCCTGCGGGTGACTTTCACTGGCGTATCACCTTTACTCCATTCAATATCACAATCGTTCTCACTGAGCGATGTCAGTATCGGTATTCTTACCACATTGCCCCTGTTGGCATTTGCCATCATTTCCCCCATTTCGGCCGGGCTGGCACACCGTTTTGGCGCTGAACGGGTACTGTTTGCAGCCCTGCTGATCATTCTCCTGGGTATTATTTGTCGTTCTCTGGGGAGTTTATTCACACTTTATCCCGGCACCGCCCTTATTGGTTGCGGTATCGCTTTGTGTAATGTCTTATTGCCCTCTCTGGTAAAACGTCACTTTCCACAGCGGGTAGCGGAGGTTATTGGTAAATATTCGTTGGTTATGGGGGTGTTTGCCGCCGCGGGATCGGCAGCAATGGTACCTTTAACTCATCTGGGAATTGGCTGGACAGGAGCATTGCTGACACTGGGTATTTTCCCGCTGATCGCGCTGATAGTCTGGTTACCGCAACTGAGATCATCCGCCCCGGCTCCTGTGATCGCAGGGGCTGGCAATGCGCACCAGCTGGTGTGGCGTTCGAAAATTGCCTGGCATGTTACGTTATTTCTTGGATCTAACTCTTTGATTTATTATGTCATTGTTAGTTGGCTCCCGGCTATCCTGACGACCCAGGGTTATAGCAGTGAGCAGGCAGGCTCGCTGCATGGTTTGATGCAGCTGACTTCGGCAATTCCCGGCTTACTGGCGGGTATTGCCCTTCGTAAGCTGAAAGGCCAGCAAGGTATCACGGTGATACTGGTATTACTGTGTACCCTCAGTCTACTTGGGCTACTCACACTTCCAGGACTGTCGGGACTTTGGGTAGCGTTATTTGGATTTAGCTGTGGGGCAGTCATTATCCTTGGCCTGACATTTATCGGATTACGTTCCGGGTCAGCATTGCAGGCAGCTGCACTCTCCGGGATGGCACAGTGCGTCGGTTACCTGTTGGCAGCATTCGGTCCGCCACTGATGGGAAAATTACACGATCTGTCCGGTAGCTGGCACTCACCACTGACGATTCTGGTACTACTATCGCTGTTGATGGCTTATTTTGGCTATAATGCGGCGGAGCACAGGGGACTGGATCATTACTGATGATTAACGGGGTACAGAGCACCTGTACCCTGACCACCATGATACATGGTGATGGCCAGGGTCTTACCCTTCTCTCAGCTTTTTTGCATATCCTGTGCCGGTTCAGTTTAGTAAAACTGCTTAATATCCGGAATGTGAGCTTATTCTCATGCTATGGGGTAAATACACAAAAATTGGCCAGAAATCACCTTGATTTTAGTTAGCCTGCACATAGCTCCTCCCCGCTATCAATGCCAGAATAAACCTCACGTCTTCAGCATGTTGGCTCCTGTTTCACTCGCCGTATGCAGTCAGGAACAGTTTTGCATGCCTTAAATGACGACGAAAATAACGAATTCGTACCATAAACATACATTTTCCGCGGGTCAGATACGGTGCTTCTGCTAAGCGATTTTTCGCTATATTTTTCATTTTGCACCAGCGACCTCTGCCTCGTTATTTTTATCCATCGGGGCTGACAAATCGACCTTTCTGCCACAGCTATGCTTTCGATCCCGGGGCTTCAAAAGCAACAGTTCCGGCACATTAATCGAAGCAGGGTTCAACGATTAAACAGCGTATAGCCAGGGTTGGCAGAGAGAGGTGCAGGCGGCAGTACCATGATTATCGTGGCCACTCTATTGTTGGCTATCAGGTCTGAAAAAGGATGACGATATGAACATCAGAACTTTTGTTTTAGCACCAGATTCCTTTAAGGAAAGCATGACCGCAAAGGAGGTCTGCGTGGCTATGGAACGTGGTCTGAGAGCTGTTTACCCGCATGCCCGCTATGTTCACGTTCCGATGGCAGACGGAGGTGAAGGTACAACACAATCGCTGGTTGATGCGACCAAAGGCACACTTTGTACCATGATGGTGACTGGTCCCTGCGGCACTCCGGTAGAAGCCTCCTATGGTATCAGTGGTGATGGCAATATCGCTTTCATAGAGATGGCTTCTGCCAGTGGTATTCAGCACACCCGTGCTGGTGAACGTAATCCGCTGCAAACCACAACCTATGGTACAGGCCAGCTAATCCGCGCCTGCCTGGATAAGGGGATCCGGAAAATTATTTTAGGGATTGGAGGCAGTGCCACAAATGATGGCGGAGCCGGGATGGCAGAAGCACTTGGCGCCCGGTTTTACGGTAAGGATAATCAGCAACTACCCGCCGGAGGAGGTGCTCTGGGATCTCTCGAAAAGATTGATATCTCGACATTGGATCCTCGCCTGTCGACAGTAAATATTCTGGTGGCCTGTGATGTCACTAACCCGTTATGTGGCGAACAAGGGGCTTCCGCTATTTTTGGCCCACAAAAAGGGGCCACTCCGGAGATGGTCAGGCTGCTCGACAGTAATCTGGCACATTACGCACTGTTAATTCACCAGCAATTGGGTAAGGATATTGCCAGTCAGCCTGGTGCCGGTGCGGCAGGAGGTTTGGGGGCCGGCTTGCTGGCTTTTACCCACTGTGAGCTCCGTAAGGGTATTGATATAGTTCTGGAATATAGCGGACTACGGCAGCATCTTACCGACGCCGACTTCTGCTTCACCGGTGAAGGGCGCATTGACCACCAGACTCGTTTTGGGAAAACCCCTTTTGGAGTCGCGCAAGCGGCAAAAGCGGTCGGCGTTCCGGTCATCGCGGTTGCGGGAAGTATCGGTAACGGTACAGACGTGCTCTATGACAAAGGCATCGATGCTATTTTCGGTATTATTCCACAGGCTGACAATATTGATAATTTGCTCTCCGGCGGACCAGAAAATATCCAGCGTACCTGCGAAAATATCGGCAGATTGTTAAAGCTTACGGGGGGCTGACAGATCAGGTCGTTGCGATTAATCAGGATTGAAAAGTATCCCCCTCCGGGCCGGATAAATGGAATTCTTAAAGAGTTGGCCAGCAGGGCAAGACAGAAGGCTATGCGCCTCCTGTCTTTAGCCATATCGCTATTTTAAACGTGCAGAGATACTGGCAACGCGACTGCCATACTGACGCGCCGTAGCAAGATCACCGGAAGGGATCACATCAGCTCCTGCATCAGAAGGTGACTGAATTAAGGGACCTGCCGACCCCCCCAGATTATTAAGGTCTTCACGGGTTGCCGCAGAAGTATTCGCGGGCAGTAACCCAAGGCTGACCCAAATTCCGCCATGTTGAGCAGCCAGTGTCTGGAAGAAGATCAGGGTATTTTGTTTATCCCCGTTCAGACTGGCACTGTTAGTGAAACCACCGAAAACTTTATCCTGCCATTGACGGGTAAACCAGGCTTTAGAACTGGCATCGGCAAACTTTTTGAACTGCCATGGAGCACTTCCCATATAAGTCGGCGCACCAAAGATAATGGCATCTGCGCTGTTCAGTTTTTCCCAGTCCTGCCCGGTGATTTCACCGTTGTTGTCGATGGCAATTAATTCGGCCTGAGCCCCCTCAGCAACACTTTCAGCCACCCGCTGTGTATGGCCATAGCCGGAAAAGTAGACGACATAAATTCCTGACATGTGAACCTCTCTGTTGAGTTATCCGCCGGAAAAGCACGGTTATTATTCAGAATATTGCCTTGTCTATCATGGGCGGTTTTTGACGAATAATCACCCCCCTGTTTTCCGATAACCTCTGATTTAGAGCTAAAGCTATTGATAAGCACCGTCAGAGAGGCAGAGATTCCACTGCACAGCTTCGTGCATGAATCGCACTATACCGGTTCATTATTTTCTGGCCCACCCCGTAAATAATAGTTTTCCCACCTTATCCATAAAAATAACCTAATGAAAATAAACAACATTCATCTCTACACTTGTGAATGGTATGAAATTTGCACACCTGGTATACCAGTGGAAGACCTGAGGAAAATTTCATGGGGAATGATACTTATTTACGGCTACGTCAGATGATTATCGATAAAGAATTGCAGCCAGGAGAAGTACTTTCAGAACGAGGAATCTCATTGCAGTTTGGTGTAGGCCGTATGCTGGTACGTGAAGCTATTCGTATGCTGGCTCAGGAAGGGCTGCTTGAAGTTTCTCCGATGCGGGGTACTTTCGTTCGTCAGTTGTCACTGACTGATTTACAGGAGATCCATGAAGTCCGGCTGGCACTGGAAGGTATGGCGGCCAGTCTTGCTGCTCAAAAAGGGAACCCTGACAACCTGATGTCAATTTCCAAAAAGATGCGTCAGTTACTCAGTCAGCCATATCCCGATACGACCCAAGCACAGGAACTGGGTTGGCAGTTTCATGATGAGATGTTCCGGATGTCCGGTAACCTCAGGCTGATCACGATGTACGCCAGTCTGCGTTTACAAAGTGGTCTGGTCTTACAGGGAATCAAGAATTACGACCCGGAACGTACCCGCCAGGCAATCAGAGAACATCTTGAAATCATTGAATGTATTTGCAATGGCGAAGCTGAAGTCGCCCGGCAGAAAATTCAGGATCACCTGCAGGATGCCATGACCACCCGACTGATGATGCTCATTACCCCTTAAATTTACCGGAGAATACTTAATGCAACACATTCAACTTCCCGCCAGGAAATCGCTGAGGAAGCGTTTTCCCCTGCCTTTGCAAATGCTCTGTGGTCTGATACTCGGCGCACTCACTGGCCTGTTATTTCCCCATTTTGCCTCAACCCTTCAGCCCGTAGGCACGGCGTTTATTCAGGCAGTAAAAATGATTGTGGTTCCTTTGGTTTTTACTGCAATCACTCTCGGAATTTGTCAGATGGGTAAAAAAGTCGGCCAGCTTGGCAAGGTATCGTTGATCAGTATGATTTATTTTTTTGCTGCGACGGTGGTTTCGGTCATTATCGGGCTGGCTCTCAACCAGACTTTTCATCCCGGGGCCGGGGCTGATTTGTCACAGCATGCAGCTTTGCCGGCACATATTGCAGTTTCTGTGGACTGGACCAAATTTTTTCTCGACATGATCCCCTCGAATATCGTTGTTGCTATGTCCGGAGGTAACCTGTTACCCGTGCTGGTCTTTGCGGCACTGTTGGGTGTTGCTTTAGCCGTGACCGGTGACAGGGCCAAACCTTTAATCGATGTATTAGATGCATTGATGGGCGCTGTATTTAAAATTACAGACTGGGTCATTGCCCTCTCTCCGATCGCTATTTTCGCCATCATCTCCTGGTTACTGGCCACCAAAGGTGTCGGAACCCTGATAGCTCTGGCAAAACTGGTTGGCGTTATGTATCTGGGGCTGGGTATTCTGTTACTGGTCTTTGCACTGTTGCTGCTAATGATAGGTGAGCGACCGGTCAAAGCATTTCGTGAAGTAAGTGAGCCCTTCTTACTGGCTTTTGCCACGCGCTCCTCAGAAGCAACCTTGCCTCTGCACATTGAAAAACTGATTGCTCATGGAGTCCCTAAAAGCATCGCATCTCTGGTTCTTCCGTTAGGCTATGCCTTTAACAGGGACGGCTCAATCCTCTATTTCGGTTTGGCTGTAGGCTTCCTGGCCGATGCTTACCACGTAGCATTAAGCTGGCCAAATCTGCTGTCAATCATCATTGTTACCACCCTTGCCAGTAAAGGCAGTGCAAACGTGCCTTCCGGGGGACTGGTTGCCGTAGCAATGGTCCTCAGTACAATAGGCGTTCCTGTCGAAGCATTAGCCGTAATTGCCGGGGTGGATGCATTTCTGGATATGGGAAGAACGGCTTTAAATGTCATCAGTAATACTGTAGCCGTTAAACTGGTCATGAAATGGGCTAAGCCAGAAAGCAGTGAAGAACTTTCTGCTCCTCAGCCTCTGAATACTGCACAGGAAAACCAATGATTGATTTACGTAGTGATACTGTTACCACACCTACAGAGGCGATGTGGCTGGCAATGAGAAGTGCCACTCTGGGTGATGACACTCTGGAAGGCGACCCCACAGTAAACCGGCTGGAAACTTTAGCAGCTAAACTTACCGGAAAATCCGCTGCCTTATTTGTCACCAGCGGTACTATGGGTAATGTTATTTCAGCTTTAACTCATAATCAGAGAGGTGGCCTGGAAGCGATCGTAGACAGTCAGGCCCATATGCTGCTTTCTGAAGCCGGAGGGCTTTCCTGCCTGGCCGGCCTGTTCTGTAATGCCATCACTTCCCACCGGGGAGAGATGGACCTGCAACAACTGAAAACAAAACTACGTGGCAGTTATTCCCGCTATGGGGGCCCGACGGCATTAGTCTGTATGGAAACCAGCCACAACCATTCGGGTGGCAGTGTGTTATCTGATGACTACCTGAGAGAAGTATCTCGTCTCAGTCGTGAGGCGGGTGTACCGGTTCATATTGATGGTGCAAGAGTCTTTAACGCGGTTGTCGCCAGTGGCCGTACCCTGAAAGAAATAGCATCCTGTGCAGACAGTATCACATTTTGTTTATCTAAAGGGCTCAGCGCACCGATGGGTTCAGTTCTGGCGGGTGATGAAGCATTTATTCAACGGGCCAGGACATTCCGCAGAATGGTCGGAGGAGGATTACGACAGGCTGGAATTATGGCTGCTGCTGGTATTGTGGCACTGGAACAAGGCATCCCGCGGCTGGAAGAGGACCATAAGACAGCACACCTTATCTGGCAGGAACTACGCCATTATAAACCATCACTGGTCAGTGAACTGCCGCCGCAGACTAATATCCTGCAGGTCACCCCGGGTACCGAAAGCCAGGATGAAACCGAACGATTTATCCGCCGACTGGAGCAAAATAATATGCTGTGTCGGGCAGCGAGGCCTGGCGTTCTTCGTCTGGTGACCCATCGACATATCAACCTGCAACATGTCCCACAGATTGTTTCGGCTTTCAGGCACAGCCTCGAAACGCCATACTAATGCATCAGCCAACGGGAGTTGGCTGCCTGTGAAATATTTCACCGGAAGGAGTCTGACTCTTTCCGGCAGATTTATCCCACCTGCTGTTAATCAGCTTTCAGACGCTGATAATGGAGGGCAATTTCTCCGGGAGTCGTCAGCCAGAATTCATTCTGGCGTAACATCAGTTCCGTCAGCGTTTTCTTTAACCGGTAAAAACGAAATGGCTGTCCAACAATATAGGGGTGCAGAGCAATACCCATCACCTGCGGCGAAAATCTGCTTCTCTCCAACAATTCTGCAAACTGATCTTCAATCATCTGGCAAAAAGTATCTATTGGAGTCCCGTTCGGAATGATCGTAGGTATATCATTAATTTCCTGAGGATAAGGAATAGACAGTAGTTCTCCGTGACGGGTATGCATGGTCACGGGGATATCGTCATGTGCCCAGTTAAGCGTGTACTCAAAATCATGTTGTTTCAGCAAGTCAGGGGTTTCCTGGCTCTCCGAAATCCAGGGTGACAACCAGCCAGAAACTTTTTCCCCCTGATAGCTGCTCAGTTGTAGCTGACAGTAACTGATCAACCTGGATTCATCTTCTGAACTCAGATCACCTTGTCTCTGCGAATTTGTATGGCCGTGACCAATTAACTCACTGCCAGGCAATGCAGTCCATCGTCGTAGTAGCTCCGGATAATGTTCCAGTAGTGAGGTATTAGCGATGACTGCCGGCGGTATCCCAAGTCGTTCAAATAATTCGGCCAGGTGCCAGCCTCCGACACGATTTCCGTAATCACGCCAGCTGTAATTCAGAATATCCAGTGAGTTCGCCGCTTGTGATATTTTAGCCCCTTCTGTGCAACCAAAGGAGAAATGCTCCAGGTTCATCGCAACATAGACTGCAAGGCCTTTTCCTTCCGGCCAGCTAAATGGCTGAGATCCCCCGACAGTAGAATCATAACGGTGATGCTCATTTAACGTCAGTATAAGGTCAGCTTTTTTTGTCATAGTGCAATGTCTTATCCGTTCAGTGAATATAGAGATCATTAAGCAATCACTATGCCAGTCTGCCTGGGCAATGAGCAACAGACTTTATCGTTTATAAAAGGCCGGAGATAATCTGAGTGGCAGGACAATATGAGACGGGTCGTTTATTATGGTAACAGATGAGTCCAGGGAGATCCTAAAATGCGCATTCTCGGCATAATACTTTTTACAGCTATGCTGGCTGCCTGTGCAGCTAAAAAACAGCAACCACAGGAAACCATGGTGGTACATACCGGTGATTGCTCTGCAAGCAAGCAAACGATCAACTGCCAGTGGCAGGATGTTCCAGCCAATAATATGCATTAATCTCCTGTCTGCGGTCTCTTCTGAGGCTGCAGGTACAGAATTAACCCAAATCAGTCAGAGTTTCCCTGTTGGCCGATAAATGTGCGGGCTCAGATGTTTCACTGTCCTGTACTGTTACCGGCGCTGCGACATTTCACTGTCCCGGTTTGTTGTGTGTTAACAGTCTTCTGAAATACCAATGCAAAAAGGCCATCCGTCAGGATGGCCTTTTTGTCTTATTGGATGCCTGGCAGTTCCCTACTCTCGCATGGGGAGACCCCACACTACCATCGGCGCTACGGCGTTTCACTTCTGAGTTCGGCATGGGGTCAGGTGGGACCAC